>ERZ773248.1926-NODE-1926-length-14350-cov-9.284855_pt1 | contig 14350 bp, 9 predicted proteins | sample MGYA00580518_ERZ773248 | MGnify/ENA primary metagenome ERZ773248 (study PRJEB29015, sample SAMEA2737762) | human gut metagenome | biome: human gut; feature: human-associated habitat; material: faeces | place: China | collected 2012 ...
TATGTAGAATAGAGGTCAGCCACCCTGTAACACGGTTGTTCTGTTTTTTATCATACCATGCTTTTCTTCATGGTTCAATCTATTTTATTCTTCCTTATGCATCTGCTTAATTGCCTGATTCACATATGTACTCAGACCAGCCACTAAAATCCCCTGTACGATTGCTGTAAATACCGCCATTGCAATCTCCTGTCCGGTACTGATCGGGCAAGATGCAATCACCCACACTGCACACAATACAATGCCAATACCGCCTAAAATAAGTGGGATGTACTTATCCTTTACTGTCTGAGACTGTTTTAATCCCATTCCAATAAAATACAGTACTACTGCTACAACAATCAGTTCCGGTTTTACATAATTCATGGTCTGTTCCATCATTACTCACCTTTCCTTTCCAAATCTTCAGAGAAATGGAATAGAGGGCTTTAATTTTCCTCTTGCATGAAAGATACAGCAAACAAAAAGCCCAATCAAGAGTGCAAAGCACCACCAATGGTGGTAAGGCTCTTTACAGGGTTCTTTCTTTTCTGTGGTGGGTAATCAAGCGAAAAATGAAGAAGTGTTTTGTCATGCTTTATATTTTTATCCCGACTTTGATAATTCAGATTGTGAAAATGATTAAATACAGAAAAGCTAAATAACACGATTTATATTAGCATCACTTTAATGATAAATTAGTTAGAGTGGTGCCTTGTTTTTTTCTCTGTACAATCACTTAAATAGGTGCTATAGTAATGGGTAGATAGTATTCGAACAGAAACTATACCACATATTTTTTATTTTTAAACCATGAGGATTATATCAGTTTGAACGAGACCTCATCCATGCAGATTTTCATGATTGTCACTTCCCAGAAAGGAGTGATCGATATGAGAGCAGGATTTATCGGAGCGGGGAAAGTAGGATTTTCCCTTGGAAAATACCTGAAGGAAAACGGCGTAGAGATTACAGGTTACTTCAGCAAATCACCGGAATCAGCTAAATCAGCAGCAGATTTTACTAACACAAAACTATATAAGAGTATAGAGGATATCTTAAGTGACAGTGATACCCTGTTTATTACTGTGCCTGATGGACAAATAAGCAAAGTATGGGATTATATGAAGAATCTGGATATTAAAAATAAAAATATTTGTCATTGCAGCGGTTCGATTTCATCTACCGTTTTTTTTGATGGTGAAAACCTCGGTGCAAATATCTATTCGGTACATCCCCTATATGCAATAAGTGATAAGTGCGAATCATGGAAACACTTGAATAAGGCTTATTTTACTGTGGAGGGTTCGGCAGAGAATCTAGATGAGATTAAGAGTATCTTTGAGCGAGCAGGAAATAAGGTAATCGCAATGGGAGCGGAAAATAAATCTCTTTACCACTGCGGTGCAGTAGTTGTAAGCAATCTCGTAAACGGACTTTTTCAAGTGGGGGCTGAAATGCTTGTAAAATGCGGCTTTGATAAAAAAGATGCAAAGAAAGCCTTAGTGCCTTTGTTTACTGGAAATGCCGACACATTGGCAGAAAAAGGAGTTGCGGCTGCCCTCACAGGTCCTGTTGAGCGAAATGATTTGTCGACTATCACAAAACACATTGAAGCTATTGAGGCAGCATGGATAAACGAGTCTGAGGAAAAGGTGGGATATGAGATGATATATCTTTTGCTTTCAGAAAAGCTTCTCAGTATTGCACAGGAAAAACATTTAGACAGTGACTATTTGAAGATGACGGAGGTAATTAAAAATGAAAAACACAGTATCCACTTTTAAAGAACAGAAGGTTAAGGGCGATAAGATTACAATGCTGACAGCCTATGACTATTCGACAGCTAAATTGATGGATCAGTCAGGTATTAACGGTATTCTCGTTGGAGATTCTCTTGGCATGGTTATGCTCGGATACGAAAATACTTTGCCGGTAACAATGGAAGATATGATTCACCATACAAGAGCAGTTACAAGAGGTGCCAAAGATGCCTTAGTAGTTGGAGATATGCCGTTTATGTCATATCAAGTTTCAATTGAAGAGGCCATGTATAACGCAGGAAGACTTATGAAAGAAGGAAGATGTCAAGCAGTAAAGCTAGAAGGTGGAGCCTCTGTTTGTCCACAGATTAAAGCTATTACAGCTGCTTCAATTCCTGTTATGGCACATATTGGACTTACACCTCAGTCAGTGAACGTTTTTGGAGGCTTTAAAGTTCAGGGAAAAAGTGAAGAGGGAGCAAAGAAACTCATTGAAGAGGCAAAAGCTGTTGAAGAAGCAGGAGCATTTGCGATTGTTTTGGAATGCGTACCTGCAAAATTAGCGGAAATTATTTCTGAAAGCATTAATATTCCTACAATAGGAATAGGTGCAGGATCTGGCTGCGATGGACAGATTCTCGTTTATCAGGACATGCTTGGAATGGTCTCTGACTTTACACCTAAATTCGTAAAACAATTCGCAAAGGTAGGAGATGTAATGAAAGAAGCCTTTGCTGCATATATAGAAGAAACTAAACAGGGAAGCTTTCCAGCACCTGAACACACATTTAAAATTTCAGAAGATGTAATTAACAAGTTATATTAGGAGATAGAACGATGAAAATAGTAAAAACCGTAGATGAAGTGAGAGTTATAGTCAAAGAATGGAAGAAAGAAGGTCTTACAGTAGGTCTTGTTCCTACTATGGGATTTTTGCACGAAGGACATAAGAGTTTAATTACAAGGGCTGTTTCAGAAAACGATAGAGTTGTTGTCAGTGATTTTGTAAATCCGACTCAATTTGGAGTAGGGGAAGATTTGGAAAGCTATCCGAGGGATTTGGAAAGGGATACTATGCTATGTGAGGAGGCAGGTGCTAATTTAATATTTAATCCTGAGCCGGAAAATATGTATTTTGACGATTTTTCAACATATGTAAACATAGAAAGTCTTTCAGAGGAACTTTGTGGAAAATCACGACCAATACATTTCAGGGGTGTAGGCACAGTAGTATCTAAACTTTTTAATATTGTAAATCCCGACAGAGCTTACTTTGGTCAAAAGGATGCACAGCAGCTTGCGATTATAAAAAGAATGGTTAGAGATTTGAACTTTGATATCGAAATTGTGGGCTGCCCTATAGTTAGAGAAGAGGATGGTCTTGCAAAGAGTTCAAGAAATACATATCTAAGCAAAGATGAGAGAAAGGCGGCACTAATTTTAAGCAAAGCAGTTAAGCTCGGAGAAGATATGGCAAAAGCAGGAGAAAAAGATACAGATAAAATTGTATCAGAAATGATTAAGCTTATTGAAACTGAGCCTATGGCGAAAATAGATTATGTTCAGGCTGTAGACGCTGTTTCAGTTAAACCGGTCAAGGAGATGACAGCACCAGTACTAGTTGCCATGGCAGTTTATATCGGCAAAACCAGATTGATTGACAACTTTATTTACGAAGGTTAAACGGGGGTTAAATATGACATTTGAAATGTTAAAGGGGAAGATACACAGAGCTACAGTAGTTCAAGCAGAACTTGATTATGTAGGAAGCATCACTGTAGACGAAGACTTACTTGACAGTGCCGGAATTTTGGAGTATGAAAAGGTAAGTATCGTAGATATAAATAATGGGAACAGATTTGAGACATACACAATTGCAGGAGAAAGAGGCAGCGGAATGATATGTCTCAATGGAGCTGCTGCAAGATGTGTTCAGACAGGTGATAAGATAATCATAATGTGCTATGCACAGATGACTCCAGAAGAGGTAAAGAAAAATCCACCTAAAGTAGTATTTGTAGATGAGGATAACAAAATATCAAGAGTCGCAAGATACGAAAAACATGGTAAGCTATAAGACATGTAATTTGCAAATAAAAAAGGGCATTTCGGTAATTAAAAAATGTAAAAAGTGAAGAATATGTCATCTGCCCTCGTTGTGAGCAAGAAGTTTATAAAGAAGTAATAATTTATCCATTTTGTAACTTTGGCATAATGGCATGGCTTGAAGGAGAAAATGATGAAAATAGCAAACCAGTGAAAGATAAATCTAAGTAAAATCTCAGCTTAACAATTTAATATCTATATTTACAAAGCAGTTGGTCTTATGATTGACTGCTTTTAAAAAAGACACCGTTTAGGTGTCAATGATGTCTTTTTAGTGTTATTTATAGTCATATCAAGGCTCGTTTAATTATGGTAAATTCGTGGTAAAATGAGTGCTTTTCTATACTTCAAAATATTTGAAAGTATAGTGTTTATACGGATAATCAAAAATTAGATATAAAATTTTGTTTAAATGCTGCAAATATACTATTTCTACTTAATGTGGCTCTCACAATCGTTTTTACCCCAATTATAGAATGTGCCAGAACGAATACCATTCTGTTCACACCACTGGTTAGCAGAAAGACTGCTTTTTTTCGTCATTCCATTATAAATTTGATTGAGTCTTCTTTATAAACGCGTTTTTTCATAGTGGTGGATCTCCTTCTGGAAATAGCGTGAAACGCTAGCAATCCAGTCTTCCCTATTGTAAATGTCATTACAGAATATATATTCAGTGGATGCCATCACCCTTAAATTAAATGCTTACCAATTAATCACTTATAGTGTTTACAAGTTACGTATTAATAGCCTCCCAATAAATATCCCCAGCAAGGTTGAAAATCTTTTGAAATTGCACGTCCTGGAACGTATGATTAACATTTAAATTGCTATCCCCCCTTGATTGAGGGTTTGTTCTGAATAGTATTACATATGTGTTGTGTGTGTAAAACTACCCACACATTCCCTGAACTGCTATCACTCTATCAAAGAAAAGCAATCATTATGAAAAAATATTTTACATATTACAACCAATGCAAAAACATAATAGATATATTGCTTTTGATGACAACGTTCTCCTGTTTTTCTCATGTGCTGAGTTAGAAAAAATCCCATACTCCCCTAACACTCAAAAGCTTATCAATAATCTTGCCATTGATGAGCCACTCAACTATACTGCACCGGCTCTTGATTGTAAATTACAGACTTAGGTTGATGCTATAGCTAAGGATAGAAGTCCATAATCATTAATCTTAATTATTTTAAAAGAGCTTTAGAAATTCTATAATACCTTGCATCTAGAGCCTCTCTACCACCTTCCATAACATCACATATAGCATCTCTTATTTCTAATTCTTGTAAAGCACCTGAATGTGAGGCATTTATTTCCCCACCACCATACTCCATATGAATTATTTGTTCAGAATTTGTGTTTACAACTATATTAGGATTATGAGTTACTACAATAATTTGCTGATTTCGCTTCTTATTATTTATACCTTTTACTACAAACTCTGATATATTTTTCGTATCTAGATCATCTTCTGGCTGATCAATAATCAATGGAGTATCGCTTATTTGCAATAGCAATGCCAATATCGCAGAGGTTCTCTGTCCAGCTGATCCAGCATCTATTTTAACATATCTATTATTAGACATTTTTAGTTCAAGTACGACTTTATCATCTGGAATCCAAGTCATAATTTCATCACATATTTCGGGTTTATTTTCAAATATCGATTTCAAATGTTTTTCAATTGATTTTCCCATAATAGAGGAATCAACATTCACTATTTTATCAAATTTATTTCGTAATTCATCTACAATTTTATTATTATCTTTTGGATTAGCAATATCATATATAATTCCCCCACAATAAACATCATCTCCATCCATTTTTAAAATATCATTAGAAAAAGTACTTCCCGTCTTCATAATCATATTTCTAAATGCTTTTTCATTATCTTCAAGATTGCCAAAAGTAATAAGCGAAACTCTCAAACCAGAATTACAATTCCATATATCTATAACCCTTTTTCTTTCACTTATTCTTTTTTTCATCAAATCACTGTATTCCAATAGGATATCCGACTGACGATTACGATTTTCTATCAAAGCCTTATCCACATCTTTATATTCTTTCAACTGTTCAACCAATTTATCTCTATTTTGAAGCAATATCGGATACAAATCTATCCCCTCTATGCCATGTTCTTTCAGTTCTTCTATTACATTTTCCATAGCTGTTTTATTCTGTAATTTAAGTTTCGCACACTCTAATTTATCAAATAATTCCTCATATGTAATTAAAGAATCTTTATACTGAGATAATAATGATTTTACATTGCCATTTAAATCCTTTAATGCATTTTGCCATTTATTAATGACTTCTGCGGACTTATCATCAATCTTATCTAATACAATCGATTTTGAACTAATATCATCAATACTTTGTTGAACTTCAATATATTTACTTATTAACGAAGCATACATCATGTATAAATCTTTAATTTGTTGTTCTTCTATTAAAATATTTTTTTGTTCTTCTAAAATCTTTTTTGTCGTCTCAGTTTCAAAAGCTTTTATCTTACTCTCAATTTCACGAAGCGATACCATTATACTATTTTGTTCCTTTTTACGCTCGCATATTTTCCTATATAAAATCATACATTCCTTGTATTCAACTTTTTTGCTATCAACTACCTTTTTCCATTCATACGATTTCCATTGTGAGTCTACATACTGTAACAATAAATTTGCATTTTTGGTCATTTCAAAAAGCTGTTTTTGATTAAATATTCTAACCGGAAACCTTTTTTCAACATCAATAGCCTCTTCTTCTGTGCCAGAAAATTTCTCGTATATTTTCCCATTGTACCATCTCAAGAAATATTCCATTCCTTCCTTTACAATACAAATGTCGATGATTGTTTCATCTCTAAACATTCCTAAATCATTTCTAGTCTTAGGAACTGCTACAAATTCCTCAAATTCCTTTTTTAACTCATCCGGCAAATCATTATGTTTTTTTAATACCACTCTCAAAAACTGTATAATGCTAGATTTTCCAGTTCCTCTACCACCAATAATAGATGTCATCCATGGGCTAAACTCTATTCTCAAAGGTTTTCTTCTTCCTGCATATTTAGCCTCCTTGATTTCGATATATTTTATATACATTCTTTCATTAATATCATTTGGATTGCCTTCAATATACTTACTTCTCCTAACACCATCTTCTTCATCAAATAAAGCTAGTCTTAAAGCCTCTATATTAGGAGTTCCCATTTTAACCCATGTATAATTTTTCCCCAAAGACTCCAAACAATGCGAATCACTTCCAAGAACATAAGACAACTTTTTTTTATTTTCTATATATAATTGATGACATACTTCTAATCCAGTCATCTCTAATGCCAAGATGCCATCAACTTCTAATGCTGATTTTATCGTTGAGGCAGAACATAACTCCTCATAAAACATTCCACTCGGTCCGTCAACATGTGCCGGAATTGCAATCCCCCCATTTTTTACGATTATCTCAATTACTTCAGCTAATGACTTTGTAGTTGCTTTGCAAGAATCAGAATACTCTACTTTACCAAGTATACCTGCCAAAGTTTCATAATCTGTGCCAATATCAAAAATGCCCAACACATGAATATTTCCATTTACATTTAACTCAACAGCAGGGAATATATATATTTTTCTATAACCTATCTCATTATTTTCTTCCATTTCTTTTAATGCTATCCCTAATTGCGGTATCCATTTAAATGTATTATGGTCAGAAATAATTAAACAATCCAATTTTTTTGACATTGCATTAAGCAGAAATTCCTTTGGCGTGATATTCTTTTCATCTTCCGGATTTTCACTTCCCTTTCCATAATCCTCTGAAGCAGGTGTATGTACATGAAAATCTGTTTTCCACCACTTACCACCATATATTTTTGTAATAGTATCTTCCATATTCTTATCTCTCCTATAAATTAAATTCTCCAAAGCAATAATGAACTTATTTGCAAGCTAATATTTACAATACTTTGCATACACAACTCCTTGCATTATTTTATGCAATGTCTTGTATGTTGGAGCGACAAAAGCGAATCTTTTATTTTGTCATATAAATCCTGTGCTCCAATTGATTGGAGTACTTTGTTATCAAATTCTCTACGGGCTGAATCTCTTAATTCATCTTCAACATCCATTACTTCTCTCCCCTTAATATTTTCAAATAATCTAAGAATTTCTTCAGCATCATCTTGTGATATTTGTTCAATATCTATCATATACATATTTTTTAGCCTAGTACTACTCGCATCGAGCACACCTAGTCCTCTTCCAAATCCTATAGCTTCTATTGCAAACATTCCATACAGAGAATTTAAAACAGCATGAACTAATTCGGAATTAAGATTTTCTGATTTTAATAACATTCTTGTAAAACGCTGATCCACAAAAGTTCTTTCCTCGAATTTTGCAACAAACAGTCTTTTATCAGGATTCAATGCTGTAACAAAATCAGCTCTGGCAGAATCATCCATTTCATACCAAAAGCAGCCAGAGCGTTTTAATGCAATCGGAAGAGGCTTACCAGAACCATTATTTATATGCTCAAATCTTTCTATCCATGCAAGTGCACCGTTATGACCTAATTCTTCTAATTCGCTTTTACTTCTATGACAACAAAACGCTTCTATATCCGTTTCTGCCTTATACGATTTTAATCTGGCTGGATTTTTTAAAACAGAACGAATATATTCCGCTTCTATATCATTTACATCTGACGGATAGAACAAATCATTCCAACCTCTACGTTCACCACGCTTAACATCCAAAACTCTAGAAATAGGAACCAATTTATCGGCTATCTTTTTCACCCATAACACATCATGAAAAAGAGTATTAAGTGTAAGTCCGTAATTTGTAATATCAATAATCTCTTGATAACTATACTGCTTAAATGTTGCAAGCTCTGGCTCTAAAATTTCATTTAACACAATACTATTTACTAGCACTTCAGTCTCATCATTATCAATGCTGTGTATATCCTTCTTCACCAACCAAAATGATACTTTATGTTGCAAATCAGGCTGTGAAATACTTTTCTTTTGCATTATTAATAATGTGCCAACAACATCAGCATTTTTAAACCATCTCTTATTATCACTTGCGACTACCGCTTCTATAACATAGTAATATTGCAGTGCATCAAAGAACTTTCTTCCAATATCTGTTCCTAACCATGAATTTGATAATATGATTCCAAGTTTTCCATTAGTATCTAATAATTCATGTAACTTAAATGGAATAAAATTATATAAATCGGTCTTACCTAATGTAAATTCTATTCCTGTATTATCTTGTACATTCTTTCTTATTTCTGTAATAAACGCTTGTTCATCCTTTGCAATTTTATTGTATTCAACGAACGGAAGATTAGAAATAATTGCTCCAAATTTTGGTATGATTTTTTTTATTTCACTGCCATCTATTGGACTTTTGATTTTAATTTCATCTCCAACGTTAATAGAAAAAACATCTCTTTGAAACATATTTAATGGTATGTTTATTGCCTGAATATCTGTTATTGATATATTAGCAATCTGAAGAGGATAGGCATATTTGTCTGACATCCATGTACTAATAAATGACTGTTCAGCCGTTGCCAATCTTTTGGTTTTATTCCTAATTATAGCTTTCGCAATTGTACCAGTACCGGCACATAAATCTGCACAATCTTTATTCCAATCATCTACTGTAATTCTAGATAAAAAATCCGCCAATATTGTAGGTGTTGCATATTGTCCCCTCATCTCCCTTTTGGAAACATTGACTGTTTTCTCTAGTATCTCCTGTAATACTGATTGATCTATTTTGTCCATATTACTATCTACTAAAAATTGATTAAAATCTACAATATCAATCCATGTATCCTCTGGTACTAATTCATTAAAATCAATCTTATTGAATACATTATAAAAATCACCTTCATCTATAATCTGTTGGATTATAAGATTTCCATCCTCAGGTGATGTAGTAAAATCAATTTGTTTTATTTTATATGCACAATTATGATATTTCTTTATTGCATTAGCAAACATAACTCTATTAGTCCAATTCAGCAATATTGATTTTGCATATGCAGAATACATATTGCTTTCATCTTTATCATACTCTTCATGAAAAACATTCCACCATACTTTGATTCTACTTTCCATTCGTGTATTATGACTTGCTTCTATTGTAATATTTTCCGCTACTATCTCCTTATTCCGCTGTATCAATTCTGCCATTATTGATTCCGAAACTATTCCCGTTATTGATGATGTTGTAATTTTTCCAGTAACTAAATATTCATTTACAGTTAATACAATATCTTTAATAATTGGCAACCATTCTGCTTTATATGTAGTAACATCTTCTCTTGATTGAATATGACTTGTTCCATCCCATACTTTAGCTTCCTCAAAAAAGCCTTGTTGATTCTGTATATATAATTTTCCATATGTAAAATTCCATATTACAAAACTATTCAATCCTAATGCTTTTGCCTTTCTTGTTGCATCTGCAATCAATGTTTCATCCGTAATCAATACATCTGGCATCTTCAACTCCCAGCCTTGCAATATTTTGGTTTGTGCCTCATCCTCATACAGCAAAACATCCGGAAACATGCTTTTCTTATTTACAGAAAGCGTACTTTCTCCACCTGCACTCTTAATCTTTAACCCTAATCCATTAAGCATTACTTTAATCTCTGTGATTATTACAATCGCCCAACTTCTTTCGTTTCTTCTGATAATTGTCCCCATACGAATCAACTTTACCTTTCTTTGAATTCTGCTATAAGATTTTCCTCTTTAATATATTTACGAGTTTTTTTATCCAAACCTTCCCATGCTAAAAAAAGTCTTCTTTTTGCTACATCAATATAATCTATTTCCTCTTTTTTAAACAACGCAACATCTTCATTTTTTTCAATTCCTATAAAGTTTCTCCCCTCCATCAATGCTGCTACTAAAAATGATCCACTACCAAAAGTATTATCAAGTACCACGTCCCCCGGATTAGTATATGTTCTCACCATGTACCTGCCTAATTCTATAGGTTTTTGAGTAGGATGAAGAACTGCTCCTTCTGATTCTGCTGTTTTAATATAAATTACGTCTGTAGGATAGCGTTCTCCATCACTTGCTACATGTACTGGTTCAAAGTCTCCATAATTACCACTAAGCTGATTTTTTCTTATTCCCTTATTATATGGTTCTCCTTTTGTCATTTGAGGATGATATGTTGGCTGTTTTTTATAAAAAACACAAACATCTTCATGCTTTCTTAATGGTTGCTTTTTAGCATTTAAAAAATTAGTAGGCTTTGATTTTTCCCATACCCACTTATACTTGTATATATTAGGTTGACTCAAAATCAATTTTGCAGTAAAAACTCCATTTGATGTTAAAACAATTGCCCCATTAGCTTTTATTACTCTATTATATTGTTTCCATAACTCATCTAATGGAATATAGCTATCCCATTTATTTTGTGTCATACCATATGGTAAATCACATAAAATCATATCAACACTTCCATCTGGTATCTTTTTCATATATTCTAAGCAATCACCTTCAAACAATTTGTTAATCACATTACTCATATCTATATTATTTTTTTCACTATTCATGTTTTATCTCCTCGAACGTATTTTCTATTTTATATAATATATCATTTTTATTTATCGAACACAAGTTCTTGTATTGATTTTTGCATATAAATATCCAAGTTAAATTTTAACACACATCTTCTTCTTTTTCCACTTAGAAAAACAGCCATTCTAGATCTTTAAATCACAAAGGCTATTGCAATTTTTATCTTTCAACAGCCTCTATAATTCTTTTTTTCTTCAATATCTTTCCCTGAATATTTTATTTTCCCTGATGATACCTTGGTTAATCCCATCATCATTTTCATAGTGGTAGTTTTTCCTGTCCCATTCAATTTAATAAATCCATTTTCCTGATAGAATAAGAAGATTTATATTATCAACATTTTTTCTTCCCCTATTGTTTACATACATTTTCCAATACAATATCCATATAAACCTCCTAATTAGGCTAAATTTCATTCTTGTTCTCATTTTTCTTTTTCCTTACAATCACTTAATTAATTCTTTATTCAAGCAAATCCCGTTTCTTCAATAAAAACATTTTAAATAAAAATCAAGTGTTTTACATGAGAAAAAATGGCGCATATTGTTACAACGCATTTTATTTGATGCCATAATTTGCAGAATTCGGAAAATTAAAATATCCCATTTTTAGCCTTGTTATAACGGTAATAATTTTTTCTATTACTGTTATAACAAGGATTCCAGGGGTTCGGGGATGGAAGATCCCCGTATTATTTCTGCACTATTTATTTTTCTGAAAATGGCATATTATAATGTGCTGATCAACAGCATATTCAAATGATACATTTACCATTTTTCGATACAGCTTTTTTAATACCCATATACACAAAAAAGTTTCCTCCCATCTAATGATTCATTTTTTAACTTCTTATCTATGTAGAGCCACATTACCACTTGTAAGGTGCAACAAGGAATACAACAAATCATCTCAAATACAAAGGTTCAAATAAATATCAGCGCAAATCCATCCATATACATCGACAACACTCTGTCCTTATCTCCTCTCATAGACTCAGACATAGGATAAGCTTTTCCATGTCTACTATAAGTTTCTTTCATTTCTTCCTTCCCCCTTTTCGCTTTCTTATCGTTCTCTATCCATAGATTTTTTCTTAACTGACCGTTTCGGCTGCTGTCTGCCTTCATACTGATAGCGGTACAGTTTTTCCAATACACTTGCCTTTTTCGGCTGTTCCAACGATTTTTCTTTCTTCTGTTCCGTCTGATTTTTCCATGTCCTTAGTTCTTCATTGTATTCTATAATCAATTCTTCTGCCTTGTTATAAATCTTCTGAAAGGCTTGCACATTGGGATAGCCTTCACGTTTTACTATCTGTTCCAAACTCTTGTGCAGACGCTTTTCCAAATCCTCTAACAGTTCAATTCGCCCTTCCAGAGATTTTCGTTCTTTGCCTTTAAATAATCCTCGTAACTCTGACAGTTGCTTTTTCAAAGAAGAAATATCCTTCTGTGTGCGTTTTATCTCCATGGACTGTCTCTGCAATTCATACATGAGCTTCTGCATATCTTTCCACTCCTGAAGGTCAATCTTTGGCACAGGCTTCGGCGGTAGTTTAAATTTGAAGATTACTTCCTGTAAAAAGTCTTTCGCACCTCGGATAATCTGGCTGAACATATCCGGCAGCCAACCGTGCGTCTTGATGGATTGTAACGTTTTATCTGTGATTTTTTCCTGCTTGATCTTCAAAATATCTTCTTCGGGAACACCCTCGACTAATGCCACATCAACTGTCCGATTCCATTCCTGCCTTGCCACATTATCTGCCTTTATCTCCTCTGCTTTCGGATTGTTCTTTCCGATTTTCTTTGTTGCCAGATATACACCGCCCTGTTGGAATACAGAGAGTTTTTCTGATTCCTCTTTTACATATCGGTTGATCGTATCGGTAAACAGTTCCTTGACTTCTTTGGTAAAGGCTTTGTTCTTAAACCATTCCTCTTTTTTTGTGAAGATATGACTGTCATATACTTCCCCTTTGGGGATAATGCTGCACCCTGCTCGGATATTTCCCTGCTCGTCTAAAATCTCTTTCTTTGTGCGTCTATGCTTTCCCTGTTCATCATAAAACATATTTCGGGTGGCAATCTTTACTTCAGGCTGTTCCAACATTTTCCGTTCACTGAATACCAGATGAATATGATAATTCGTCTTTGCCTTGTTGTGATGAAGGGCAGCACTGCATTCCACACCATATCTTTTATGAAAACTCTCCGTAAAAAGCCTTACCACATCATCTGCCCTGTACTGAACAAAGCTTTCAGGAAGTGCAATGATAAACTCACGCCCTTCAATACATTTCCCTGCCGAACCACTCGCCTTAAAATCCAACTGATTTTCTCTTGCAAGATTTTTCCAAAACTCCGGTGTTACTCCTTCTGTCTGATAGGTCGCATAGAGATATTCCTGTCGTTTCGGATTGGAGATATAATCAATCCTTCCTGCCACATCGGACAGCTTGCTTTGTCTGATAAATGAATGTCTGCCTATAAGCATCCTCCTTCCTTAGCTCTCGCCGACTTTATTGTGAGTAGGTGCATAGGCACCTGTTTACGAACTGATTGCCGTATCCGGCATAAGCCTCGCAGAGCGAAATACACAGAGTATAAACCGTAGGTTTGTGCAATGGGTGTATTTCTTCTCAATCGCCGAGGGCTGTTTTTGTATTACATAATCTGATTATTACTCAGACTTACGATTTCATTTATGGGCGTATCCGCCCTTTTGATTTGCCCATATCTGGGCTGCTTTAACTTCTGCAACACTCCCTTCTGCTAAAAAATAAAATAAATTCTAAAATTACACGTATAAGCGTATAAACGTATTTTCCACACTTTTCAGAAACCCGTA
>ERZ773248.1930-NODE-1930-length-14319-cov-3.452328_pt1 | contig 14319 bp, 8 predicted proteins | sample MGYA00580518_ERZ773248 | MGnify/ENA primary metagenome ERZ773248 (study PRJEB29015, sample SAMEA2737762) | human gut metagenome | biome: human gut; feature: human-associated habitat; material: faeces | place: China | collected 2012 ...
TGGTCAGAACATTCTGGGTTACAACCACTACGCAGATGATGTAGTAGAGTACTTCGTACAGAAATCCGTTGCAAACGGTATTGATATCATCCGTATTTTCGACTGCTTAAACGATCTGCGCAACCTGCAGACCGCTGTAAAGGCAGCAAATAAGGAAAAGGCACACGCTCAGATCGCACTGTGCTATACCCTGGGCGATGCTTATACCCTGGATTACTGGAAGGACATCGCAAAGAGAATCGAAGATATGGGCGCAGATTCCATCTGTATCAAGGATATGGCTGGTCTGTTAACCCCGTATGCAGCACAGGAACTGGTAAGCGCATTAAAAGAGTCTACCGAGCTGCCGATCGACCTGCATACCCACTACACCTCCGGTGTAGCTTCCATGACTTACTTAAAGGCTGTAGAGGCAGGCTGCGATATCATTGATACTGCAATGTCTCCGCTGGCACTTGGTACCAGCCAGCCGGCAACCGAGGTTATGGTAGAGACCTTCAAGGGAACTCCGTACGATACCGGTTTATCCCAGGATCAGCTTGCTGAGATCACCGATTACTTCGCACCGATCCGTGAAGAGGCTCTGAAATCCGGTCTGTTAAATCCGAAGGTACTTGGCGTGAATATCAAGACCCTTCGTTATCAGGTTCCGGGCGGTATGCTCTCTAACCTGGTCAGCCAGCTGAAAGAGGCAGGTAAGGAAGATAAGTATCAGGAGGTTCTCGAGGAGATCCCGCGTGTTCGTAAGGACTTCGGTGAGCCGCCGCTTGTTACTCCGTCTTCCCAGATCGTTGGTACCCAGGCTGTTATGAACGTTATCTCTGGCGAACGCTACAAACTGGTTCCGAAGGAGTCCAAGAAGATCATGCTTGGCGAGTTCGGTCAGACTGTAAAACCGTTCAACGCAGAAGTACAGAAGAAGATCATCGGCGACGAGACCCCGATCACCTGCAGACCTGCAGATCTGATCGCTCCGCAGCTGCCGCAGTTTGAGAAAGAGTGTGCTCAGTGGAAGCAGCAGGATGAGGATGTCCTTTCCTACGCTCTGTTCCCGAAGGTAGCAGAAGAGTTCTTCAAATACAGAGAGGCTCAGCAGACCAAGGTAGACGCTGCTGTGGCAGACACCGAGAGCAAGGCTTATCCGGTATAATTAATACAGAATTAACGATAGGAGCAGGAAGAAATCTGTGAAAACAGGTTTCTTCCTGTTTTTCCATGTTACAATCCATGAAATTCTTACAATTTTTTGTGATTCTGTGAAGTTTCTTTGCTTTCCGTTGACGCAGTCGGATTTTGTCATTATAATGTAACGTAGCGTAAATTTGTCGGGAGCAGGATCCTGTCCCAGACAAATGCGATACTAAGGAGATCATCAAATGAAAAAACAAACCTTGAAAAAAGGTCTGGCTGCGGTTCTGGGACTGGCTTTATGCATGCAGATGCCATCTGTGAACAGTGCACTGCAGCTTTCCGCATATGCACAGGAACGTGCCGCTACCATCAATGCTTCCAGCTTAAATGTCCGGAGTGGTGCGGGAACCTCCTATTCTTCGGTTGGAAAACTGGGAAAAGGCGCGGCAGTTACCGTGGTAGGGGAAAAAGCTGCTTCTGACGGGAAAACCTGGTATCAGATCCGTTATACCAGCGGCGGCTCGACTCAGACAGGATATGTATTAAGCACCTATGTGAAGTTTCCGGTGTCTTACAGCCATGATTCCAGCTTTGAGTCCCAGCTTTCCGCGCAGGGATTTCCGGAATCCTACAAGACCGGGCTGCGTCAGATCCATGCCCAGTATCCGAACTGGACCTTCACTGCTGTGAAGACCGGGCTGGACTGGAATACGGTTATTCAGAACGAGGGAGTGCTTGGACGAAATCTGGTACATACCAACAGTATCTCTTCCTATAAATCACTGGCAGACGGAGCTTACAACTGGGATTCCGGCACCTGGACAGGATTTGACGGAAACACCTGGGTGGCGGCATCCACTGAGATCATCAGCTATTATATGGATCCGCGGAATTTCCTGGATGAAGTCAACGTATTCCAGTTCCTGGATCAGAGCTATAACGCATCCCTTCATACAGCAGAGGGACTTCAGTCCATGTTAAAGGGAACCTTTATGGAAGGCAATGTAAGAACGGGTGCGGTTGCTTCCGGAAGTACATCCGGCGGCAGCTCATCAGGAAGTACTTCCGGCAGCAGTTCCTCCGGTCCGGCTTTCCCGTCTGCATCTGTCACATCACTGTTCTCGATGATTTCAGCTTCTAATTCCACGCTTTCCACCGCACTTGCGGCCTCGCCTGTCGTCTGCTGTGTCTCCGCGTGGACTTCGATTCCCTGGACGGCCAGGAATCCTGTCATCATTGCGCATATGGTCTTTTTTCTCATCCTGCTTCCTCCCATCTTTTTCTGATCTGCTGATAAAAAATGTCCTCCTCCATTCCCGGAATTTCTGCTGCCTCGTTGAGGTACTGTTCTGTTTTTTCCTGCATGTCGAACTGAAGTGCCAGCTCTGCGGCCCTGAGCAGATTTTTCCGCCGGTTTCCATCCTGTCTGCTGCACAGAAGCCGTTCGTAATAGAGAAAGCTCTCCTGGCACCAGTCCTGTTCTCTTTCCCCATCCCCAGATTTTCCGCCAAGATAGCACGCATCCGCCAGTCTCTGCCAGATAACCGCCTCCCACTTCCCCTCCATATTCTCGCCTGCGGCCTTTTCCAGCACTTCGATTCCTTTCCGCATGGCGTCTGTGTCATTTTCACGCGCCAGTTCTTCGGAAAAACTGAAATACATTCCTGCAACAGCAAGATATCTGCGGCAGCGTTTTTCTTTTTCCGGCTCCTGCTGCGTGTCATCATAAAATTCAGCCAGCAATGGCTCCATCTGCATTTTTTCCCTTGCCGCATCATCCGCCAGACAGTATTCCACAAGTTCCTGCTCCACACGCCCCGCCTGACTGAGATGGTCTGCCTTTAAGAACGCTTCCCGCGCTTTCTGGTAGTTCGGCAGACTGCCTTCTTCCACCGGATTTCCGCAGAACCAGAGATCGCCCTGCTCCTCCCATTCGTCTGCCGCCGGAAACTGACCCCATGGCATCCTGCTGGCAACCGCAGCCGCTCCTCCTGTCAGAAAAGCAAAAACTGCAAAGATCCGCAGAGTCTTCCTGCCTTTTTGCTTTCTTTCCAGCCGCCGCAGTGCCTTTTTGACTTCTCTGGCAGACGCATACCGCTCCTCCGGCTTTTTCTGCATACACTTTTCCATCACCCGCCAGAGTCCTCTTTTCTGCCGCTTTTTCGCATGCTTCGCCATTGCCGCAAGCAGTGCGCCGAGTGCATAAAGATCGGAACGGGCGTCACACTTCCCGTTATACTGCTCCGGCGCTGCATAACCGCGGGTTCCATAACGGACTTCCACACCCGTTTCTTCTGTTCCGGCTGCACCGAAATCCACAAGGTATATTTCACCACGCTCTGTTATCATCACGTTGTCCGGCTTCAGATCCCGGTAGAAAACCGGCGGGTTCTGTGCATGGAGATAACAGAGAATCCCGCTCAGGGCAATTCCCGTTTTCAGAATTTCCCGGCTGGAAAACCGTTCTCCCTTACGCATACGCTGTCCGATAGATTTTCCGTTTACAGCTTCCATCACCAGAAAGCTTTTTGTCCCACTTTCCAGAAGTTCCACCGCACAGGGAATCCCGGGATATGAAAACTTCTGTAAAAGAAACGCTTCCCGGCGCAGTTTTTCCCTGTCACATATACTTACCTTGACTGCATACCGCTTTCCGGATCCAGTTTTCTCTGCAAGATAAACGACAGACGTTGCCCCTCTTCCGAGCACTGACAGCAGGCGATACTTCCCTCCCGGAAGTTCTACTTTTCCAATGATCCCGCCTCCTCTTTTTACGTCAAAGTGTTTGTCAGTCCGATATTCTGTTTTTGTACATGGATATAAATTGAGCCGAATGGCTCTTCGATAGAGTAATATAGAATCGATTTTTCAGGACAAATGTCCAAGCGGATGAAAAATCGTGATGTAAGTATAACACAACAGCCGCCGTTTCTGCAAGAACTACAGAAGCCGACGGCTGCCAAAAAAATCGCCTGTTTTTTATCTATTTTTTCCCTCTTGACGAATCTTACATCCGTTCCGGTGCCGAGAATCCCAGCAGGTCGATGCAGGTCTCAAGTACCTCGCGGACAAGATCCAGCAGTGCCAGGTAAGATGCTTTTCTTGCCTCATCCTGCTCACTTAAGATCTTGGTCTCGTGGTAGAAATGGTTGAACTCGTTTGCAAGCTCGTAGATATAAGCACAGATCTTATGCGGTGCTTTCTCCTCGAATGCGTTCTCCACAACGCCGTTGAAACGGGATACGGAAAGCATCAGAGCTTTCTCGCTGTCGCTCTTCGGTGCCAGAAGTGCGCCTTTCTTCAGTTCATTTCCCTCTTCTTTATATTTTCCGAGGATGGATTTTGTACGAACGATCGTGTACAGGATGTACGGACCGGTGTTTCCCTCGAAGGAAGTAAATCTCTCAACATCGAATACATAATCTTTCGATGCCTGGTTGGACAGGTCACCGTATTTAATAGCAGACAGTCCGACAATCTGTGCCGTTCCTCTTGCATCCGTATCTTTTACGCTGCGGTTCTCCACGATCTTCTGATACATCTCATCGTTGATCTCGCCGATCAGACGCTCCAGACGCATAACGCCGCCCTCACGGGTCTTGAACGGTTTTCCGTCTTTTCCGTTCATGGTACCAAAGCCGATAAAGGAAAGAACGGTATCATCATTCACCAGTTTTGCTTTTCTTGCACAGCGGAAACACTGTACGAAGTGAAGCTCCTGACGTTTGTCTGCCAGATAGCAGATCTCGTCCGGCTTGTACAGTTTCATACGCTGGATGATGGTTGCCAGGTCTGTCGTATCATACAGAGCTGCTCCATCGGATTTTAAGATCATGCACGGCGGGATCTCTTTTGTGTCTGTCTCTTCTTTGACATCAACAACGAGTGCGCCCTGGTCATAATGTGCATAACCATTGTCTTTCAGGTAATCTACCATGTCCGGAATGTACTCCTGTGCATCGGACTCACCCATCCACAGATCGAAATGAACGTCGAGGTTTCCATAGTTCTTTTTCAGATCGGCAACAGAAACGTTCATAATGTGTTTCCAGATCGCACGATATCCTCTTCTGCCCTGCTGCAGCTCTCTCGTTGCCTCGAGTGCACGTTTCTTATAGTCCTCGTCCTCTTTTGATTTGCCGCTTGCGCAAGGATAAATCTCCTCGAGCTCGCTGATCGTAAACGGTGCTTCCTCCGGGTACTCTCCCGTAAAGGACTCATCAAAATAAACAAGCTCCGGATGGCGCTCCTGCAGCTCGGTGATGATCAGTCCCATCTGCAGACCCCAGTCTCCAAGATGAACGTCACCGATCATGTTGTGGCCCATGAAGCGTCCCATACGCTTGATGCTCTCGCCGATGATCGCAGAACGGAGATGGCCGACGTGAAGCGGTTTTGCCACGTTTGCTCCGCCGTAATCTACGATGATGGTTTTCGGATTTTTTGCTTTCTCTACAGAAAGCTCTTCATCGTTCTGCATTTTGGAAAGATAATCTGCCAGAAATTCCGGGTTGATTTTCAGGTTGATGAATCCCGGTTTTACGGCTTCAATTTCACCGATCACGCTGTGATCGGTCACTTTTTCTACAACTGCTTCAGCCAGCTGGATCGGTGCTTTGTGGTATGCTTTTGCAGCTGCCATTGCGCCGTTGCACTGGTATTCGCACAGATCCGGGCGGTTGGAAACGGAAACCCTTGCATAGGACGGGTCCATCTCCGCAGCGGTAAAGGCTTTTACCAGCTCTTCCTGGATAAGATCGATCAGTTTTTTCATAATGTTTCCCTCATTTTCTTCTTTACTGCAGAATCATCTGTTCTGCGTTTTGTTTCCGCGCGCTGCGCCGGGCTTCTTCCTCTTCTTTGATGCCGCTTTTCTGATAACAGTACTGGATGATATCTCTTCTTCGGATGATGCCGATGAAGATTCCCTCGTCATCCACAACTGGAACGAAATTCTGCCGCATGGACATCTCGATCAGGTCCTCGATGTTGCTGTTGATGTTGACGGACTCATAATTCCACCGTTTCGGAACCTGCCAGAGCGGGATATCCTCTGCTTCATGGTAATTCAGCAGATACCGTTCTTTTATGATGCGGAGCAGATCTCCTTCCGTCAGTGTTCCCACATAGCAGCCCTTTTTGTTCAGTACCGGAACCGCCGTGTATTTATGATATTCGATCTTCTCGATGGCCTGCCGAAGTGAGCAGTCGTCATACAGATAAGCCGTTTCACTTTTCGGTGTGATAAAAAACAAAATATTCATTCGCGTATACTCCTTTTCGTTGGTCATACTCTTGTTTGATTATACCATAAACGAATGTGAAATGTCTTTGAATCTTTCTTATATTTTCATAAACATACCGAATCCGAAACTCGAATGCCTCTTTGCTGCGCCGCAAATTGCGCTTATTTTCCAGTATAACCGACTTTCCGCAAAAAGTAAAGATCTTAAGTTTCATCCGCACACGCCGCACAAAAAATCCGCACGGATCCAGCACCTACGCTGTACCCGCACGGATTTTTCAACTCTTTTTTGTTCTATTCTCTTCGCAGCGCATCGATCGGATTCAGGTTCGCTGCTTTTACCGACGGCAGCAGTCCGAATACGATACCGATCACCATGGAGAAGACCACGGAGAAAATGATTGCCGGAATACTGATCGCCACAGGCGTCTGCGATACCCTCGAAATCACCTGTGCCATGATAATGCCGCCCAGCACGCCGAGCAGTCCGCCGATGCTGGTGAGCACCGCCGCCTCGGTCAGGAACTGGAACAGAATTCTGCGTTTTCTTGCTCCGATCGCCTTTTTCAGGCCGATCTCGCTTGTACGTTCCGTTACAGATACCAGCATAATATTCATAACACCGATACCGCCGACCAGAAGCGAAATGCTCGCGATCCAGATCAGCTGCTGGTTCGTGCTCTGGCCTAACTCCTGCAGACTCTTTGCTTTCTCCAGCAGATCCTCTGCCTGATAGGAAAGAGAATCAGTTGTATTGGTCACGGATTCGTTCATGATATCCGCTGTTGTCTTTCCCACCGTGCTCATATCCTCGGTCGTTTTTGCCATCACAACGGCATTTTCCGGTTCATCATACTGGAATACGATCGGCCAGCAGACATCCGGCATCAGCACCAGCGGATAGGATTCCTGATTGTACGTATAGTAGTCATCTCTGGAATTGATGACCGGCTGGAACGAATCGGCTTTTTTGATCACGCCGATCACCGTGAACGGCTCTCCCATGATCTCGATCGTTTTGCCGACCGGCGACTCATCCGGGAAGAGTGTCAGCACTGCGGTATCGTCGAGGAGGACAACTTTGTGGGTCTTCGAGAAATCGCTCTCCACAAAGCCGCGTCCCTGATAAATCTGATATCCGCACGTCGACAGATAATTTTCATCCACTCCAAGCGCCTTCGCACTGTCCAGTGTTGTGTTTCCTTTTGCGATGCCGCTCACATACGTTCTTTCGGTGTAAAACGATGCATTTTCCACCTGATCCTGCTCGCGGATCCGCTTTTTCTGATCACCGGACAGTTTCGACACGCCGCTTGGCAGTCCGTTGTCCATCCAGTAATCACCGTCGCCCTGCTTTAAGCTGACGGTCACGTTGTTGTTTCCAGCTCCGATCAGGTTCTGTTTGATCTGCTCATTCGTTCCCTTGATCGTGGAGACAATTGAGATGATCGACGCAATTCCGATGATAATACCCAGCATCGTCAGGAAGGAACGCATTTTGTGTGACCAGATTCCCTGAAAGGAAAGTCTTACATTTTCTAACATAATGCGCCTCCTTAACTGTTGTAATAATCCGATGAACTGGATTCCTTCGTGTCTGCGCCTTCCACCACGGTTTTGCCGTACGGAAATGCAATGTAATCCTCTTCGGAAAGACCGCTCTTCACTTCGTAATAACTGCCCCACAGAAGTTTTCCGGTTACCACATTCTGTTTCTTTAATTTATCATTTTCATCCCGGATATAAACGAATTTCTGTCCGTTTTCCTCGCGGATGAATTCTTTGCTGACGTACAGGCCGTTGCCGTTTTCTACATCGTTTCCGACAGTGATTGCAATCTCGATCCAGTCACCGTTTTCAAAACCTTCTCCGCCTTCCGGGATAACGGCTGTGAACGGATAGAAGGAGGCTGGTGTCTCGCTGTACGACATGTAGCTTGTTGTCGGGTACGGAGAAATCTCGGTTACGGTTGCCGCTGCAAAAGCACCCGAAGACCAAGAAGTCACGTTGAGTTCATCGCCGACTTTTACCTGATCGAGATACGTCTCGCTTAAGTAGCCGCGCACGTACAGACCTTCGTTTCCACTGACCTGGATAAAGGCGCTTCCGTCGTTGGACGGGTTTTCTGCATTTCCAACCTTCTTTACCACACCGCTGATCGTCGCTTTTACGGTCTGGGAATCCAGGGATTTCTGCGTATTTTTGACTTTGAGTTCCTCTTCCTTCTGATCCAGCTTCAGATTACGGATCTGGCTTTCTTTTTCGCTGATGGCTTTTTTCAATTCATCTTTTGTGTAGGTCATCTGGGTATCATCACCGGAAGAAGTATTGTTATTTGCGCTGCTTCCTGTGGATGATGTAAAGAGGGACTGTACCGATGCTTTTTCACCGTAGAATACGGTTTTTGCTGTCGTCTGCACTGCTTCCGGCGCATCTTCGCTCTGCGGTTCCGCTTCCGGTTCTGCCGGGGCTTCGGTCGGCGTCGGCGTTTCCGTCGGAACTGGGGTCTCGCTCGGCACCGGAGTTTCTGTTGGAACCGGCTCTGTGGTCGGAATCGGTGTTGTACTTGGTTCCGGGCTGACGGTCGGCTCTGGAGTTACACTCGGTCCCGGCGTAACGCTCGGGGTCGGAGTTACACTTGGTGTCGGGGTAATCGTTCCTTCTTTTACCGCCACATTTGCAGTGCTGACTGCCATGGAAGTACCCTTGTCATTTTTCGCTGTCACTTCTACTGTATAGATTCCGGCATCCTCTTTTGTGATGTTTTCTTTTGTGTAAGTATCCTTAAAATCTCCGTCGATTGTCTTTCCGTTGTGTTTCCAGACGTATGTGTAAGTGACATCCGTTTCGGTGTTTTCCGTGGAATCGTCTGCCTCACCGCTTCCATTTCCGGCTTCACCCGGCTGTGTCACATCGTCCTCGGACGGACTCTCGGTTCTATCATCCGTTTTATCGTCGGCTTTCTCATCCGGCTTCTCTTCGGTATCTTTCTTCTCATTGATTCCGATTTTCAGCTTCAGCTCGCCGCCCTCTGCCACCTCTGTGTTGGCAAGCGGCGTGGTGATTTTTATTTCCGGTGCATCCGCCGATTCGGATTCTTTCAGACTCAGGACTGCTTCATACGAAGTCTCGTATGCTTTCGCAATCTTCGTTCCATCCTGCTCCCACACGGTTTCCAGCGCCTCTGCGGCTTTGTTTTCCTCATGAATCTCCAGGCGAAACCAGTATCCTTCGCTGTCCTCTTCTTTTTTCGTTCCCTTTTCATCCGCGTATCCTGCCATCTGATTCAGGAATCCGCCTGTCAGGACTGTTCCCGGTGCGCAGAGATAGGTGTATGGGTCTTCCTGCGTTCCTTCTCCTTTGTATGGTTTGGAACCAAATACAAGCTTATTCGTACTGCTGTACAGAACAGCATCCTCGTACGTCGGCTCCGGTTCTGGGGTCGGAATCGGTTCGTCCGGGAAATCCGGATCGATGGGTTCATCTGGAAAATCCGGGAAATCCGGGAAATCCGGCTCCACCGGATTCAGCGGCGTATCCGATACCGGTTTTGTCTTTTTCAGCTTTTCCAGTTCTTTTTCACTCTGCTGGATTTTCAGCTTTGTCTGTGCAAGCTGTAACTGCTGCGTTTCCAGATCCAGCTTGATCATGCTGGTATCGTATGTCATCAGCGTGTCTCCGGCATTTACCACATCGCCCTCTTTGACGAGAACCTGGGAAATGGTCTGGCTGTCGGAAAGATAGATGTTCTGGGAAGCCGTCGAGGTGATCTGGCCTTCCATGTTCATGCTGTCTCCCCAGTAACCACTCGTAAAGTCACTGACCGGATACACTTTTACGGTCGTCTTCTGCGCCTGGCGGATGCCGTAATAACCGCCGACACTGACACCGCCCACGGCAACTGCGGTCACAACTGCAATCGCGGCTTTCTTTGCTGCTTTTCCTTTTTTCATGTTTCAGCCACCTCCTTCGATTTCATCATTCCGTCGCGGATCTCCACGGTGCGCTGTGCCATCGATGCGATCTCCGCGTCATGTGTAATCATCAAGATGCTGACGCCCTCGTCGTTCAGGCTCTGGAACAGCTCCATGACCTGCTCGCCGGAATGGGAGTCGAGTGCTCCGGTCGGCTCATCAGCCAGCAGAATTTTCGGATGGTTGACAATCGCTCTTGCAATCGCCACACGCTGTTTCTGTCCGCCGGAGAGCTGGGTCGGTTTGAAACTCATACGGTCGCCGAGCCCCACCCGCTCGAGGGCAATCGCTGCCCGCTCTCTTCTCTCTTTTTTCGGCACGCCCGCGTACGTCAACGGCAGGCATACATTTTCCATTGCGCTCTGTCTTGCAAGGAGTTGGAAGTTCTGGAAGACAAAGCCGATTTTCTGCAGGCGGATGTCCGACATCTGATTGTCACTGCATTTGCTGATGTCCTGTCCGTCGAGGATCAACCGTCCGCTCGTCGCCTGGTCGAGGCAGCCGACAATATTCATCAGTGTTGTTTTTCCGGAACCGGAAGGACCCATGATCGCAACGTACTCGCCTTCTTCCATGGAGAAGTTGATGTTTTTCAGAACCGGAACCGGGATTTTGCCCTGCATATATTCTTTACAGATATTCTCTAATTCCAGAATCACGGCTGCACCTCCCCGTCATCTGCTGATCCGGCTTCCTGTGTGTCTGCCGGTTCTGCCTCACCATTGTCGGCGCCGCCGATCACGTTCGTTGTATCTTCCTCACCGCTGTACTCTGCGCCGTCCATGGTATTGTCGACCATGCCGTTTTCATCCTGCGTCATACCGTCGTCGACCATTCCATCGTCGTTGTCAAGCATACCGTCATCCTCGCCGCCGGCCGGATTGCTCTGTCCCAGTGATCCGTCGGTGCTGACTACGGTCTTCATCCCTTCTTCCAGACCGTCCTCCGGGAAGGTGATTGCATCATCTTCTGCAAGGCCGTCGGTGATCTGATATTCCATCATGTTTTCATCGTACGTTCCAAGCGTTACGCTTCGTTTTTCCAGTTTGCCTTTTCCATTATCGGCCCAGACGTAAGGATTGCTGTCGACATCGTTGATAAAGGAGTCAGACAGCCAGATTCCTGTTTTGACTTCCTGCTGGCCGACATCCGGCTCTACGTAAACGTGCTGGCCGAGCATCAGACCATTCGTTCCGGCAAGCTGTACATAGAACGGATAGGAGCTCGACTGTGTCATGCCATCGCCGGAACTGCTGTACATGTTGTTATTGCCGGTCTTTGCATTTTCCCGATCAATCTTTGTCACGGTTCCGGTCCAGGTCTGATTCTCATCTACACGAGAATGCACGATCACCTGGCTTCCTTCCGTAATCGAACCGTCGCTCATATTCTGTTCATTGATCTGGCCTTTTACACGGAAATTTCCCGTTGCAAGAACAGTCAGGAAGGAATTGTCGGAGCTGTCACCGGAGTAAGCGCCGGCGCTGCTGTCATCGTTGTTGATTGATTTTACGACACCGGCGATTTCACTGATCACGGTCGCATTGGTGATGTTATCGTTTAATTTATCAATCTCCGCCTGTTTTGATTTTCCTTCATATTCTTTTTTCTTTAAATCCAGCTCCGCTTCCTGAATTTCCAGTGTGATGCTTGCCTGCTGGTCTTTTGATGCCTGCTTTTTGTCTTTGTAAAGCTGGTTGATATTGGTATTCATACTTGAAAGTTCATTGTTTATGCGTTCCAGATCCAGCTGCGCCTGCTCGAGGTCACTCTGGAATTTCTCGGTATCGTAGGAGAACAGCGGTGTTCCGACCTGAACCTCCTGACCGACTTCCACATAAACTTCCTTTACCTTTTTCTCGCTGTTTTTCTCTACTTTCCAGGTATTTTCCGACTCCACAACACCGGCATAGCGGTTTTCCATTCCATTTCCAGTTCCCAGATTGGTCAGGGCTTTTACAGTATTGACATAGACGACGTTATCGTCCTCTTTTGTACCGTTTCCAAGGAAATGCCATGTCACTCCCCCTCCGGCTGCCGCCAGCACTGCGACTGCACACACAATCGCGATTACTTTTTTCTTCATATGCTTCCTCCCACTTTTCTATTTTACAAATTAATTTTCTGCTTTCCCAAGTTAGTTCTATCGTATCACATTTTGTTTTTTGTTTTCTTACTTTTTCCTTACTCTTTTTTTAGCAAATACTGGCTTTTTCTGAAAATAGATTTTTGTTTTTGTCATTAAAAACCTGCCTCCGTGTTTATGACGGAAAGCAGGTTTTCTTTCGAATCTGTTAGATTTTATTTTTTATGCTACAAGTTTCATCTCCCGCAGAATGCGGTATACGAGATAACAGATCAGCGCTGCACAGACCAGTTTGAACAGAAGCGGAACGACGGCGAACACGATTTTAAATCCAAGCCAGATCACGCCGATCGGGAGAAGAATAGTGGCGCATGCGCCGAGGACTTTTCCTCCAAATTTCAGCAGCAGTCCGACGATCCCAAATAAAATTCCAATTCCGCAGAGCAGACCAAAACAGGTTGCCAGCATGACTAATGTAACTAACATCGTGATCCCTCCTTGTCTTTTTCTCTATGTGTTCCACTTGCTGTGGATGTTTCCGTATCTTTCTTACAAACCATATTGTAGCACTTTTTTCCAGCAAAACAACGGGGAAGACGTGGAAGAATTTCTTAAGTTTTTCTTTACACCGATCGAGTGAAACCTAAAAAAGGACAGACAACGCTGCACTTCTGCAAAATTGTCTGTCCTGTAAATCACAAAATTTTCTTTACTCTTCTGTTGTCTCTTCCTCAGCCTGCGGCTCAACCTCAAGACCAAGCTCTTCCAGCTGTACTGCGTCAACCGGTGACGGAGCCTCGGTCATCAGACAGGAAGCATCTTTTACCTTCGGGAATGCGATGACGTCGCGGATGCTGTCCTCTTTTGCCATCAGCATCACAAGACGGTCCAGTCCGTAAGCCAGTCCGGCGTGAGGCGGAACTCCGTATTTGAAAGCATCCAGAAGGAAACCAAATCGCTCATGTGCCTGTTCCTTTGTGAAACCAAGCATCTCAAACATTTTCTCCTGCACATCGTTCTGGTGAATACGAACGCTTCCTCCTCCGATCTCAGTGCCGTTCAGGACGATATCGTAAGCTTTTGCACGAACTGCGCCCGGATCGGTGTCCAGAAGCGGCAGATCCTCGTCCATCGGCATGGTGAACGGGTGATGCATTGCGGTGAAACGGTTCTCCTCATCGGACCACTCCAGAAGCGGGAACTCGGTAATCCATACGAAACGGTACTCGTTCTTGTCGAGCAGTCCCATCTGCTCTGCCAGTTCCAGACGAAGTGCGCCAAGAACGTTCCAAACAATCTTGTTGCGGTCTGCTGCGAAGAGAAGAAGGTCTCCAGCCTGTCCGTCCATGGCTTTGATGAGGGCTTCCATCTGCTCCTCTGTCATAAATTTGGAGAAGGAAGATTTCCAGCTTCCATCCTCATGGATTGCAATGTATGCAAGACCTTTTGCACCGTAACCTTTCGCAAACTCAACGAGCTTGTCGATTTTCTTTCTCGGCATTGCGCCCTGTCCCTTTGCGTTAATACCGCGGACAGAACCGCCGTTTTCAAGTGCGCCCTTAAATACAACGAACTCGGTATCTTTTACGGTCTCGGAAACATCAACCAGCTCCATACCGAAACGCAGGTCCGGTTTGTCGGAACCGAAACGGTTCATAGCCTCTTTCCAGGTCATTCTCTGGATCGGGAGCTGTACCTCAACGCCGAGCACCTCTTTGAACAGGTGTGCCAGCAGTCTCTCATTGACATCGATAACATCATCTACATCAACGAAAGCAAGCTCCATATCGATCTGGGTGAACTCCGGCTGACGGTCGGCACGCAGGTCCTCGTCACGGAAGCATTTTACAATCTGGATATAGCGGTCATAGCCGGAGAACATC
>ERZ773248.1965-NODE-1965-length-14070-cov-3.019836_pt1 | contig 14070 bp, 7 predicted proteins | sample MGYA00580518_ERZ773248 | MGnify/ENA primary metagenome ERZ773248 (study PRJEB29015, sample SAMEA2737762) | human gut metagenome | biome: human gut; feature: human-associated habitat; material: faeces | place: China | collected 2012 ...
GGTTCTAGTGCAGAAGGTATTCAGATTAAGGGTAAGAATGCTTATTCAAACCTTAACTGTACTATTGAAGGTATTGGTGAAGACTCAGGTATCCATGGTTTCGGTATGCTTATCAGAAATACCGGTAACCTTGAATTAAGAAACTTTGCAGTTATGGCTTGTTTAGATGACTCAGTTTCTCTTGATACTTCTAACTGTAATGTATGGGTTCATAACCTTGATTTATTCTATGGTAAGACTGGTGGCGACGCTGACCAGGCAAAGGGTGATGGTACTGTAGATATTAAGGGTAAGTCAACTTATGTTACAGTTTCTTACAACCACTTCTTTGATAATGGTAAGTCATCACTTTGTGGTATGAAGAGTGAAGTAACTTCTTCATTAATTACATATCACCACAACTGGTTCGACCACTCTGATTCAAGACATCCAAGAATCAGAACAATGTCTGTACATATTTATAACAACTATTTTGATGGTAGTGCAAAGTATGGTGTTGGTGTAACAATGGGTGCTTCTGCTTTCGTTGAAGCAAACTACTTTAGAAATGTTTCTAAGCCAATGATGAGTTCTGGTCAGGGTTCTGATGCCTTAGGTCAGGGTACATTCTCTGGTGAAAACGGTGGTATCATTAAGGCATACAACAACAAAATGGTAAATGAAAACAGAGTATTCAGCTACTATACTCAGAATAACCCAGCTTCAACAGGCTATGATGCTTATGAAGTAACTAGCAGAACTGCACAGGTTCCTTCAAGCGAAACAACTGAAAAGGGTGGCACTACATACAACAACTTCGATACAGATGCTAACTTTGGTATCAATGTATCAGATGCACAGGTTGATGACCCAGCTGATGTACCTGCAAAGGTTACAACTTATGCTGGTCGTGTAAACGGTGGTGACTTCAAGTGGACATTTGATAATTCTACTGAAGATGGAAACTACTCTGTAATTACAGCTCTTAAAACAGCAGTTGTAAACTACAAGACTACTATTCAGTCTATTGGTGGTAACGGTACAGGTGCTACTGACCCAACTACAAGTGCTACAACAGAAACAACTACAAACAAAGATGGTTCAACTGAAACTACAACTAACAGTCAGGAATCTTCAACAGAAGGTACAACTATTGCTCCAGTTGAAGGTGCTCAGGTTCATAACTTTACATTAAACGGTACTAGCAGTTCTTTCTATAGCATTACTGGTTCATTAACATCTAGCTATGGTTCTGTAAACTACAATGGCTTAACACTTACTAAGGCATTAAAGATGGAATCTAAGACAGCTGTTAACTTCGACCCAGATGGTGTTGCTGGTACATTAACAATTGTTACTAACCCTCAGTATAATGGTACTATTGAATTAAACGATAAGGCAATTACAATAGGTTCTGATGGTGTTGCAACAATCAGCTTAGACGGTTCTCAGTCTTACCAAATCACTAAGGGTAGTGGTTCAAACTACATCTACTACATTGCATACACTCCAAACGGTAGTACACCTAAAGTAATCAAGGGTGATGCTAATGATAGTGGTAAGGTTGACGCAGCTGATGTTACAATGATTATGGATTTTGCAGTTGGCAAGATTTCAGCTGTAACAAATGCTACAAACGCCGATGTAACAGGTGACAAGACTGTTGATGTTGACGATGCTTACAAGATTAGCCAGTTCTTAAATGGCTTAATCAAGTCTTTATAATTCGACATAGGTCGTGAAACTTTTTCCTCTCCTGCCTATGGCAGGGGAGATACTTCTAAATTTAAAGGGAGGAAACAAAAACATGATAAAATGTTTTAAGAAAGCTATCAGTAGCGTACTTGCAGCAGCTATGCTCGCAACAAGCTTTACTGCTATGCCTATAAACACTTTTGCGGCTACATCTTTTAGTGCTGCAGGTGGTTGGTTTGAAACACTTTATGCTGAATGGGCTGGTAACAAGAGTGATGTTACAGCTGTTAGCTATAGTGGTACAGCAAGTGGTTCACTTACTGGCGATGATTTAACTTACCTTGTAAGACAGGACGGTTCTAATGTAAGATTAGATATTCCTGGTTTAAAGGCAGGTACATATAACTTAACTGTTACAACAAATAGTGGTACAATCACTAAGGAAAACATTAAGGTATATGAATATGATAGAAGTGGTTACGCTCACTATGATGCTCATAAGGAAGGCGTAACTGGTATTGGTGCATACAATGATGACGGTACATTAAAGTCTAATGCTGTTGTTGTTTATGTAACAGAAGAAAACAAGAATACAGTACAGCTTCCTGGTTACACTGGTAGCCAGTATCCAGCTGGTATTGGTAATATCCTTAACTACAAGTCAGAAGATGCCAACGGTGTAACTGGTGGTGGCAAGATTGATATTGTTCAGCAGTTAAGAGCAGAAGGTATCCCTCTTGATGTAAGATTTGTTGGTAAAATCAGAGGTGGTGACTCTAACACAAGTAACAACCCACCAGCAGAGAACATTAAGGGTCTTACTGGTTACAATACTACTACAAACGGTGGTACTAAGGGCGATAACGGTATGATGATTAGAGTATACAAGTCATCAAATGTAACAATTGAAGGTATTGGTGATGACGCAACTCTTGATGGTTGGGGTATTCAGATTATCAGCCAGACAGGTTATACAAGTCAGAGCTTTGAATTCAGAAACCTTAACTTCACAAATACTCCTGAAGATGCTATCGGTCTTGAAGGTACTTGTGCTATTTCTTCATCTCCACAGACTAAGGAATGGTTCGAAAGCAACAGTTATGCACCAATTAAGTTTAGTTGGGTACATAACAATACATTCCATCAAGGTTTCTGTAAGAACCCTGCCGAATCAGATAAGGCAGAAGGTGATGGTTCTTGTGACTGGAAGCGTGGCTATGGTTACACAATGGCTTATAACCATTATATAAACAACCATAAGACAAACCTTATTGGTTCTTCAAGTTCTAGTATTCAGTATGATGCTTCACTTCATCACAACTGGTACGAAAAGGTTGAATCAAGACAGCCATTATCAAGACAGGCTAACATCCACATTTACAATACATACTTTGACGGTGCTACTTCTTATGCTATTTCTCCAAGAGCTCATGCTTACATTTTCTCTGAAGGTAACTACTTCGGTGCTTGTAAGAACCCTGTAGACTCAGCAAAAGAAGGTTCTGCAACTGTTAAGTCTTATAATGATAGCTTTGCAGGTTGTAACGGTGCAAATGCTGCACAGCAGGTTAAAAACAAGACTGATAAGGTAAGCGACAGCAGTGGCAACCCTTATGCAGGTTTTGAAACTGGTAGCGATATGTATGAATATACAGCTACTTCACCTATTCAGGCAAAGGCAGACTGTCTTAACCTTGCAGGTGTTATGAAGACTGCATCTGAAATCAATATGGAACCTACTCCAGAGCCTATTGTATCTGAAAATCCAGATGCTTTAACTCTTCCATATGAATTAAATTGCACAGACCCAAGCAATGCAAATTACTGGACAACAAAGACTAGTGAAACTAATTTAGCAGCTAATTCACAGTATAATATAAGCAATGCTTTAGTTACTCCTGCTGCTAAAATTACTAATACTGCAACAACTATGAAGATTAGAGATAACGGTGTTATCTTTAAGGTAAATAAAGCTGCTGATGTTACATTTACAGCAGGCTCATCAAGTGCTTACGGTATCGAACTTTACGATGCTTATGGCGAACTTAAACTCTATGTTGCTGGTGGTAAGACAGCTACTGTTTCTAACATTCCAGCAGGTGTTTATGTAATTAAGTCTGGTAACACTCAGAAGGATGGTTACCTTGAAAACTTAAAGATTGTTGCTAATGACCCTAATGCTCCAACAGTAACAGAAACTACAACAGAAGCTACAACAAAGGCTAATACTGGTGATGATGGTACTACAGAAACTACTACATCAGCACCTGTTGTTGATGACGGTTATGTATGGCATGATGATGGTGTAGATGCAAGTGGTAACGATGTTGCTGCTGCAAATTCTAACATCTTCAATATTAGTGGTAATGATACAACAAATAAGTATACTTATAACGGTGTAACTTATAATAGTGGTATTAAGATGGAATCATCTACTAACATTACAGTTAATGCCCCAGCAGATGGTGCATTAAAGTTAGTATTAAGTGCAGCTGGTTCAAGAACTATCAAGATTGATGGCGAAGAACAAGATGTAGTTGATGGTCTTAATGTATTTGATTTAACAGCTGGTACTCATACAATTACTAAGGGTACAACTAATGTTTATGTTTATGTAATGAGCTATGCAGTTGATGGTGGCGACACAACAGTTACTACAACAACTGAAACAACTACAGAAGCTACAACTAAGGAAACAACTACAAAGGATACAGAAGCTACAACTAAGGAAACAACAGAAGCTACAACAGCTGCTCCAGTTGATGGTGTAAATGTTGTTGTTGGCAATGCAATGGTTAAGAATGGTTCTGCTGTTACAGTTCCTGTTAAGTTGACAGGTATGACTGATTTAGCAGACTTCAACATTACATTAACTTATGATGCAGCTGCTCTTACAGCTACTAAGGTTGAAAACGGCGACATAATCAATGACAGTATGGCTACAATTAACAGCAACATTACTGACGGTTCAGTAAGAATTGCTGGTATCAACCCTGCTGATAAAATTAACGCAGACGGTACAGTTCTTGTAAAAGTAACATTTACAGCAAACAAGGAAGGTGCAACTCCTGTTGCAATTACTGTAAATACATTAAAGGGTGCTAACCTTGCAGTTGCAAAATACACTACTTCTAATGGTACAGTAACAGTTACAGCAAACGGTGGTTCAGTTGAAACTTCAACAGAAACAACTACTACTGAAACAGATTCTACTACAGAAGCAACTACTGTTGATTACTCTGCTAAGGGTGATGTAAACAAAGACGGTAAGATTAATGAAAAGGATGCAGCCCTTATCTTGAAGTTTATTCAGGGTATCAAGGACGAAACATTCTATGATGAAGATGCTGCAGATGCAAATGGCGACGGTGTAATCAATGTACTTGATGCTACTTGGGTATTAAACCACAAGGGTAACACTTCTAAGCCATCTACACCTGAAACTAAGACTTATACATTAACAGGTACTGATATTAATGCTACTTCTGGCACTGCTCTTACAGCAGACACAAATGTTGGTACAGAAAATATGTTCCTTGCAAAGACTGGCGTTAAGAATGCAAGTGGTTCAGTTCAGATTAGTGGTTCTAAGACAGTTCAGTTCAAACTTACTTCTGATGGTACAGTTGCATTAACAAATGCTATTTCTTCAGGTGCATATGCTAGACAGGTAGCGATTGTTAACTCAAATGGAGATACAGTTGCAACTTTAGATGTTGAAAATAAGAATGGTGCTAAGAACAATTTAAGTGCTACTTCACTTGTAGCAGGTACTTACACAATTAAGGGTGTAAATGTTGATTCAAATGATAAATCTACAAGCGGTGGCCTTAATTCTTCTGTAAATATTGGTACAATTACAGTAACAGGTACTCTTGAACAGGTTTCTGCAGAAGCAACAACAAAGGCTACAACAACAGAAACTACTACAGAAACAACAACAAAGGCTACTACAACAACTACTACTGAAGCTACTACAGAAACAACAACAGTAACTCCAGCAGGCGACATTGTAGCAACAATTAATGCAAGTGATTTAACAGCCGGCGATATTACAGCTAACACAGTAAGTGGTCAGTTCAAGCTTATTGCAGATGCAACAAACAAATTAACAGTTGAAGCAAACAGCAAGAGCTTAGATGGTTACACATTTACACAGAGATTAAAGACAAACGGTACTGGTGCAGTTGATAAGAGAGCAATCTCATTCACAACAACTGGTGCAGGTAATGTAATCTTCTATGCAATGAGTGGTAGTAACAAGGAAGACAGACCAGTAAACTTACTTAATGCAGAAGGTACAACAGTAGGTACAGTAACAGTATCTGGTACAACATTTGCTAAGTACACAATTGCAATTCCAAGTGCAGGTACATATTACTTAGTATCAGGTAAGAGTGGTATCAACTTCTACTTAATCGGTACTGATGTAGCATTAGCAGACCAGAAAGCTGATGCAACAACTGTTACAACTACAACAACTGAAACTTCAACAGAAGCTACAACAACTACAAAGGCTGACGATACAACAGAAACTACTACAACAGCACCAGCCGGTAAGGCATTTGCTGTAAGTGGTGACAGCTGGTCAGCTGAAAACGACAGCGTACCAACTTGGTTAAATGGTGGTAAACTTACAACTGCAACAAATAACAGTGGTTACACAGCTTTCGCAGCAGAAAGTGCTAATGGTACTGCATTTACAAAGACTGTTGAAGTAACAAAGAATACATCATTTACTATTGATGTTGCTGATGCTTTAACAGCAAGCGTATTCATCGCTGGTGACAACAACACAGCAAACAAGGGTGTAATTAAGGCTACATTTACTGACGAAAGTGGTACTGTAACTGATATTACTCCAACAAATGCTAGCCTTGGTGGCAGAAAGACTGCAACAACAGCTTTCGAACTTGTTGCAACTGGCAAGGGTACAATTACAGTAACTCCTAACTATAACTCATTATTATACAAGGTTGCTGTTAAGTAATAAGAATTTATAGCGAAATTTAGTTGATTTAAGCGAGGGTTTATAGCAAGAATAAATGAATACACAAAATATTCACAAAAAAGTTGTATAAACCCTTGCAATTTTAATAAGAAAAGGGTATACTTTTATAAAGGGATTTTTTCCAAAGGTGAGGAAAAGGTTTCTAGTATAAAAGAAGGAGGTTAATTATGAAATTCAGAAGTTTATTATGCTCTGTATTAGCTTCTACTATGGTTATTGGCTCTTGTGTTTGTGCTAATGCCGCTACATTTACAGCAGGTAGTGAAAATGCTACAGCAGGTAATGTAGTATCAGTACCTATTACCGTTGCTCCAAGTGCTGGAGAAACATCTACAGATGTGAACGCCTATGCTATAGCTATTAGCTATGATTCATCTGTGCTCACACCAGTGGTAAAGGGAACTGACGAAGTAGGCGACAACACTTATGCAACTGTTGGTGACAGCTTTAATAGTGGCGTGCTTACAGCTGATTTAAAAGATAATGAAACAGGCAATGATGAAGTTCTTATAGGTTGGGCTGCAGCTTCACCTGTTAATGTAACTGAAGCAAGTACACTTGCAACTGTAGACTTTACAGTTAATGCAAATGCTACTGGTTCTACAGATGTAAAAGTTGCTGTTGCTCAGGTAGCTAATTCTGCTTCAGCTTTAGCTGATGAAAGTACAATCGAAGCTGCTTCTGGTACTGTAACTATTGATACAGCATTCATCTACGGTGATGCAAACGGAAACGGTAAGGTTGATTCTGATGATGTAAGTTTAACAGCTCAGTCATCACTTAGTTTACTTGAATTTACATCTACTCAGCTGAAGGCTTGTGATGTAAATGGAAATGGTAAGATTGACTCTGATGATGTAAGTTATATTGCTCAGAAGTCTTTAGGTCTTATCTCTAGTTTCCCTGTAGAAAACGAATAATAGTAAGATAGAGGAGATAGAAAATATGAAGTTAAAGAAATTTATAAGTGCTTGTGTAGCTCTTGCTACAGTAGCAACTTGTTCATCTGTGGCTTTTGCAGCAGATAATACAATGACAATGGGTACACCTATTGATTTATCAACAGGTGCAGAAATTGGTGATACATTAACAGCAGGCGATGTTATTGCTATTCCTGTAGACATTTCATCATCAACAGGAAGCTTAACTTCAACTCTTGTTAGATTAGCTTTATCAGATAATTTACAGCCTGGTGTAACAGATACAGACTTAACTGATGACCAGTATACAAATCTTGAAGCTTTAGGTGGCGAAATTGCTACAGAAGATTCAGGTGTAGATTATTATGTAAAGAACATTTTCAAGGCTGGTAGAAGGAAGAGTTTCCCTGGTACTTGGATGGTAAACCCAACAGAACACAGAGCTGATGGTAAGACTTATTTCTCTGTACAGTGGTATGATGTTGTAGCAGATGCTGTAAGTGATGAACCTGAACTTTGGATGCTTTGTACAGTAAAGAATGATGTAACAGTAGATAACCTTAACACAGAAGTTATTGGTTCATCTGCTAATAGTGAAATTGCTGATAATAAGAATGGTTTAGCTTTAGTTGATACAGTTGAAGCTGGTACTGTAAAGCTCAACGCTACTCAGGGTGCTTTCAAGGTTGTTCTTGATGCTGATGCACTTCCAGCAGGTAACTGGGTACAGGGCTTATATGCTCAGGTAGGTTCTACTAAGCAGGAAATTACAGCTTGTGTACACGCTGATGGTACTACAACTTATGAATTCCCAGTAAGAGTTAACTCTGCAACTGGTGCAACTGATGCTATTGATGTTGACATTTATGCAACTACTACTGCTGATGAAGCTGGTGCAACTACTTCTACTGACAAGAAGATTGGTTCAATCAACCTTACTATGGACGGTACAGTAACTAGCTACAATACAGTTAATGGTACAATAGCTAAATAATATAAGGAGGTAGATTGATAATGAAAAAGTACGAAAAACCAGAAATTAAAATCGCTTCCTTTGATAGCGAAAATGTAGTTTCTACAAGCGCAGGTGTAAACCTTACTAAGTTCAACACTACAAACAAGTATACATCTATTGAATTCTAATAAATTGAATTTTGATGAAACTTTAATAAAGAGCCTAATTTATTTAGGCTCTTTTCTTATATTAATATTGAATCGGAAAGATAAATTAGGAGGTATAATATGAAAAAGTTATTGGCTGTTTTTATGGCTGTTATGGCTCTTAATGTAAATGCTTTTGCAGCAACAGAGGTAAATGTTGTTGTGGATAAAACTCCAGTAGAACAAAAGGGCGTTATTGTAGATAATAGAACTCTTGTGCCTGTTCGTGGCGTGTTTGAAAAAATGGGATATACTGCTGAATATGATGCTGAAACAAAGACTGCTACTCTCAAAAAGGGTAGTGATGTTTTAAAGTTTACAGCAGGAGAAAACTATTTTACATACAACGATAAGAAAATAGAAACAGAAGTACCTCAGCAGATTATTGAGGGCAGATTTATGTTGCCTTTAAGAGCTATTGAAAGTGTAGAATTTGTCGGTATTAAGTGGGACGGAGAAACAAAAACTGCAAGTATTACGCACCCATTCTCTGTTGTGCCAATTACAGTAGAAGAAGCTGACAAGATGCTTAGTGGCGATGCTACAGATATAAATTTAGACTGATTTAGAGAGCCTATCCTTTGATAGGTTCTTTTTTTATTGTATTTGTCATAATATTAAGGGATAAATATTATTTAAGGAAGTGACAATATGTATCCCGAAATATATTCTGCTGTCTATGATTTTGGAATATGCCCTAAGAATATAGTGCGTTGCAAATATTTTTATATTGTGCATACTGACAAGGGCAATTACAGTATTTGCAAGGCAAGGGTCAATACCAACAGAATAATTGAAATTTACAGATTAAAGGAACAATTATGGACAAAAGGCTTTAGGGCTTTTGACAGATATTTACCGGCAAAAAGTGGATTGCCATATGTAGAGAGAGATAGTGATGTATATATCCTTTCTCCTTTTAAGGGAGCCAACGAACTGGACTTCCTTAATAATGCCCAAGTTGTAAAAGCTATTGAAACCATAGGCAGTATGCAGTATGCTTTGAGCCGAATAGAAAGTCAGCCTATGGTAAGGGCTGCATCTATTTTGAAACCTCATCCCCTTGATGAAATGGAAAAAGGGCTTACTACAATGACAAAATGCCGAAAAGCAATATCCAATACAAAGACTTTGAAGGATTGGGATATGACTGTACTTAAGGTATATGACAAGTATTACAGTAAGGCTGAAAAGGCTGTTGAAAGATTACAGAAAAGTACTTTGGAAAAATCTTTTATACACAATAGGTTAAAAGAAGGTAATATTTTATTTAACTATGGCAGGATTTCTATTATTGATTGGGATTATATGACAGTTGGTTCTCCTCTTTGGGATTTAGCTTTCTTTATAAACAGGTATAAACGCAAAAATGCTTTTTATGCCCATAATAAGGGGCTTAATTACTTAAATATGGAAGATATTTTAGGAGCATATAGCAAAAACAACTATTTGACAGAAAATCAAATAGAGGATTTACAGGCAGTAATTGATTATCCTAGACAATTTATTTCCGTTATTGGTGAAATTTATAGAAAAAGTAGAAAATTCATACCTGTTGGATTAAAAATGAAATTAGATGAAATGGCTGAACAAGTGGATTTTGAGTTATAAAGTTATACAAATAATGTAATAATGTTTTTTTAAAATATATTTGAATTTCGTATTGATTTGTGGTAAAATGGAGGTTATAAAGGAATAGAGTGTAAATTTTATATATAGCTTTTAATAATGAATCGGAAAGATAAATCCGATGGCTTGATGTAGCAAGCCACAAATTAACGAAGTTAATTTGTTCTGATATATACACAAATTTATAACATAAATTGTAGGAGGTACAACAATGGCTGAACAGAAAAACAAAAGTGCCGAACAGCTGTTGTCTGACTTACACCAGAAACGTCTTGAACAGGCGTTAAACGAATTTAACGCAGATAAAACAAGAATGGCAGTAGGCAGATTATTAGAAGAATATGTTGATGATGGCGGTCAAAGCTACTTTGACGGAGCTCAAAAAGATGCTACACTGTATTTTGTAGACGATGATTATATGGATAAGGTATCTGATGTAGAACCTCAAGACGAAAATAAGCCTAAAAAAGAGAAAAAAGGTGGATTTTTTGCTGGGGCTCTTAGCAAGTTAGCTGAGAAGATGAAAACTGAAGAACCTGATGATTACGAAGATGAATTTCCAGATGAAATAGAAGAATATAAGGACGATAAAGAGGACGATGTGAACCTTATTGACGGCACAAATAAGGGTTTCGATATGCCAGCACCGGAAGACCTCGAACCGGTTGCACCTATTGAGGAGGAAGAAGCTGTTCCTCCGGTAAAGCCTAGTATTTTTGATACAGCTAAACTTTCTTCTATGGATTTAAATGATATTGAAGAACGACTTGAAAAGGTTCATTTAAAACCGGCAACTATGGAATTTGCTGACCCAGACGATGTATTAAAGGAAATATTAGGTGAAACTGAAGAAGAAAAGAAAGAAGAACCTAAGGAAGAAATTAAGCCTGTTAAAAAGGAAAACAGAAAGGTTCATAAGAAGAAGGATTCTCTTGATGATATTTCTGTTGATGATATGGGTCTTGGCAACATCGTAAATAAAATTGCTGAAGAAGAATTAAAGAATAAAGAAGAAAAGCCAGAGGAAACTTCTAGTGTAGAAGAAGTTGAAACTGATGACAATTCGGAAGTATCAGTTGATACAAATACAGAAGATGTACAAGAGATTGAAGAACCTGAAACAGAAATTGAAGCTGTTGAAGAAGAACCGGTTCAGGAAGTTGCTACTGATGAAGTGGAAGAAACTTCAGATGTTGAAGATGTTGCAAGTGAGGATACAGAACCTATAGGTGAAAGTACTATAACTGTTACTTCTGTTCCAGAAGAAAGCATTAACAATGTTGCTGATGAAATTGAAGAACATGAAAATCACACTGAGGAAGATTATCCAACTAAGTTCAAAGAAAAGGACGATAACAAAAATACTTACGTAGCAGAAAAGACAGTAATATTAGATAAGCCTTTAATAGATGCTAGTGAGGTTATATCAGATGATAACCTTACAAGTGCTGAAGATAATGAGGCAGAGGAAACTCAGCCTGTATCACAGGAGGATAATGATATGACTAAGGAAGAAGAAGTTCTCAATGCTATTACAACTGAAACAGAGGCAGAGGTAGAAGAAGACGTTATACCTAGTCGTCGTAGACGTTTCATTGAGGAAAAGAAAAAGGGCAAGAAAAATGCAGAGGAATCTGTAGACGAAGAAATCGAAGATGAAGACTTGGAAGAAGATGACGAGTACGAAGACGATTTTGAGGATACAGAAGATAAGCCAAAGAAGGGTCTTTTTGGTCTTTTCAAGAAGAAAAAGAAAAAAGACGAAGATGAAGAAGACGATTTCGAAGATGATGATGAAGAAATCGAAGAAGATGATGATGAAGTTGAAGACAAGTCTGGTCATAATGATAAGGATAAAGATGAAGATTATGACGATGATGAGGATTTTGACGACGAAGATGAAGAAGAAGACGATTATGATGACTTTGACGATGAGTACAGAAAAGGTTCAGGTTTAAAGAAATTCTTCATTGGTGCATTGATTGTTATTCTTGTAGTTGCTGTAACTGCTCTTGCAGCTATGTGCTATAGCTATAAGTCACAGCTTGATTCTACAAGAGAACAGCTCAATAAAATAGCTGGTAATAATACTGAGGAAACAACAGCTCTTGTTGAGGATATAACTAGCGAGATTACTACACAGGAAGTTACAGTAGCTACTACAGAAAAAGTAACAGAAAGTGCTACAACAGCTATTGTAAACTCTGGAAATAATAATACTCAGGCTGTTCAGATAGTAAATAGTGATGGTACATCATCAAACTTAACAGGGGCAACTGCTTCTGGTACTACATATACAGTTAAGAGTGGAGATACAGGCGAAAAAATTTGTAAGAGTGTTTACGGGGAATATACAAAGGAAAACTGGAGCAAAATTCTTAAAGCAAATAATATGAATGAATCCAGTACCTATCATCCTGGTCAGGAATTGATTATTCCTTAATTTTGGAGGAAATATGGATTATAAAGAAATGACTCTTGTGGAACTTAGAGAACTTGCAAGAGAAAAGGGCATTGGAAGTATTACAAGATATAAAAAGGCAGAACTTATTGACGTGCTTGAAAAAGTAGCACCTACTTCATTGCCTAAGGAAGAAAACAACAACAGAAACAGCGATTATTTAAAGGAATTAGATAGTGGTATTGTTGGAGAAGGTATTCTTGAAGTACTTACAGAAGGTTATGGCTTTATGAGAGTAGAAAATTACCTTCCTGGTACAAAGGATATTTATGTATCTCCATCTCAGATAAGACGTTTTAACCTTAGAACAGGTGACAAACTTGTAGGTAGACTCAGAAAGCCAAAGGAGAATGAAAAATTCACTGCTATGCTTTTCCTTACTCACGTAAATGGTGAGCCTACTCAGAGTGTTGCAAAGCGTCCTAATTTTGAAGACTTAACACCTATTTTTCCTACAGAAAGACTTAAGCTTGAGACAAGTAAAAATGAACTTTCTACAAGAATTATAGATATTATGGCTCCTATTGGTAAGGGTCAGAGAGGTATGATAGTTGCTCCACCTAAGGCTGGTAAAACTGTACTTCTCAAAAAGGTAGCAAATGCTATTACTCACAATCATCCTGATGTATTTGTAATTGTACTTCTTATTGACGAACGTCCAGAAGAAGTAACTGATATGCAGAGAAGTATTCAGGGTAATGTTGATGTTATATATTCTACATTTGACGAACAGCCAGAACACCACAAGAGAGTGGCAGAAATGGTTCTTGAAAGAGCTAAGAGATTGGTTGAACAGAAGAAAGACGTTGTTGTACTTTTAGACAGCATTACTCGTCTTTCAAGAGCGTACAACCTTACTGTACCATCTAGTGGTCGTACACTTTCAGGTGGTCTTGACCCAGCAGCACTTTATATGCCAAAGAGATTTTTTGGTGCTGCTCGTAATATTGAAGAAGGTGGTAGCCTTACTGTACTTGCAACTGCCCTTGTGGAAACAGGTTCTAAGATGGACGATGTTATCTTTGAAGAATTTAAGGGTACAGGCAATATGGAACTTGTGTTAGACAGAAAGATGTCTGAAAAACGCATTTTCCCTGCTGTTAATATGGCTAAGTCCGGTACAAGACGTGAAGAATTACTCCTTTCTAAGGACGAGTTAGATGCTGTATACTTCCTCAGAAAGTCATTTAGTGGTTCTATGACTAATCAGGAAG
>ERZ773248.1970-NODE-1970-length-14011-cov-2.944683_pt1 | contig 14011 bp, 19 predicted proteins | sample MGYA00580518_ERZ773248 | MGnify/ENA primary metagenome ERZ773248 (study PRJEB29015, sample SAMEA2737762) | human gut metagenome | biome: human gut; feature: human-associated habitat; material: faeces | place: China | collected 2012 ...
AAGGCGAGCAGATGAGCATAGAGGACTTTTTATAGAGGACAGCGGAGCACGGTCTTAAGTGCCGTTGCCCCGACCTCAAACTTATTTTCTCCTCTACTATATATACACATAAGTCGAGAAAAACTAACGCTATTTTAGAAAAAATTTAAAGAAGGTGATAATTTGTACTTTTTACAAACATTAGATTTTGTAGCGAGTGCTCTTACTGTCATAAGTGGATTTGTGGCAGCAGGCTACATAATTGCAAAAGGAGCAAGGATAATTTACAAGGAGATCAGATATGAAGAGAAAACACACCAGTGATGAGCAGAAAATTGAGCAAAACAGTCATTATGCCGAGATGGAGACGAGTAAGCCTCCTGATGAGGCAAGTGCTGCATTTAAGCGAGATGTACGCAAGGAATACGGGGTAAAACAATGCTTGACAAAATGGGGAGTTGATGTGAAAGGAGCGATTGCCGATGGACAAGAAAAGACTCAGGAGCATGAATTGGGATGATTATGGGATTTCGCGCCATAGATACGAGGAGCTAAAAGCGTTTTGCTTACAGTATGAGGAAAAGAAAGCGAAGATAAACCGCGGGATTTCGAGTGTGGCAAATGACGGAATGCCTAAAGGAAATTTTAAGCCAAACCTAATAGAGGATACGGCGATTAGAAATGTAATATATCAAAAAGATTGCGAAATCATAGAACAAGCGGCGATTGCGGCAGGTGGAGATATCGGAATACACCAATACATACTCAAAAGTGTGACAAACGATTTGTCGTACAATTTCGTGGAATATGATGAGAAACTTGGAAGAATACCGGTTGGGAGAACGGATTTCTATGGGTACCGCAGATTATTTTATTATTATTTGGATTCTATTAAAAATGGGGACAAATTGCAGTTACTTTCGTGATAAAGTAGTAACATCGAAAAAGAAAGATACAGACACCTTACCAATAATGGCAGGGTGTCTTTTTACGTGGAAGGTGGTGAGCCGGATGGCGAAAGGAAAATATCAAGAATGGATAGAGCCGGAAGGCTTGCTAAAGCTTGAAGGATGGGCGAGGGATGGTCTGACAGATGAACAAATCGCGGAGAACATTGGTATTCGCCGAGAAACATTGTATGATTGGTGCAAGAGATATCCTAACATTTCTAACGCCCTAAAAAGGGGAAAAGAAGTAGTTGACCGCCAAGTGGAAAACGCTTTGCTTAAGAGAGCGCTTGGATACAAGTATGACGAAGTGACGATTGAGGGCGGTGTTGAAACTAAGAGAGTTACGAAAGAGGTAGTGCCGGATACAACCGCACAGATATTTTGGTTGAAGAATAGAAAGCCGGATGCATGGAGGGACAAGAAAGATGTTGGTCTTACTGGGGAACTTAACACGAACAACCCTTTTGCAGATTTAACAACAGAAGAGTTAAAGAAGCTGATTCGAGATGGATAGAAAGCAGCAGATTATACAAGGTGCTAAGATAGAGCTTGCAAGACGTGAGTTCTTTTTTTATTGCAATCTAAAAGCTCCTGATTTTTATAAGCCGGAGAGAGAATATCTTGTACATCTTTGCAATGAGTTTCAAACATTCCTCGAGTCCGATGAAGAGGTTATGATTGTGAATGAACCCCCGAGACATGGGAAAAGTAGAACTGCCGGAAATTTAGTTGAGTGGATTCTTGGAAAAGACAGGACGAAGAAAGTTATGACGGGATCCTATAACGAGACATTATCAACAATGTTCTCGAAAAACGTCAGAAACAGCATCCAAGAAGAAAAAGCAGATGAGAATAAAATTATTTTCTCTGACGTGTTTCCGGGAGTAAAAATAAAACTCGGAGACGGAGCAATGAATTTGTGGAGCTTGGATGGTGGGTATAATAATTACCTTGCAACCTCTCCGACTGGTACTGCTACTGGATTCGGTGCAGATATCCTGATTATTGATGATTTAATCAAGAGCTCGAAGGAAGCGTATAACGAGACAGTGAAGGAAGGTCACTGGGAATGGTTTACCAATACAATGCTATCACGTCTTGAAGAGGGCGGGAAAATCATCATCATTATGACGAGATGGGCAACGAATGATTTAGCAGGAAAAGCGTTGGATTTTTTCGGAAGTCAAGGAACAAAGATTCGGCATGTATGCATGAAGGCTTTACAAGAAGATGGAACGATGCTGTGTGAGGAAGTGTTGTCGAGAAAATCCTATGAAGCAAAGATAAAGGCAATGGGAAAAGATATTGCTTTAGCGAATTATCAGCAAGAGCCGATTGATTTAAAAGGAAAACTGTATTCATCATTTAAAACCTATGATGATGTTCCTCGTGATGATAAAGGAAATGTGTTATTTACTTCTATTCAGAATTATACGGACACAGCAGATGAAGGAGCAGATTATCTTTGCAGCATTACATATGGCACTTACAACAAAGAAGCATATATATTGGAAGTTATATATACTCAGAAACCAATGGAAGAAACAGAGCCTGCAGTTGCAAAAATGTTATACGAGTACGGGGTAAATAAGGCGAGGATAGAGTCTAACAACGGTGGTAAGGGATTCGCAAGAGCAGTAAGAAGAATTTTAAAAGAGAAACATCACAGCAATAGAACTCATGTAAAATGGTTTCACCAATCAGAAAATAAGATTGCAAGAATTTTATCCAATGCAACATGGGTAATGGATCATGTGTATTATCCGAAGAATTGGAAAGACCGTTGGCCGGAGTACCATGATGCAATGGTGAAATATCAAAGGGAAGGAAAGAACGAACATGACGATGCGCCGGATGCGACCACAGGTGTTGCAGAAAATATGGAAAAAGGTGGACTTAGAACTTTTAAAGGTTAAGGAGCTGAACACATGAAAGTAAAAGAGATATTTAATCGAATCAGAAAGGGAGTGAAAGCTGGAATGGCAGCGGTAACAGAAAGCAATACGCTGACAGATGGCAGAGTCATATATTTGATTGAAAATTTCATGTCATCTAAAAAACGAAAACTTATGATGGAGGGTGAACGATACTATCAAGTTGACAATGATATCATGGATAGAAAAATCACTAAGAAAGTGAACGGACATGAAGAGGAGGAGACATGGAAAGCGAATAATAAGCTAGCGCATGGGAAATACAAGACACAGGTTGATGAGAAAGTGGCTTATCTGCTAACAAAGCCAGTAACATTCAAAACGGAAACTGGAGAGAATGAAGAAATATACTCAAAAAAAATTAAGGATGTTCTCGGAAAGAGATTTCAGTACCAACTTACGCAGTTAGGGTACGAAGCATCGAACAAAGGTGTCGGATGGCTGCAAGTATATGTAGATGAGAATGGCGATTTTAAAACCATGCTGATTCCATCTGAGCAATGTATCCCTTATTGGAAAGATAGGAGCCATACGGAACTGGAATCAATGATTCGTGTTTACGACACAACTGTATGGCAGTATAACCAAGAAAAAGTTGTTCAGAATGTAGAAGTTTGGAAAGCTGACAGCGTTGCTTATTACAGGCTCGAAGGAAGTCTATTGATCTACGACTATGAGAAGAGTGAAGATGCGGGCGGACCGATTGCACATTACAAACAAGGAAATGAGTGGAAGGTATGGGGGAAAGTACCGTTTATACCATTTAAAAACAATCAGATCGAATTGCCGGATATTAAATTTGTAAAGAGCCTTATAGATGGGTATGATATAGGAAGAAGCGAAGCCGCAAACTACGTGGAAGAAGTGAAAAATTTAATATTCGTTTTAAAGGGCTATGGAGGGCAAGATTTGTCGGAATTTATGAAATCTATAAATGAAGACAGAGCAATACCAATTGACGACCCGGAAGATGGTGGTGTAGATACGATTACTCCACAGATGGACATCACAGCGCTCAGAGAACATTATGAACAATTAAATCGCGATATTGTGGAGAGTGGGCAATCAGTTAATAAGGACTTGGACAAGTTTGGTTCTGCTCCGTCGGGCGTAGCTTTAAAATTCATGTATTCGGGATTGGATTTAAAATGCAATCTTTTAGAGGCAGAATTTAAAAATGGTTTTGAGATGCTTATGTATTTTGTGGATGTATATCTACAGCTTACCAGGCAAGGAAGTTTTGAAAACATAGGGATTGAGCTTGTGTTTAATAGAGATATGACTGTAAACGAATCTGAACAGGTTCAGAATTGCAATAATTCCAAGAATGTGATATCGGATAAGACAATTATTGCGCATCATCCATTTGTGACGAACGTAGAAGAAGAAATGAAAGCGCTTGAAGAGCAAAGAGAAGCATCGGCACCTGAATGGGACGTAGTGCCTCAAATAAAGGGTGATGGAAATGACGAAGAATAGTGAATACTGGGAAAAACGAATAGCATCGGAAACGTGGAAGATATATAATTCCTTGGAAGAAAAGAATAGGGCTTTATTGGAATTTTACATAGATGCAAGCGAAAATGTGAAAGAGGAACTCTATCGACTGGCAGAAAAGCACAGTAAAGATGGAGTTCTTTCTCTATCTGAAATGCATAAGCAGAACAGACTAGCGGAGTTAAACCGAAAGTTTGAAAAAATTATAGAAGAGCTTGGAAACGCTGCAGAGGAATCTACCAAGAAAAATATGGAAGAAGGATTTCGCCAGGTATATAGGAATACGGCTGAAAACATGGGAACGGTGGATTTCGCAATACCAAACAAGAAACTGATGGAGAAATTGCTAAATACTCCGTGGAGAGGCGATACCTTTTCAGGACGCTTATGGAAGAATCAGAAGAAGCTCGCAGTGAGTTTGAATGATCTATTGCTTATTGGATTGCAGCAAGGGAAAACTGTTACAGAAATAGCCGTTATGCTGCATAATCGCATGGGACAAGGATTTAATGAGTGTCACAGACTTGTGCGAACAGAAACTATGCATTACTTGAATGATGCGGCACAGCAAAGATATAAGGATTCGGGGGTTCGATACGTACAAGTTTGGGCAGCAGTTGATGAAAGGACCTGTGACACGTGTGGCGGTTATCATGGCAAAATATATCCAATTGATAGATGTCCTCATGTTCCATTACATGCAAATTGCAGATGCACAGTGCTTCCAGTTACGGATGAGAAGGCAATTGCAAAACAGGAAAGAAACAAAGGAAGGTTGGAAGATTTTTCTTGAAAAGTAAAAAGGTAAAAATCAGCGAAATGCCGGATGACCTGGATATTGAATCGTTGCCGGAAGATATAGAGATTATTCTCGACGACGATTTTGAAGAATTAGATGATGAATTCTGGGAAGACAAGTAAGTGATTAATTTGCGCTTTTCGGCTGGAATATGTTATAATTCTTTTAAAACCAAAGCGAGGAGGAAAAAGAATGAAGAGAGTATTATGTGCGTTGTTAGCAGCAGTAATATGCTGTGGAATGCTTGTGGGGTGCGGAAGTGATTCCGAAGAAGTGAGGAAATTAAAGGAGGAAAATAAGAAATTACAAGAAGAACTTGAACAATTGAAGAACAAAACAGATAAGAAAGCTGTGGAAACAGAAAAAGAGGAACTTGATGTAATGGAACTAGATGAACCGTATGAAGTTTCAACTGAACTAGGAACATACAAAATTACAATTCATGGAGCTTATTTAACGGATTGGTATTCAGGAAATGATGGGAAATCTGTTATTGCATTGAAATACGAAGTTGAAAATATCGATTTTAAATCTCCGGAGTCCATTTCAGGGCAAAACGGATGTCTAGTCGACGAAACAGCTTTCAAAGTGTCAGATGAAAATGGATACATGTTAAACAATTGGGGAGCTACACATTCGTCATATGGCTATCCGGAAATTGTAGAGCCTGGATTTAAAGCAATGGATGAACTGCCATACATTGTAGATGAGGTGCCTGCATCTATTAATGTTGTATTTTACCGCACAACAGGAGATGTTGCAAAAATCACGATACCAATAGAATAATGCTTATAATTTAGATACAATAAACAAGGAGATATTTGAAGTAGCAAACAGGAACATCTATCAAAGACGGTAGGTGTTCTTTTTATACCCTTTTTTAAAGGTTGCAGGGTATAAAGAACAACGATACATCCCAGTACCGGGAGAGCCGGTATAAAAATCTATGGAGGTAAAGAAAAATGGAATGGTTACAGAAAATTTTATCAAATGCAGTGTATGGAGATGACGGAAAGCTGGATGTTGAGGCGACAATGAAAAAAATCAATGAAGGAGCGCCGAAGCATATCATCCCAAAAGAACAGTACAATGGGAAAGTGAAAGAGCTTGAAACGGCAAACGAAACAATCGGTGACTTGAAAAAGAACAACGCCGATAATGAAGAACTTCAGAAGACAATTAAAGCGCATGAAGAAACAATTAAACAGTTGAAAGCTGACCACGAGAAAGAAATTAAAGGAATGCGTATTGATGCTGCAATAAACAAGGTTTTATCAGTGAACAATGCGAAACATGCAGAACTTCTTGCCGGAAAGTTCGACCGTGAGAAATTAATTGTATCGGATGATGGCACAGTATCAGGATTGGACGAGCAAGTAAAAGGTCTAAAGGAAAGTTATAAAGATTTATTTGGTCCAGCGGTATCAGGAACAACCCCGTCAAACCCGGATGGAAAGCCAGCAATTACTACATTTGATACACTTGTCAACAATGCGGATAACATGACTGCGGAAGAGGTTGCGGCACAATTTGAAGCGATGGCAAAACAATAAGAAAGAGAGGATGAAAGAATATGGCAGTAGACAATTTTAAACCGACATTATGGGAAGGAGCTCTTCTTGCGAACTTCCATTCCGTATCAATTGCGGATGTATTAGCAACACCACCAGCAGAAATCAAAGGAAGTAAGGTTATTTTTAACCGTATCGCAGGTGGAACACTGAAAGATTACGAAGGTTCTGTTGATTGGGATGAAATCGACACAACTCCGGTCGAAATGACTTTTGACAAGAAAAAATATTTCGCGTTTGCTTTAGATGATGTGGACAAAGTGCAGCTTAAGGCTGATGTAATGACAGCCACAACCAAAGAACATTCCGCGGTATTAGCTGAAACTTATGACAAAGATTTCTTTGCTGCACTTTTAGCAGGCACAAAACTTTTAATTGGTAGCTCTTCTGCGAAAAAGAAAGTAACTCCAGTGAATGCGTATGATTATATCGTCGATTTAGGAACGATGCTTTCCAAGAAGAAAGTTCCAAAAGTTAACCGTTTTGTAACTGTAAATGCAGATTATCTCGGACTGTTGTCGAAAGATAAGCGATTCACAGCTAATCCAAAAGTCTTGGAAAATGGTGTAGTAGAAGGGCAGACAATTAACGGAATGCAGGTGATGTGTTCGGAAGAACTCCCTGCTAATGTTGTTATTGCAAATCATAAATCCGCAATTGGTGCGGCGAAGCAGATCAACGAGATGGAAGCGATGCGTTTACAGAGTAAATTCGCAGACGGTATCCGCGGTCTTTGTGTTTATGGTGATAAGGTACTCCGTGATGATGCAAGCGCAGCATTGTACTTCGAAGTTGGAACAGCAGCAGATGTTGAACCAATTAATGTGAAAATTACAAACGACACAAAAACCCCGGTGAACACAAAAGAAGTAGCGAGTTAATTAAGAGGGATTTATTCCCTCTTTTGTGATGGTGATTAAGATGGAAGAACAGATTTTGGAAAGTTTATTACTTAGAAAAGGAATAACGGACGAGTTATTGCTGCGGGACATGATACAAGACAGCATGGATGAGTTACGAGCAATGCTTAATTATAAAGCAGATGAGGAAATACCACAGGAATGCAGTTCTGTTGTGAAAGAGTTGGTATTGATACGATATAACCGTGATGGCACAGAAGGTATCGTATCTGAATCACAGAGTTCCGGGGGTAGCACAACTTACACGGATGAATTGCCGGATAGGGCAAAACGTATTATCCGAAGACACAGAAGATTGCCGAGGTGATACAATGTCTATTAATAGAGACATGAAAGAGTACACATTACAACAAAACATCCCTACTCAAACAGAATCCGGCGCAGGGAAACAGATGTGGAAGAACATTAGGAAAATACAAGTAGCTGTTTACAAAAAAAATGACATGCGAGTTACAGCATCGGAAAAATATCTACAATCTACTCATTCCGGGCTAACTCATTACAAAAAAATAAGAGCAGATGAATACAGAATTGTAAGAGATGGAATTGTGTACGAAATTACAAGTTGTAATACAGAGGGAAGACTTGCGAGTTTGCTTTTGAAGGTGGTGGAATGATGCCTGATAATGAGGAGTTTATTAGAAGCTTGGAAGATGCAACAATCTCTATTGTGCTTGATATGGAAAAGCGGGTGAAAAAAGCATGCCTGCTTGTTGAGAACCAAGCCAAAATGGATTGTCCGGTAGACGAAGGCGTTTTAAGAGCATCAATAACGAGTGAGGTAGAGGTGACAGAGAATGAAATCGTTGGACGTATTGGAAGCAATGAAGAATATGCCCCTTATGTCCATAACGGCACTGGAATCTACGCAAAGGATGGAAAACCCCTTGGATATATCAGATCAAGAGCGGCAGACGAAGAGGATATTATCACACGGTGGGGCAAAGAGCACAGCCATTTCTTTTGTATGCGCAATTATTTAACCGGGATAGAATTGAAAGAATTTTAGGAGGCTAAGGATGAAAACAGCTATCAAAAAATTTATAGAGATGCATATTCCGGATTTAAAAGGAAAGATTTATCCGGTTTTTACGGTGGATCTAAAAAACATCAGTGTTGTTTATACAGTTACGCCTCTGTCGGGAGGGCACTTAAAAGAAAGTCAGTTGGAATTAAAAGTAATCCACTCGGATTATGATGTCTGCGTGGAATACGAAACGAAACTTCTTGATTTGCTTGATATGGAGGAAGATGAGCCATTTGTAAATACAGGTGCGATTCGCTTTCATTCCGAATTATCCGGAGGAGGCATTTTGTTTAATGATGGGTGTCAAATGTTTGAGGACACCCTGTATTTTTTAATAAAATGGAGGGATTTACATGAAAAACAAAGATGAGATTTTGCTTGGGGCATGTGACGTATATATGTATGAATTTACAGGAGCAGAGCTCCCAGAACATGATGTAGTTGAAACACAAGAAAATAATGTGGGACATTGCTCAGGCGGCTTTACAGTGAATTACAAACCTACGAAATACGATGTGAAGAATCAGTACGGTCAGATTGTGAAGTCAGCCGTAACAGAAGAGGAAGTATCTGCCAAGACAGGTATTTTGTCCTGGAATCTGAAAAATCTTGCATTATTTTCTACAGCCGTGTTGTCAGAGGATAAAGATAAAAAGATTCGCAAACTTGTGTTTACAGGCGAGGGGAAAGCGCTACGCACTGTTTTATTGCGCGCAGTCCATACAAAGGAAAATGGAAAGAAAATCCGCTTTACCATGATTGGACAAGGTGGATCTGGATTTGCAATTGCATGGGAAAACAAAGAGGTTACGGTTGATGCAGAATTAACAGCAGTTAAAAAAATCGACAAATTCTTAGCAAGTTTTGAAGAAGAAATGACGGATGAGGAAGCGGCAGCTATTGCAAAAACATCTGTGAGAAAAAAAGCAGAAGAAGAAGAGGAGGAGAGTAAGTAATGTTAGACTTAGACAAATACATTAATAACTCTTTGAAAATAAAAGTCTTTGGAGAAGAATATGATGTTTTGGAACCAACGCTTGAAATGCTTATGAAAACAGCTCGTATTGAAGCAGATATGACGCAAGAAAACAAGTACGAAAAACAATTGCAGACTGCTGAATTATTGTTAAATCATAACAAACAGGGAAAGGAATTTGGCAAGGAAGAGTTAAAGAAACTCCCATACGAAGCTTTGGTTAGACTGATTGCAGAAATTGCAATATTGCGATTAAAAGCGGAAACAGACCCAAACTTAAAATCCCAATCCCAGACGGAAAAATAGGACAGGCGATTTGTGAAAAATATTTTCCGGTAGAGGATTGGGAAAAAGGATATCAGATTAGAACAGGAGCAATAAAGAGAATAAGTGAGTATACGGGACTAAATTTCAACGAAGTTCTTAAGCTCCCTTATTCTTATTTTTTGCTCTTGCGAAAGGAAAGTTGGTTTGCGATGTATCAGAAGACAGAGCAAGGTAGAGAAATTTTGAAAGATTTATGGAGGTTACAGCAGACAGGAGCGGATGAAACCGCAATTAGAAGATTTGAAGGTAGGTGAAACTATGGGAAAGGGAGTATTGAAACTGGCGCCATTGATGACAGAGATTAAAGTGGATATTTCAAATTTTAAGTCTGATATGGAGAAAGCAGGTGCAATCGGTATAAGCGAAGCGCGGAAGATAAGCAAAGAATTAGAAACTACAACGAAAATTGGAGAGTCTCTATCGAAAACAGGCAGTCTTTTAACGAAAGGACTTACACTTCCGCTCATAGGGGCTGGAACAGCAACTACAAAAATGGCTGTAGACTTCGAAAGTAGTTTCGCAAAAGTAAGCACGCTGCTAGATGATAATGTAGTAGATTTTGGTCAATATAAAGAACAGCTTTTAGATGCGAGTAGTGAATCAAAGGTCGCTGTAGATGAGTTTTCAGAAGCAGTGTATCAATCCATTTCTGCCGGCGTTGATCAAACAAAAGCAATCGGATTTACAACAGAAGCGATTAAGCTTGCAAAGGGCGGTTTTACAGATGGCGCGAAGTCGGTGGACGTTCTCACGACAGCTATAAACGGTTACAATCTAAAAACTGAGGATGCGACAAGGATTTCTGATTTGCTTATCACGACGCAGAACTTAGGTAAGACAACAGTAGATGAGTTGGCATCAAGCATGGGAGCAGTTATCCCTGTTGCAGCATCTGTAAATTTTGATATTACAGAACTGTCAGCGTCTTACGCACAACTAACAAAAAATGGTATTGCAACAGCGGAATCAGGAACATACTTAAAAGCTATGCTATCTGAGTTAGGAAAATCAGGAACTACTACAGATTTGGCTTTGCGAGAGTTAACAGGAAAAGGCTTTGCGGATTTAAAGAAAGAAGGAGCTTCGACTTCTGAAATCTTAAGTATGTTAACTCAGTATGCTGCAGAAAACGATAAAACATTAAAAGATATGTTTGGATCTGTAGAAGCTGGTTCCGCTGCGCTTGTCCTTGCGAAAGGAAGTGGGCAGGAGTATAACGATATGCTTAGTGCGATGAGCGACAGTGCTGGTGCGACACAGTCCGCATTTGAAAAAATAGATGCAACTCCAGCGGAACAACTAAAAGGTGCGCTGAATGAACTTCGCAATGAAGGAGTGAGACTTGGGGCAATGTTTGTTCCTGTGATCGAGAAAACTGCAGATATTGTAGGAGACGTGGCGGATGCATTTTCGAATTTGTCAGATGAGCAACAGGATAATATTATCAAGTGGGGAATGGTTTTAGCGGCAACCGGACCAGCTTTAAAAGTAGTTGGTGGAGGAGTGACCACTTTTACAAAATTATCCAGCGTAATTGGCGGTGTGTCGAAAGGTTTAAGGACATTTGGAACAGCGCAGACGGCGGCCGCGACTGCAGCTAAGGGCGCGAGTGCTATAATTGGTCATGCTGGGTTAACTGGCAGTATGGTTGGATTGCTTGGTACACTTGCACCAGTTGCAGCAGGTGCAGCAGTGGTTGGCACAGGTATCTATGCAATCCACGAAAACAGCCAGCTTATGAATCGTTCTGTTACAGATGCAAAAGAAGATTTGTCTTTGATGGAAGAAATGTTAGCAAAACTAAACGGAACAGAAGTAAGAACCAAGGAAGAACTTGAAAAGTTGAATCTTGTAACAAAAGATTACGGTGATACTTTGTCGGAAGAGTTTGTAAATAACATGGATAAGGCGAGAGAAAAAATGGTTGATTTTAACACGTATCTGACAAGTATCTCACTTGATGGAGTGATATCTGCAGAAGAATCGAATGAGTTGATTTCTCGTGTTGAAAGCATGTGTAACGAAACAATAGCGACTATACAGGCCAAAAAAGATGAAGCACAGAAAAATTTGCGTGAATTATTTATTGCAGAAGATGGTGTGATTGATGAATCCGAACAGCAGGTATTGAATACTTTGAGTGAATCCTACGATGCACAACAGCAGGCGGTACAGGAACACTTGAATGCAATCAATGCAATCAAGCAAGCTGCAACTGAACAAAATAATCAGTTGACAGAGGCACAAATACAGGAATTGTCGCAGCATTACGAAAAGGTAGCGCAAATACAATTACAGGCGAATGCGGAAACAAAAGAGGAATTACTTGCTGCTGAGAAAGATTTCCAGAATCAAATAGCTACGATGAATGCTGATCAAGCGAGTGAGCTGCTTAAAAAGAAAGCAAAAGAGCGCGATGAGGAGATAAAACTCATTAAAGAAAAATATGATGATGGGATTAGTCAACTGAAGCTTTATATGGAAACGGCTGATGAGACAGAAAAGCAAATGTATCAGAAGCAGATTGACAATTTGGAAGCATCAAAAGAAAAGGCAATTCAGACAGAACAGGACAAGTATGAGAAGTATTACAACATGGCGTTGGATAGCAATAAAAATCTAGAAGGCGTGATTAATAAATACAACGGAAAGATTTTGACGAACCAAGAGATTGAGAATAAAAAAATACTTGATGAAATGAAAGCAGCTTATGACGGAATAGGAAGTATTACAAAGAGTGGATGTTACTATATGTACAACACAGTCGCAGGACGTTATGAACAGGTTGCAATAAAAGTGGATGAAAAAACAGGGGACATAGTTGCTATGCACAGTAATCTGTCGCACAAAACCGGTTCAGCGTGGAAAGAAATAGGCGAGAGCGCGGAGAAAATGGCACAAAAAGAAGATGCTGCATTTCAGCTCGTTGCTGGCTCGCACATAAAGTATGATGAAACTTCCAATATGGTAATTGATTCCGCGACAGGAATTAAATATGCATTAGAAGAGGTGACAGAGGCTACCGATGGAACGCGAGAGGGAATTTTGAATATAAACGGCACGCCTTACAATATAACCGTAAACAAGGATGATACAATTACTGCATTAGAAGAGATTGAAACAAAAGCTGATAGGATTGTAGGAAGCCCTAGAGTAATAGAATTTGTACCCCAGTATCTAAGTGCTGGAGACCGTATCGGGTTGCAGTTGGGGAAATTCCATTATAATGGATTGGATAATGTACCATACGATGGTTATCAGGCTGTTTTGCATAAAGGAGAACGTGTCTTAACAGCAGAGGAAAATCAGGCGTATGAAAGAAACACAGAAATTGATTACAGGAAGATGGAGCAGTGTATGCGGTCGGCGGTAAGGGAATTATCCTTAAAGGTTGGGGAGAGAGATATTGGCAGAGTAATAGATCAAAGGTTACGAGAAAGGGGAATTTTGATTTGAGAATTTATTACAAAAATCACTTAAATGAAAGGGTTGATTTGGATTCAGAAAATATTATTCTTCAATATCACGAACTTCTTAACTACTCTTGGAATGCAGAGATAAATAATGGAAAGATTACATCTTTTTACCGTGAAAGCGCAACAATTCCGATTAAAGCAACAGTGACAGCAGATACAGAGGATGTATTTAGAAGAGTGATTGAGAATTTTTATTCTACGATTGAGAAAGATATTTTAAGTGGAATTCCAGGTAAACTATATGTCGGAGAACAGTATATGAGCTGCTATATTTCCGGTGATATAAAGTCTGACGTTTTCCCGAAAGTGTTTATCCAAGTCAAGAATCTTACAATCGTGACGGACAAACCGTTTTGGATTAAAGAAACAGAATTTAATTTTAAGATAACCGACATTACATCGACTGACAATAAGCGGTATCCTTATAAGTATTCATATAGGTACGCAAACGGAATGAATAATGAATATATTATAAACAAGTAGTTAAAATATTAACGACATGGAGGAAAAGGAAATGACTAATAATATGAATGTTCAAGCGGTTCAATATATTGG
>ERZ773248.1982-NODE-1982-length-13932-cov-16.634287_pt1 | contig 13932 bp, 10 predicted proteins | sample MGYA00580518_ERZ773248 | MGnify/ENA primary metagenome ERZ773248 (study PRJEB29015, sample SAMEA2737762) | human gut metagenome | biome: human gut; feature: human-associated habitat; material: faeces | place: China | collected 2012 ...
CCCCTTGATTCAGCAACGAATCAAGGGGCTTTCTGTTGTTTGGTACTTTGCAAAATTTCTGTTTTTTGATTTATCAATGGTACTTTGGTATACTTGTATTTCCTCTTTTACTACTCTTTTTTATTTTCACCTCTCTATTATATTGTTTTTCATAATAGCATAATCCATTTCAAAATGGTAGGGTGTTTTCCGTTTGTTATTCTTTTTAGTTCTTTTTTATTGTTTTGAAAATCAATAACTTACTTACTTTTCTCTTTTTCTGGCATACCTTTAGCATTACTTATGGCAAATAATTAGGATTATTAATCATTTAAAAGGTAAAAACATGGGAATAACACTATCATTTATTTTCTGCTTGTTAAGCGGTTTCGCTTGTTTCTGGCTATTTTGGAAATGTGTAGACTGGTTTGAGAATATTTAAAGAAAAAGGAGAATTGATTATGTACACAGCATTATTCGTATTAGGTATTGCGATCTTCGGTTATTTGATGTACGTGCTCGTCAAACCCGAAAAGTTTTAAAGTAACACACACAGTTTAAGGTAAAAAGTATATGAATACAGAAATTTTAGGCGTGGTTGTTCAGATAGCCTTGATGGTGATTCTGGCTTATCCACTGGGAAAATACATTGCCAAGGTCTACAGAGGAGAAAAGACCTGGTCTGATTTTATGGCTCCTATCGAAAGAGTCATTTATAAAGTTTGTGGAATCGACCCCAATGAAGAAATGAACTGGAAACAATTCCTGAAAGCATTGTTGATTTTGAATGCTTTCTGGTTTTTCTGGGGAATGGTACTCTTGGTTTCACAAGGATGGTTGCCCTTAAATCCGGACGGCAACGGACCGCAGACTCCAGATCAGGCATTCAATACCTGTATCAGTTTTATGGTGAACTGTAACTTGCAGCACTATAGCGGTGAAAGCGGACTGACTTATTTTACTCAACTGTTCGTCATCATGCTTTTCCAGTTTATTACCGCAGCAACAGGTATGGCTGCTATGGCAGGTATTATGAAGAGTATTGCTGCAAAAACAACCAAAACGATTGGTAACTTCTGGCAATTTCTGGTAATAAGCTGTACACGTATTTTATTGCCTCTTTCTCTGATTGTAGGTTTTATCCTGATTCTCCAAGGAACTCCGATGGGATTTGACGGTAAGATGAAGGTAACTACGATGGAAGGCCAGGAACAAATGGTTTCTCAAGGTCCTACGGCTGCGATTGTTCCTATCAAACAATTGGGTACAAATGGTGGTGGTTATTTTGGTGTAAACTCTTCTCATCCGTTGGAGAATCCGACATATCTTACTAATATGGTAGAATGTTGGTCTATCCTGATTATCCCGATGGCGATGGTACTTGCGCTGGGTTTCTATACTCGCAGAAAGAAGTTGGCTTACAGTATATTCGGAGTAATGCTTTTCGCTTTTCTGGTAGGCGTATGTATTAATGTCAGTCAGGAAATGGGCGGTAATCCACGCATTGATGAATTGGGAATTGCGCAGGATAATGGTGCGATGGAAGGTAAAGAGGTTCGTTTGGGAGCCGGAGCAACAGCATTATGGAGTATTGTAACTACTGTAACCTCTAATGGTTCTGTGAATGGTATGCATGATTCTACTATGCCGCTGTCCGGAATGATGGAGATGCTGAATATGCAGATTAACACTTGGTTTGGCGGTGTAGGTGTAGGATGGATGAATTACTATACATTTATTATCATTACAGTGTTTATCAGCGGTTTGATGGTAGGACGTACGCCGGAATTCCTCGGCAAGAAAGTGGAAGCCCGCGAAATGAAAATCGCTACGATTGTAGCTCTGCTTCATCCGTTTGTCATTTTGGTATTTACAGCACTCTCAAGTTATATTTATGTGTACCATCCTGATTTTGTGGAAAGTGAAGGTGGATGGTTGAACAACTTGGGATTCCACGGTTTGAGTGAGCAACTTTATGAGTACACTTCTTGTGCCGCCAATAACGGTTCCGGTTTTGAAGGCTTGGGCGATAACACTTATTTCTGGAACTATACGTGTGGTATTGTTCTGATTTTGAGCCGTTTTATTCCTATTATCGGGCAGGTTGCCATTGCCGGATTACTGGCACAGAAGAAATTCATTCCGGAAAGTGCCGGCACATTGAAGACCGATACATTGACTTTCGGAGTCATGACATTTGTGGTTATCTTCATTATTGCTGCGCTGTCGTTCTTCCCGGTACATGCATTGAGTACAATTGCTGAACATTTAAGTTTGTAATACTGAATTAGAGAAGATATGAAAGATAATAAATCAGCTTCTTTGTTTCCAAAGGAGCAAGTTATAGAAAGTTTGAAACAGTCATTCGTGAAACTGAACCCGCGGATGATGATAAAGAACCCGATTATGTTTACAGTAGAAGTGGCTACAGTGGTCATGCTGTTCGTAACACTCTACTCTATTGTAAATTCTTCACAAGGTTCGTTTGCTTACAACATTGCCGTGTTTATCATTCTGTTTGTAACCTTGTTGTTTGCCAATTTTGCCGAAGCTATTGCCGAAGCACGTGGTAAAGCACAGGCCGACAGCTTGCGTAAGACTCGTGAAGAGACACCGGCAAAGAAAGTGGAAGGTAATAAAATCGTTACCGTCAGTTCTTCGCAATTGAAGAAAGGAGATGTGTTTGTTTGTGAGGCGGGAGACGTGATTCCTTCCGACGGTGAGATTATTGAAGGTTTGGCTTCTATTGATGAAAGTGCAATCACCGGCGAGTCTGCTCCGGTCATTCGTGAGGCAGGTGGCGACAAGAGTTCCGTAACGGGTGGCACGAAGGTATTGTCCGATCATATAAAAGTACTGGTGACTACTCAACCGGGAGAAAGTTTCCTTGATAAGATGATTGCATTGGTGGAAGGTGCTTCCCGTCAGAAAACCCCGAACGAGATTGCGTTGACTATTCTGCTGGCAGGTTTTACGCTTGTTTTCGTCATAGTGTGTGTTACCTTGAAACCGTTTGCCGACTATAGTAATACGGTCATCACTATTGCTTCGCTTATTTCTTTGTTTGTGTGTCTGATTCCGACAACTATCGGTGGACTTCTTTCTGCCATCGGTATTGCCGGTATGGACCGTGCGCTTCGTGCCAACGTGATTACTAAATCCGGTAAAGCGGTAGAGACTGCCGGTGATATTGATACGTTGTTGCTGGATAAAACAGGTACTATCACCATCGGTAACCGTAAAGCAACTCATTTCCATACGGCTCCGGGTGTCAATTTGCACGATTTTGTAGAGACTTGTCTGTTGTCTTCCTTGTCCGATGAAACGCCGGAAGGTAAATCTATCGTAGAACTGGGACGCGAGTCGGGCATCCGTATGCGTAACCTGAATACAACGGGAGCACGAATGATTAAGTTTACGGCTGAAACCAAATGTTCGGGAGTAGACCTGGCAGATGGAACGCAAATTCGTAAAGGTGCTTTCGACGCTATCCGTAAGATGGTGGAAGGTGCAGGAAATGAATTCCCGAAAGAAGTGGAAGAGGTCATCTCTTCTATCTCCAGTAATGGTGGTACACCGTTGGTAGTATGTGTAAACAAGAAAGTGACCGGTGTCATTGAGTTACAGGATATTATCAAACCAGGTATTCAGGAACGTTTCGAACGTCTGCGTAAGATGGGAGTGAAGACGGTCATGGTGACAGGAGATAACCCGTTAACTGCAAAATATATTGCCGAAAAAGCCGGTGTGGATGATTTTATCGCTGAAGCTAAACCGGAAGATAAGATGGAATATATCAAGAAGGAACAGCAGGCTGGTAAATTGGTTGCAATGATGGGAGACGGAACGAACGATGCTCCTGCTCTGGCACAAGCCAATGTAGGTGTAGCCATGAATAGTGGTACACAGGCTGCGAAGGAAGCCGGTAATATGGTCGATCTGGATAACGATCCGACAAAACTGATCGAGATTGTGGAAATCGGTAAACAATTGCTGATGACACGCGGTACACTGACCACTTTCTCTATTGCCAATGACGTTGCAAAATATTTCGCAATTGTTCCTGCCTTGTTTATGGTCGCTATTCCCGAATTGGCAGCTCTGAATATCATGCATCTGCATAGTCCTGAAAGCGCCATTCTTTCAGCGGTCATTTTTAATGCGATTATTATTCCGATTCTGATTCCGCTGGCTTTGCGTGGCGTGCAATACAAACCGATAGGTGCGAGTGCTTTACTTCGCCGTAATCTGTTGATCTATGGTTTGGGTGGTGTGATTGTTCCTTTTGTGGGAATCAAGTTGATAGATTTATTGGTAGGTTTATTCTTTTAATTAAAAAACAATAGCAATGAAAACTTTATTGAAGTCATTAAAAATAACACTTGCTTTTTGTGTCTTTTTCTCCGTGTTCTATATCCTTATCTTGTGGTTGTTTGCGCAGGTTGCAGGTCCTAATAAGGGAAATGCCGAGGTAGCTACGCTGGATGGAAAAGTAGTGGGGACAGCCAATGTGGGGCAGATGTTTACAAAAGATATTTATTTCTGGGGACGCCCGTCTTCTGCCGGTGACGGATATGATGCTACGAGTTCTGCAGGTAGTAATAAAGGTCCTACGAATCAGGAATATCTGGATGAAGTGAAAGCGCGTATTGATACTTTCCTTGTACATCATCCTTATTTAGACCGTGCGGATGTGCCTGCCGAAATGGTTACAGCCAGTGCTTCGGGGCTGGATCCTGATATTACTCCCCAATGTGCATACGTACAAGTGAAGAGAGTGGCACAAGCACGCGGATTAACAGAAGAACAAGTAAGAGCGATTGTTGATAAAAGCATCGAAAAACCGTTCCTGGGATTGTTGGGAACAGAAAAGGTGAATGTGCTGAAATTGAATATAGCTCTTGAAGAAAGTAATAAGTAGATGAAGATCAGGAGCAGCGTTCCTGTCCGAATCGTTTGGGTGATACCAGCGGTTCAAATAAACAGGGGGGGATGGGGCGCTGCTTTTTTACAGGAACATAAAATAGAATTAGATAAGAAGTATGAAAAGTTTTTTTAGTAAAAAGAGTATTTTAGGAACAATGGCTGTAGCGGCCGTATGTATGTTGGGAACTGGCAATGTACAAGCACAAGAGTTTACTATACAAGGTGATTTGGTAAGTTCGTATGTATGGCGTGGTATTTATCAGGGGGGTGCCGCTTCTTTTCAACCGACTTTGGGATTTAGCGTAGGTAATTTCTCACTTACTGCATGGGGATCAACCAGTTTGAGTGAGAGTAATAAAGAAATTGACCTCACTGCAGCTTATAAGTTTGGTGAAGCAGGACCGACACTTTCAGTAGCCAGTCTTTGGTGGAACGGACAAGCTGATGTAGCCAATGGAGAACTTACAAATGATTATTTCCATTTTAAGAGTGGCGACACCGGACATCATTTTGAAGCAGGATTAGCTTATACGCTTCCTGTTGAAAAATTCCCGTTGTCTATTGCATGGTATACCATGTTTGCCGGTGCTGACAGGAAGATGACTGACAAGGGGGAAGAAAAACAGGCATATTCTTCTTACGTAGAATTGAATTATCCGTTCAGCGTAAAAGGGGTAGACTTGAATGCTACCTGTGGAGTGGTTCCTTATGAAACTCCGCAGTATAATGTGAATGGTTTTGCAGTGACGAACCTTGCTTTGAAAGCAACGAAAGCTATCAATTTTAATGATAATTTTTCATTGCCTATATTTGTACAGGCTATATGGAATCCACGTTTGGAGGACGCCCATTTAGTATTTGGCGTAACTTTAAGGCCATAAAATAAACTCATGAATTTTTGTGAACCCGTGGTGATCGTGATGATTGCTACGGGTTAGGATGTTTAAAATAACAGAGCAACATAATGGATGATAGAGAACAAAGTGTACAGCATTTTCTGGATCTGATAAAGAGATCTCAGCGAGGTAAGTTTAAGGTCTATATCGGTATGATAGCCGGTGTGGGAAAGTCATATCGTATGCTTCAGGAGGCACATGAACTGTTGGAAAATGGTGTGGACGTGAAAATCGGCTATATCGAGACTCATGGACGTGTCGGGACGGAAGGGATGCTACAAGGACTTCCTGTCATTCCGCGACGTAAAATCTTCTATAAGGGAAAGGAATTGGAAGAAATGGATTTAGATTCTATTATTCGCCTTCATCCCGAAATTGTGATAGTGGATGAATTGGCACATACCAATGTGGAAGGAAGTCTGAATGAGAAACGTTGGCAAGATGTAATGACATTGTTGGATGAAGGAATCAATGTGATTTCGGCAATCAATATTCAGCACATCGAAAGCGTGAATGAAGAAGTGCAGGAGATTACGGGGATTGAAGTGAAAGAACGGGTGCCCGACAGTGTGCTTCAGGAAGCGGATGAGGTGGTGAATATTGACTTGACGGCAGAAGAACTGATTGCCCGTTTGAAAGCGGGAAAGATCTATCGTCCGGAAAAGATTCAGACAGCATTGGATAATTTCTTTAGAACCGAGAATATTCTTCAATTGCGTGAGTTGGCTCTGAAGGAAGTGGCGTTGCGGGTAGAAAAAAAGGTGGAGAATGAAGTGATGATGGGAGTAGCCGTCGGACTTCGGCATGAGAAGTTTATGGCTTGTATCAGTAGTCACGAGAAAACACCCCGACGAATTATCAGAAAGGCGGCAAAGTTGGCAACCCGGTATAATACTACTTTTATAGCTTTGTATGTTCAGACTCCGAGAGAGAGTATGGATCGAATTGATTTGGCCAGTCAACGGTATTTGTTGAATCATTTTAAACTGGTGGCGGAACTTGGGGGAGAAGTTGTCCAGGTGCAGTCGAAAGACATTTTGGGGAGCATCGTCAAGGTTTGTAAAGAGAAACAGATATCGACAGTGTGTATGGGAACTCCTAATTTGAGGCTACCGTACGCTATTTGTTCTATACTGGGATATAGAAAGTTTTTAAATAATTTGTCGCAAGCTAATGTAGATTTGATTATACTTGCATAATATTAATCGTATGAACGTTATGAATATTAAAACGAAACTGATTCTTGGCATTGGGATGTTGGCAGGAATGATTATTTTGTTGGTAACACTTTCAGTAGTGAATCTTCAAACTCTGACTGCGACAGAACCTGATAGTCCTGCTGCTATGCCTGCCTTGGAACGTGCATTGCTATGGATTTCCATAACGGGGGGAATCTGTATCTTGACTGGGCTGATATTGCTTTATTGGCTGCCTCGTTCTATCAGCAAGCCGATAAAGGAGCTGAAAGAAGGAATTCTTGAAATAGCCAATCATAACTATGAGAAGCGTCTCGACATGAGTGACAATGAAGAGTTCCGTGAAGTGGCTGACAGTTTCAACCGGATGGCGGAGCGTTTGACTGAATATCGTGCCAGTACTTTGTCGGATATTCTTTCTGCTAAAAAGTTTATAGAAGCTATTGTTAACAGTATTAACGACCCGATTATCGGTCTGAATACAGAACGTGAGGTTTTGTTTATCAATGATGAAGCCTTAAGTATTCTGAATATGAAACGGGAGAATGTGATTCGTAAATCGGCAGAGGAACTTTCCTTGAAGAATGACCTGCTCCGTCGACTAATTCGTGAGTTGGTGACGCCAAGCGATCAGAAAGAGGCTTTAAAAATTTATGCGGATAATAAGGAAAGTTATTTTAAGGTCTCTTATGTCCCGATCATTAATACGGAGGCTGAAAAAGGGGAACCTCGCAAACTGGGTGATGTCATTTTACTTAAGAATATCACGGAATTCAAAGAACTGGATTCTGCCAAGACTACATTTATTTCAACGATCTCTCATGAATTGAAAACTCCGATTGCTGCTATTATGATGAGTCTACAACTGCTTGAGGATAAGCGTGTCGGTGCACTGAATGATGAGCAGGAACAGCTTTCAAAGAGTATCAAGGAGAATAGCGAACGTTTGTTAAGTATCACCGGAGAATTGCTTAACATGACGCAGGTGGAAGCTGGTAAATTACAGTTGATGCCGAAGATCACCAAACCGATTGAATTGATTGAGTATGCGATTAAAGCTAATCAGGTGCAAGCGGATAAGTTTAATATTCAGATAGAAGTGGAGTATCCGGAGGAGAAAATCGGTAAACTGTTTGTCGACAGCGAGAAGATTGCTTGGGTATTGACGAATCTGTTAAGTAACGCTATTCGTTATTCAAAAGAAAACGGGCATGTGGTTATTGGTGCCAAACAGGATGAAAACTGGATTGAATTGTATGTCCAAGACTTTGGCAAAGGCATTGACCCGCGTTATCACAAAAGTATCTTTGACCGTTATTTCCGTGTACCCGGAACGAAAGTGCAAGGTAGTGGCTTGGGGTTATCTATTTCCAAGGATTTTGTGGAAGCTCATGGCGGTACGCTGACGGTAGAGAGCGAATTGGGTAAGGGGAGTCGGTTTGTGATGCGGTTGAAGGCATAGTTTTGAAGGAGTCTATGAAAGAATTGGGTTATTGCTATCTACTTCCTATGTTGTTTTAATTCTTTGTTGAATTGAATACTATAACAGCAAAAAAACGCGACTCTGTTCTGAAACTTTAGAGAATCAATGTATTATAGTCTCTCTAAAAATCTTTATATTTGCAGACCGTTTGGAAACGATAGTGAATAATAAACAATACAATAACTTAAAAAACAACCAAAATCAGATGAAGCAGGATATGATTGTTATCCTTGACTTGGGTAGTCATGAGAATACGGTGTTGGCTCGCGCCATCCGTGCATTAGGAGTTTATAGTGAGATTTATCCTCACGATATCACAGTGGAAGAACTGAAAGCATTGCCCAATGTAAAGGGTATTATAATTAATGGTGGACCGAATAATGTAATTGATGGCGTTGCTATTGATGTAAATCCAGCTATCTATACTTTGGGGATTCCCGTCATGGCTGCAGGTCACGATAAAGCAACTTGTGAAGTGAAGTTGGCAGAATTTGCGGATGATATTGAGGCTATAAAGGCGGCAGTGAAATCATTTGTTTTCGATGTTTGTAAAGCTGAAGCTAACTGGAACATGAAGAACTTTGTCAATGATCAGATAGAGTTGATTAAGCGTCAGGTGGGCGATAAGAAAGTATTGTTGGCTCTGTCGGGTGGAGTTGATAGCTCTGTGGTAGCAGCTTTACTTCTGAAGGCAATTGGTAACAATCTGGTTTGCGTACATGTTAATCATGGTTTGATGCGTAAGGGAGAGTCTGAAGATGTGGTTGAGGTATTCAGCAACCAGTTGAAAGCAAATCTTATTTATGTAGATGTAACCGATCGTTTCTTGAATAAACTGGCAGGTGTGGAAGATCCGGAACAGAAACGTAAAATTATTGGTGGTGAGTTTATTCGTGTGTTCGAAGAAGAAGCACGTAAGCTGAATGGTATTGACTTCTTGGGGCAAGGGACTATTTATCCGGATATTGTGGAAAGTGGAACGAAAACTGCTAAAATGGTGAAGTCTCACCATAATGTAGGTGGGCTGCCTGAAGACCTTAAGTTCGAGCTTGTGGAGCCGTTGCGCCAATTATTTAAAGATGAAGTTCGTGCTTGTGGCTTGGAGTTGGGATTGCCTTATGAGATGGTTTACCGTCAACCTTTCCCTGGTCCAGGTTTGGGCGTACGTTGTTTAGGTGCTATAACGCGTGACCGTTTGGAGGCTGTACGTGAGTCCGATGCTATTTTGCGTGAAGAGTTTCAGATTGCCGGATTGGATAAAAAGGTATGGCAATACTTTACAGTAGTACCCGATTTTAAATCTGTTGGTGTACGTGATAATGCCCGTTCTTTTGATTGGCCGGTGATTATTCGCGCTGTCAACACGGTAGATGCTATGACGGCTACTATCGAACCGATAGAATGGCCTATCCTGATGAAGATAACAGACCGTATACTGAAAGAAGTGAAGAATGTAAATCGCGTTTGTTATGATATGTCTCCGAAACCTAATGCGACTATAGAATGGGAATAGAGAGACTTTTTAAGTGATATTTCGATAGCCTCAATTTTTTGTAAGTTGAGGCTATTTTTTTTAATATGTTGAACCTTGCCACATTGAATTTGACAGATGTTTAATCTGATTGATATATGATTTGCGTTGGTGTAAACCATAGTGTAAACTGAGCCGTGTAAACCGGCACCAATTGATGTATAAAAGAAAAAGGCACCCAAGAGTGGAAGCCTCTCAAATGCCTTATTCTTATCAAGTAGCGGGACCCGGGATTGAACCGGGGACCTCATGATTATGAACCTGCGTCTTCCAAAGGCTAAGCCTTTGAAAGCTACCAGCAGAGCTACTGAATATAAGTCATTTATGAAGATTTTGGCTTTTGCTAAATCTTATATCTGACTTCTAAAATATCTCCTATTTGCTTAGCGGTGTAAACCGTAGCGCAAACCAAAATGTGACAATAATATGTTACGTTATGGATGCTAATATAGGCATTATTTGTTTTAAATCAAAAGTTTTAGCTAATGGAGAACATCCGTTAATGTTGAGAATTAGCCAAGGTAAGTTACGTTACTTTAAATCTTTGGGAATTTCAATCAAAGCTTCTTGTTGGAATTTTGATAAGGAAGAACCTAAAAGAAACTATCCCAATCGTGAACAGTTATTGAATATCATGAATCAAACGAGACAAGAATATGTCAATATGATGTTTGAACTGAAAACACTTGGTAAAGACTTTACTCCACAATCTTTGGCTGAATACGTGGAACGAAGTTGTAATAAACAGAATGTGGGAGATTATATTCAATACATCATACAGTATATGACTGCCGAGAAACGGTTAGGTAATGCCAAAGCTTACATTAGTTGTTATAATTCTGTATTGAGATTCGCAGGTAACTTGGATATACCTTTCACGGATATTGATGTAAATTGGTTAAAGCGTTATGAACTTTATCTTCGTAAACGTGGTAATTCTGATAATACGATTGGAATACGAATGAGAGAATTACGTGCTGTTTATAATAAAGCAATAGAAGATAATGTGGTGAACGAGAAGTATTATCCTTTTGTAAAATTCAAAATATCTCATTATCGCAAGGGTAAATGTAAGAGGGCAATTACTAAGGCTGAAATACATAAAATAATGAATGTTGATTTAATGGAGATAACAACTTATTATAGTCCATTACTTTATTTGACTAAAGACTTATTTTCTTTTAGTTATCTTGGTTGTGGTATGAATATGATTGATATAGCATATTTGAAGTATTCAGATATTGTGAATAATCGAATATGCTTTGTACGACATAAGACAAAGCAGCCTATTACATTTCAACTTTTACCTCAAGCTGTACAAATTGTAGATAAATATAGGAAACCAAACTCACAACTGAATGATTATGTTTTCCCAATATTAGACCGTAATTTTCATATTACTGAACAACAGCAATATGACAGGATTAGAAAAGTGATAAAAGGCATGAATAAAGCTCTTAAAAAGATAGGGGCTCATTTGGATATTAGTATTCCGCTGACAACCTATGTTGCAAGACATAGCAGTTTCTATTTCTCTCTGAAAACAAGCAATTTACAGAATTGAAAATCTTGATAGGTAACGATTTAGAAACGAGTAAAGTTCCCTTATCTACCTTATTTTGCATTATTAATAAGAACGCTTTATTCTAAATACAAAGATAATACTTTTTCTAATTATGATACTATATCAAGTGGAATTTTTGTTTGTTGTAATTACATATAGCCATGCTGATTAAAATAATCATCAAAATGAGTTCTTAATAACTCATAAAAATAGGTTAAACAATTATATTTCCCGAATAATATTGTCATATCATTAAGCCCTCCTCCCTTGAAACAAGAGAACTCTCGGCCATTGAACATCACTGATTCTTTCCCGAACAAATCCGATGTAGAAGATAAATTATTTTCTTTCATTATCTTCGAATCACTAATATCTTCAATTATAATAACCTTTTCATTAGATGGTATTATGCTTCTAAAATAATGAATGTGAAATATAAATTTATGTCCTGGATCAGAATAGTCTACCAAGACAGAGATAAGATTTCCACCATAAAAAGCATCAAGGTCATTAGCTAATAAAGGGAACTCTGACTGTATAAAATTCTGATATGCTCGTATTGTATTTAAAATTACTATTCGAGATTTATCCAATGCTGTTATTGGAGAGTAAAAATCATATACCATCCCCGTATTTCCATAAGAACCTTTAGCGGGATAGGGATATGGTATGGTCGTATACCCAATCTCGGATAAAAACTTAATAGCATCATATACAGTGTTTACATATAGAGATTTCCCTCCTGACACTAAGTGTACTGGCATTTTGTCAATGTACGGGTATTTTGATTGAAAGTGTTGAATCAACGAATACACATTCAATTCAGAATACTTTTTTAAATGTAGATGTCTCCAATTTGCTTCAATAAACTCATGAATATATTCTACCAAAAAGCTCTCATCTAATGGAATAATTCTCTGCTTTTTGATAAAGTCCTCTACGTGCTTCTTAATGATAGAAATAGAATATAAATTGGGATTTTCTTTAAGCTTATTTTCGGCATAAGAAAATGAAGCATAGTCATGGTTGTGTTTAATCTCAAAAATTGAACACTTGGGCATTTTTACTATTGGTGCGACAAGTTCTCCTACATTTACATTGTATAGAGAATATTCTAATGAACTATCCGAATATGTATATATTGCAATCCCACGTTTCCACACATTAGGGAAAAGAACACTTTTAATGTACCTGAAATCAGATTCTAATAATCCATTATATGCATCCATGAAGTTTTGAATCTCCTGAATATCACAAGGCCTTAAATCTGTTGCCATTTTAGGCATGTTTAGAAGATATGACTTAAATTCACTATTCTCCTCTAAAATGGCTTCGCCATGAGTTAAGCAATATACACGGCTACTGCATATACTTAACCAATCTTTTAATACGGTGTCAATATTATCTTCACGCAGTTCCTCGTTTTGGCTGAAATGTAATGTAATAGTATCTTGTTGCTCTTTGTCACGATTCTCATTTAAAAGTTTTGGTGAAATATGTTTATATAAGACTTTATTCTGAGAATGGTCTACTGCTAAAAGAAAGACATTATCAGTTGTTGCTTCAGCATATGCAAATAAAGATGTAGGACAAGGGAACTTGTTATGTCCTTCATCCCTTTGAGATACAGTTTTTACCTGAACAGTAATTTTGCCATTAATTCTATTTGATGAATCAAGCAACTCAATATAACCGTCAATATTAGATTGTGTAGTCCCTTTATCAATATTATTTTTAGTTCGGCCAAGTAAAAGAGTCTGTATAAATAGTACCGAACGTTCTTCTTTCACACCGTTTACATCTATAGAAACTTTAGCTTTAAATGACATAATCTGCACTATAAATTAAACATTTGAGGACTAATATTATCTTCCACAAAGATAAAGACATTTTCTCTAATCTTTCATATCCAATGGAGAATACTTACCTTTGTAAGTAAAGAACGTAATTTTCAAATTATCAATGGACAATATTAATAAGACACCTGAACAGCAAATTGACAAAGTAGTTGAGAGTTTGAAGGCACTACTTCTATCGCAAACTCGGAACCAGCAGGAGGCAGAAGAAATTAAGCGTAGATTAGATTCTTTGGGACACGAAGTAAAAGCTGTCTCGGCAATAATCAATGATAGGAATATTTATAAAGCTGCTATGCATAAAATTTTATCACAGATAAGATAATTATGGCCATTTTATTTCAGTATTTTTAACACTACTATATGGAGACTAAATACACATAGATTATGAAATGATTTTTGCTGATAAGCTACTCTCAATATTTGATTATTTGAAAAACTCCAGTCAAAACATAACATATTTTCTATCTAGTTGAAATATAGATAGTTATTACTTGTTCT
>ERZ773248.1994-NODE-1994-length-13850-cov-21.192026_pt1 | contig 13850 bp, 7 predicted proteins | sample MGYA00580518_ERZ773248 | MGnify/ENA primary metagenome ERZ773248 (study PRJEB29015, sample SAMEA2737762) | human gut metagenome | biome: human gut; feature: human-associated habitat; material: faeces | place: China | collected 2012 ...
GCCATGACCCGTGAGCAGGCCGCCCAGATGGCGTTCCAGACCCTGACCGCCGACACTGTGTACTACACCAACAAGGGCACCACTGTCATCGGCTCCGACGGCATGCAGGTTATCGTGGGCGCTTCCGCCCCCGTGAAGGTCGCCAACAGCACGACCGATGATTACCGCACCGTGAAGGGCGACAAGGACGAGGTGCAGCAGTTCTGCGAGAAGTACTTCTCTGACCTGACCCTGAACAGCAATAACCACGACGATTTCGGCCGTCCCTCCGACCAGTGGAAGAACGGCACCAAGGAGATCGGCACCTATGCTTCCACCGCCGACGCCTCTTACTCCGAGAAGGTCAGCTCCAAGACCCTGTACTCCGACCTGGGCCTGGATAAGACCACTACTGTGGATGTGACCGAGGACGGCAAGGCCAATGGCACCTTCACCATCGAGAAGGGCAACAGCGACGACGAGCTCGGCGGCAACGGCGTTCTGGTCGAGGCTTTTGTGGACAACGACGACAACGTGACCCTGGTGGTCATCAACACCTACGTGGGTGAGATCTCCAAGGTTACCGCCGCGAAGGACGGCGATGACCGCTATGTCACCGTGGACGGCAAGAAGTTTGAGACTGAGTCCTTCGAGAAGGACGACGTGGTTCTCTACACCATGGCTGATGGTGAGATCCAGACCATGACCCTGGCCGAGGTGGTTGAGGGCGTCGAGGTCACCAAGACCACCGGCGATTCCAGCTTCGTGGCTGACGGCGAGACCTACAAGTACAGCGCGAAGATGTCCAATAAGGGTGATGTCAAGGTCGACAGCGTGCTGGACCTGTACCTGGATTCCTATGGCTATGTCATTAAGGTCGACGTATCCAAGGCCTCCAGCGACTACGCCTACGTCGTGAACACCGGTGCCGATGAGGGCCGCTATGACGACGAGAGCTCCTACTATGCCAAGCTTCTGCTGGCCGACGGCACCGTGGTCGAGGCCGAGGTCGATGAGGACTGTCTGAGCGGCGACAACTTTAAGGCGAAGGAAACCGCTCTGAAGGGCATGCAGGGTTACATCGTGGAGTACAGCAAGAACTCCAAGGACATCTACACCATCAAGGGCGTCAGCGATTCCAGCCTGACCAAGGGCAAGAAGGTCGAGATCAACAAGGGCGAGTCCGCCATGACTCTGGACACTAAGACTGTCTACGCCAACAGCAAGACCGTCTTCCTGGTGCAGACCGGCACCGGCAACAAGGCCACCTATAAGTCCTACACCGGCTATGCCAATGTTCCCGACCTGAAGGACAACAGCGGCAACTTTGTTTACTACTGCAAGAGCGGTAGCACTGTGGCTACCATGGTCTTCATCTCCGATGTGTCCGCCAGTTCTGACGACATCGTGTATGTCCTCAGCTCCAAGGAGGGGACCAAGGTGAAGGACAGCGACAACACCTACTACGAGTACAAGGCTGTTGTCAACGGCGAGATCACCACTGTCAAGATGGATGAGGAGCTGAAGGACAGCTATCCCAGCGGCAATGTCCTGAAGACCGATATTCTGCTGAACGTTATCGCCTATGCGGATGCTGAGAACGAGATTCTGGATGCCTCCGCCTGTGAGGAGTACAGCAAGGTCACTACCGATGATACCTATCAGCTTCCCGGCGTGGAGGTCAAGGCTGAGGCCGAGGATGGTATCATCGACCTGGGCGGCAAGAGCTACGCTGTTTCCGACGATGTCGAGGTCTATGCCGTCACCAAGGGCAAGAAGATCGAGACTGGCTCTCTGAGTGATGTGGAGAAGGGCATGACGGTTACCGCCATCGTGAAGAACGGCGAGATCGTCACCATCTTCTACGGCTCCACCACCTCCTCCGGCAGCGACAAGGCTGAGATTTCCGGCAGCGGTGTAAATACTGCTACCGTTGTTAACGCCTCTGATCTGAGCAGCGAAGCCAATGGTGCCTATGTTCTGACCAAGATGCCTGAGGATAAGAAGGATGACATCGGCGGTGAAATCACCGACAACATGTTCTTCACCTTCCGCATTACTGACAAGGATGCTCAGGATGTTGCTCTGTCCATCAAGAACAGCAAGGGTAATCTGATGTACAAGGAAGATGCCAAAGGTGTGACCACTGGTTTCCATTACTTCTATGTGCAGGTCATTGGTGAAGGCATCAATAATTCCTCCAAGGGCTATGAGATGAGCGATAAGGCGCTTGTCGATGGCACTTATACTTGGACGATTGTCAATACGACCACCGGCGATGAGCTGATTGGCGGTACCTTCACTATCCGCTGAGTTCTGATCACCAAATCCCAAGAAGCAAGGAGGCCCCGGGTATTTCCCGGGGCCTCCTTGCTTTCTTGGTATAGCGCCGCGTAATAATAGGTGGTTCCCTTTTCATTGAGCTGCTGGTAGTCGTGATTGTAAAGTCCTCCCCCCAGCTTCCAGCTCAGGCCGTCTTGCGTCCACTCCACCTCAAGCAGCTCTCCATCGCTGGTGCTGAAATTAACCGCCTGCGTGTTCCCCCTCAGAAAGACAGCGTGGCGTGAACCGCAGCTTACCCAAAGCGCCTTGGCTGGAATCCCCAGTGTAAGTACGGTAGGCTCGGACGGGCCGCAAGTTCCCGTACCCACATAAGAGCCGAACAGAAGGCTGCAATCTCCCCGTCCGGCGAGGCCCGCGTCAATTTTCTGAAAATCCTCGTTGAAGTCTCTCCGTAAAAAGCTGTCCTCCGGTTCCCACTGGTGCAGGTGATAGTGCGCTGTATAGTTTGCCATCTATATTACCCCCTCCGCAGGCAAGGCCACCCCCGCGTCCGGTAGACAGCCGGACGCGGGGTTCCTTTCCCGCAGGGGCCGCGTTTTCCAGTACAGCAAAGGCACTGCCCGCCCCCCCCTGCGGGAGGAATGAAAATGGCAGCTTATACGGAACACTATCACCTGCACCAGTGGGAGCCGGAGGACAATTTCCTGCGCACGGATTTCAACGAGGATTTCCGTGTGCTGGATAAAGCACTGGCCTTAAAGCCTGAGATTCTAAGTGGAAGCTATACAGGGGATGACGCCCGAAGCCGGGATATTTCGCTGGGGGTATCGCCCCGGGCAGTCTTTGTGGTAAGGCAGGACGGCGCAATGCAGTCCGATCGGTATACCTATGGCGGACTGGCGCTGCAAGGAGCGCCGGTCACCATGCGGGATGGAAACCTGGTGGAGATCACCAGCAGCGGAATACGGGTGGCCCGCGGCGACCTGATAGAGGGCAGATTCTACGCGGACGCAAACCAATCCGGAATGAGCTACTACTATATAGCTTTCCACTAACAAAAAGAGCCGCCCCCAATCGGGGGCGGCTCTTTTAACTACTCGCTAACAGAAGTCAGAAAGCTTATGCATTCTTCAGCCAGCCAGTGATGGTCGTGCTGGTGCCGCTCTCCTGGAAAGTAGTCCAGGTGTAGTTGTTACCCTGAGTAGCGGTCTCGGGAGTGGCATCAGTCTTATCATCATAGAAGTTGTTACCAGAAACGCTGGTAACAGTACCATTAATGGTGAGTTTCACACCGTCGGTGCCAATGATCTTAGCGGAGCCAGTCAGATTCAGCACATCCTGACCGCCGATCGTGACATTCTTGTTTACCTTCACAGTAGCGTCAGAAGACTCGGCCTTCATACCACTGCCGTTAGCAGTCAGGGTCAAGGTGCCTTCCTCGATAGTCATAGCGTCACCAATCAGAGTGCCGTTGGGCACGACCAGGGTGCTGCCGGACACAGCCTTCACAACCAGCTTATCAGCGGTAATGCTGGTATCCTCAACCTTCAGGGTAGCCCCCTTAGCGATCTCAACAGTCAGCGCATTGCTGGCGCTAGTATCGCTCACGGTCAGGGTAGCACCAGCGGGAACCTTCACGGAAGCAGCGCCGGTGATAGCGTTAGCGTTCAGGGTAACATCAGTGTACTTGTTCAGAGCATCCTGGATGGCAGTCTGGTCCACAGCGCCAGACAGGTCGGAGGAGCTGTCAACCGCGGGGATGTTGCCGTAGGTGTCAACCACCAGCAGCTTCACCTCGTCGCCGGCGCCCATCACATAGTAGGCGTTGGCCTGGTAGACACCGGAGGTAGCGGTCTCGATGGCGATGGTGGGCACCACGCCCTCAACGCCGGCCTTGTCGTCGCTGTTGATGCCGATGATAACGGTATCGTCGGTGATCTCAGCGTTAACATTGCTGCCCTTGTCGCTCAGAGAAGCGTCGGTGAAGCGGATATCGCCGTTCTTCTCGTTGTAGGCAATGATGGCAGTGCGCAGCAGGTTGTCGACCTCGGTGACAGTGTAGCTGCCGTCGCTGTTCTCCTCGTAGGTGAAGATGTCGCCCTTGGACAGGGAAACCTTCTCGTCGGTCATGATGTCCTTGTGCTCGGTGGCGCCATCCCAGAAGGTGAAGACGGACACGGTCTCGCCGTCATCGTTCTTGGTGGTGGACACGGCGCTGGTCACATAACCGTAGTTGCTGGTGATGGAGTTGACCTTCGCGTTCAGAGTCGCATAGGCCAGAACCACGCTGTTGTAGCCGGTGGAGTTGTCCTTGTTGGCATAGGCGTTGGAGATGCTGGCCACGGAAGCGGAGCTGTACTTGGCAAAGTCAGAGCCAGTCATGGTGGAGAACTTGCCGGCGTTGTCTTTCACGAAGATCACGGCGTCGTCCGCGATGCTCTCGCCGCCAATCTTGCCCTTGCCGGAAGTATTGGCATAGGTGTTAGCAACAATCTTGTCAAAGCCGGCCTTGTCGGCATCGGAAGTCTCAGCCTTGGTCAGAACATACTCGCCCTTCTTGACCTCGTAGGTCACCAGATCGCCAACATTGGCGCGGCTGGAGGTTCCATCATACTTGACATCAGTGGTAACCACCTTGGTGGTGCCGTCGGCAAAGAGCAGCTTGGCCTGCTCGCCGTTGATATCCTTGTCGGTGTTCACGATCACAGCGTAATCCTGCAGCTCGTGGCTGGAGGTGATAACCTCGGACTTCACGATGTAGCCGTTGAGCACAGCGGCCTTCACGGTGCTGTCCAGAGCCAGATCGGTGTCGGGATCGCTGGTAACATAGTTGTACCAGGTGCCGTCAATGCGGACGGAGTCGCTCTTGGTGGCCTCGATCTTGCCCTCGACCGTCTCAGCCAGGACATAAGTATCGGTGTCATCCACGGTGTTGGCGGCGTCGCTCTTGATGACATAGTCGTTCTTGGCCATGTCGTCGTAAGCGTTCACGTCCTCAAACTTAACATTGGTGTTAACATCGGTGTTGAAGGACTTCTCGCCCACGTAGGTCACCTTGGCGGCGGTGAAGGGGACGTAAACAACGGTGTCGATCTTGCCGTTGTCGTCATTGTCGTAAGCCTTCACAGCGGCGGCCTTGTTGCCGCCCACATTCAGGCCGTCAATCAGCTTACCGGTGTAGAGAGCGGTGGTGGTCACATTGCTGTCCACCTTGTAGGTGGTGCCGTCAATCTTGACCTCGCCGTTCTTGACAGCCTCAACCTTACCGGCAGTGCTCTCCACGATCAGGGAGCTGTCGGTGGAGGCATAGACGCCGTACACATTCTCGCTGTCCTTATACAGAACCTCGACCTTCTGGCCGATCAGGTTGCTGTAGTCACCCTCGACCTTGGTGTACTGGCCCTTGGTGGTGATGCCATTCATGTACAGGGTGTAAGTGCCCTTGCTGTCCTTCTCCACGTCGGTCAGCACAGCGTCGCCGTCGGTGATCAGGGACAGGTACTTGTGGCCCATGGTCTCGTCGGCGTACTTGGTCACGGTGTTCTCGCCGTAAACATTCTGGGTCTTCTGCTCCAGAGTGTACTTGCCAGTATCAAGAGTGGTGCCACCGTTCGCGTCCTTCAGAGTGTCGATAGCATCCTGACGGCTGTTGTAGACGGAGCCGTCCAGAGCCTTGACGGCATCGTTAACAGAGCTGTCCTTGATCTTGACAACCCACACGCGCTCGGTGCCGGTCACGACGGACTCGGTGCCGGTGTAGCTGTACTGGCTGGTGGTGTAGTTGCCAGCGGCGTTCAGCTCAACCATGTTGGCGTCCAGAGCATTGTAGATCATCTGGGCGGCATTGTCACGGGTCAGCAGGGTGTTGGCGTTCAGATTGGCCAGGTTCTTGTAAAGACCGTTCTGGTTGGCCAGCACGTTGGTGTTGATGGCCCAGTCGTTGCCCACCAGGCCGGACTTCTCGGCGTTGTAGCCCAGCACGCCCAGCAGCATCTTGGCGGCCTCGGTGGCGCTCACGGTGCCGGTAGGATCAAACTTGTTGTTGCCGCGGCCAGCGATGATGCCGTTGGCGGCGCAGTACTCAATGTAGGACTCTGCCCAGGTACCCTTGATGTCGGTAAAGGTGGGGGTGTCCTTGACGCCCAGCACGGGATCCACACCGCCGTTGATGGCGACGCAGAGCATCTTGGCCATCTCGGCACGGGTCACGTTGCCGGTGGGGTCAAAGTAGCTGCCGTCTTCCTTACCATTGATGATGCCCAGGGCAGTCATGGTAGAAACGGCGTCCTTGTTTACGATCTCATCCGCATCGGTGAAATCGCTCGCGTTCACCGCGCTGGCGCCGACACTCATCATGCCCACGAGCATGACGGAGGCCAGAGCCAGGCTGAGAGTCCGCTTGAGGTTTCTCATGTTTGGAATTCCTCCTTCTAAATTTTGAGCTTTCGGGGCATCCTACTCACGACTGCGCGTTTCAGTCAAGTATAACTCCCCTTGCCTCTGTACGCATGATAAAGCATCTTTCGCAAAAGGTCAACACCTCCGGCGCATTTGTAACAAAGCTGTAAAACAACGCCCGTTCCCTGCCAAACCGACCAGAACCGGCCGTTTCCCTCTTTGTATTATAAGGTATCGCAGCCCCCGGGAGGACATCCGCGTCCCCCCGGGGGCTGTTTTTGCCCCGGCTCGCCCGCCCACAACACCCGGCATCCGTAGGGGCGGCCTTTATGGCCGCCCGCGGGCGGGGACAAGCCCCGCCCCTACGTAATGCGCCTTTCTTTGCAGGGGCCGCCGGGCAGATCGCGGGCGGGTGTGGGCACCCGCCCCTACAGGCCGGGGCCGTTCGCTGTGTGCCGGTGTCCCGCACCTTGTTTTCCCGTAGGGGCCGATGCCCACATCGGCCCGCCGCTCCGGCCGGGTGCAGAGAGCGGGCGGGGACAAGCCCCGCCCCTACGTCCAAGCGACGCAAGACAGCCCGCCGGAAACGAAATCCCGGATGTAGGGGCGGCAAAAACAGTTTTGGAAACTGCGGAAACTTTTGGGCGTTTTTTTCGTCTAATAGATAGCCGCGGCAAATTTAAGGTTTCCTTAAGAACTTGTCACTGCTTTGTAATGCCAAGCCCCGCGGCTTGTGGTACAATGGTAAATGCAATCCAATCGCCAATCTTTAGGGAGGAACAGACATGACCGAACAGCAGACCCCAGTGATGACCCCGCCGGCCGCGCCCCCGGCCGCCCCCACTGGGCCGAAGAAGAAACGCAAGGGCCGGGGCAAGACGATCGCGGGAATTCTCATTGTCGCCGCCATCGCCATCGCGCTCGTCGTGCTGGTGTGGTACTTTGTATTCCGGGAGGACGGCTCCAAGGGCGAGGTCATGACCGACTTCGTAACCCGGGGCTCCATCCAGTCCATGGTGGAGGGCAGCGGCACCACCAAAGCCAAGGACTCCGCCACCGTCACGCCCGGCTCGGGCACCATTCTGGAGCTCTTCGTCCAGGAGGGCGACCAGGTGACCGCGGGCCAGCAGCTCTACCGTATGGACGACACCACCGCACGCGACGCGGTGACCGAGGCCCAGAAGTCGGTGGACAACTGCAACAAGGAGCTCCAGGCTGTCTATGACAAGATCGCGGAGCTGAGCATTACCGCCCCCCACGCGGGCAACCTGCGGGAGGTGGCCGATCTCAAGGTGGGCGACACCGTCAACGAGGGCGACACCATCGCCACCCTGGTCAACGACACCAAGCTGCGCCTCTCCCTGTACTACAGCTACGCCTATGAGGGTGACATCAAGGTGGGGCAGACCGCGCAGATCTCCATCCCCGCCATCATGGCGCCCGTCACCGGCAAGGTGGAGCAGATCAACAAGGTGCGCTTTGTCTCCCCCGAGGGCGCCACCCACTTCGAGGTGGTGCTGGTGCTGGACAACCCCGGCACCCTCGCCGAGGGGATGGACGCCTCCGCCGGCCTCACCGCCGCCGACGGCACCCCCATCTACCCCTACCAGAACGGAAAGCTGGAGTACTACGAGTCCACCAAGATCACCGCCAAGGCCACCGGCCCGGTGGAGCGCGTCAGCCTGCTGAACTACGGCGACGTGAAGGCCGGGCAGCTCCTGGTGCAGTTGGGCGCCAAGGACACCGACGAGGAGATCGCCTCCAAGGAGAACGCCCTCAAGGCCGCCCAGGAGAAGCTGGAGGAGGCCACCAAGGAGCTGGAGAAGTACAACGCCGTCGCCCCCATTGACGGCACGGTTCTCCAGTGCAGCCTGACCGAGGGCCAGGAGGTGTCCAGCGGCCAGGGCATCACCATCGCCGACACCTCCCAGATGATCATCGAAATTCAGGTGGACGAGCGCAACGCCCGCTACATCAAGGCCGGTATGATGGTGGACATCAACCAGTACGGCACGCCCTACGTGGGCATCGTGGAGAGCGTATCCATGACCGCCTCCGGCGAGAACGGCGTGGCCTCCATTCCCGCCGTCGTCACCGTGGACAACTACGACGGCAGCATGATCCCCGGTACTTACGCCGAATACTCCTTCGTGGCCAGCGAGTCGGAGGACTGCCTCACCGTCCCCGTCCAGGCCGTCAAGTATGTCAGCTTCGCCAACGTCCAGCTCCCAGAAACCCTGGATGCCGATCCCTCCGCCGGAATGGATGACGGTATGATGGACGACGGTATGATGGACGGCGGCATGATGGACGACGGCATGGTGGACGGCGGCGTGGAAGCTCTGCCCCAGTCCTACTCCGGCGGCGCTTTTGCTGATCCCTTGGGTATGGTCGCGGTGCCGATGCCCGGCGGCGGCGTCATCGTGGACGGCGGCTCCATGGGCGGCTCCTCCGGCGGCGCCAGCGACGACAGCACCGGCGTCATCGTGTGGGTCAAGTCCAAGGAGGCCCCCGCCAACGCCATTCTGGAGCCCGACCCCACCTGGGACTGCCCCGAGGGCTTCTGGGCCGTGCCCGTCGAGGTCGGCCTGTCCGATAATTCCAAGGTGGAAATCACCCGCGGCCTGGCGGAAGGCCAGGAGGTCTTTATCGGCTACCAGAACCCCGACGAAATGTACTATTAAAGAGGGCCCCGGTATGCTCATTGATGTAAAAAACCTCTTTAAAATCTACCACGAGGGGGAGGAGAGCGAGGTTCGCGCACTGGACGGCGTCTCCCTCTCCGTGGACCGGGGAGAATTCCTGGCCATCATCGGCCAGTCCGGCTCCGGCAAGTCCACCCTCATGAATATCCTGGGCTGCCTGGACATCCCCACCTACGGGGACTACCACCTGGACGGCGTGGACGTCACTGAGCTGTCCGACCGGCAGCTCGCCCACATCCGCAACAAGCAGATCGGCTTCATCTTCCAGGGCTTCAACCTCATCCCCGCCCTCAACGCCTGGGAGAATGTGGAGCTGCCCCTCATCTACCAGGGCGTGCCCGCCTCCAAGCGGGCCGACCGGGTGGAGGCCGCCCTGGAGCGGGTGGGTCTGGCCGAGCGCGCCGGGCACAAGCCCACCGAGATGTCCGGCGGCCAGCAGCAGCGCGTGGCCATCGCCCGCGCCATCGCCACCCAGCCCCCCATCATCATGGCCGACGAGCCCACCGGCGCCCTGGACTCCCGCACCGGCAAGCACGTGCTGGAGATCCTCCACGGCCTGCATGACGACGGCTCCACCATCATCCTCATCACCCACGACAACGGCATCGCCGCCACCGCCGAGCGCGTCGTGCGCATCTCCGACGGGCATATCATCTACGACGGCGACAGAGAGGGGGCCTTTCTGTGAACCTGACCCAAGCCTTCAAGATCGCGGTTAAATCCATCGCCGCGAAAAAGGCCCGCTCCGCCCTCACCATGCTGGGCGTCATCATCGGCCTGGCCGCCGTCATCATCCTGGTCTCCTACGCCGAGGGCCAGAACCGCCAGATGCGGGAGTACTACGAGAGCCTGGGCAACAACGTGGTCAACATCAATGCCTACAGCCCCTCCGGGCGGGATCTGACCAAGACCATCCGGGACTACTGCATGGAGGATCTCGACGACTACATCCTGGGCCTCACTCCCACCGTGGACTACTACGACCAGACTATCCTGAAGTACGGCGCCAAGTCCATGGACAGCAATAACAGCAACTGGGACGAATCCCCCCAGCTCGTCATGGGCAACCAGGACTACTCCCTGTGCAACAACTTCACCATCGCCCGGGGCCGGGACATCTCCTTCCTGGACGTGGAAAACTACAGCCAGGTCTGTGTCCTCGGCTCCAAAATCGCCGACACCCTCTTCAACTACATTGACCCCGTGGGTAAGGAGATCACCATCAACGGCATCCCCTTCACCGTTGTCGGCGTCTTTGAGGAGAAGGACCCCAACAACATGTCCGGTATGGACCGCTATGTGCTCATTCCCTATACCGTGAACCGCATCATCAGCGGCAAAACCGAAATTGGAAGTTTTGTGGCAAAGGCCAAGGACTCCGCCACGACCACCAAGGCCGTCTCCCTGCTCCAGGGCTACCTGGACAGCCTGCTGGGCCCGAATGAGGGCAATGTCTCCACCCCCAATACCTGGCAGGAGCAGAGCGAGGAGCAGGACAAGATGCAGCAGCGCTTCCTGGGCGGCATTGCCGCCATCTCCCTGGCCGTCGGCGGCATCGGCATTATGAACATCATGCTGGTCACCGTCACCGAGCGCACCCGGGAGATCGGTATCCGCAAGGCCATCGGCGCCGAGCGCAAGAGCATCATCGCCCAGTTCCTAATCGAAGCCTGCATGATCTGCGGCATCGGCGGCCTGTTCGGTATCGCCGCGGGCTACATCGGCACCTTGATCGTGGGCAAATTGTCCTTTAAAATGATTCTATGGCCCAGCCCGGGCGTTGCCGTCGGCTCCTTCTTCATTTCCGTGGCCCTGGGCGTCATCTTCGGCCTGTACCCTGCCATCAAGGCCTCCGGCCTCCAGCCGGTGGATGCCCTGCGGGCCGATTAAAGGAGAGAGAATATGAGATTAAAACGACTGATTTCCTGCCTTCTGTCCGCCGCGCTGCTGGCCGGGCTGCTGGTATTTCCTCCCGCTTCGGCGTCCGGCTCGGGCGGCTTCTCCGACATCAGCGATTCCACTGTCGCCGACGCCGCGGAGATGCTCCGCCTGCTGGGCGTGGTGGACGGCACCGGCGGCGGCGCCTTCAACCCCGGCGGCACCCTGAGCCGGGCCGAGTTCTGCAAAATGACCGTGGAGATCATGGGCCGCGGCGCTGAGGAGCCCGCCCAGCGCAACCGCACCATCTTCACCGATGTGGGCCCCACCTACTGGGCCAGGGGCTACGTGAACCTGGCCTCCTCCATCACCATCGGCGGCACTGCTGGTGAGAATGGCGGCACTACTGGCGGTACACGCCTGATTATGGGCGTGGGCGACGGTACCTTCCGCCCCAACCAGGCCATCACCTACGGCGAGGCCGTCACCATCCTCATGCGGGTGCTGGGCTATGGAAGCGCCGATGTGGCCACCGGCTCCAACTGGTATGACGGCTATGTGGCCGTGGCCCAGTCCTCGGGGCTGGCCGACGGCCTGAGCCTGGGCGGCGCGGCCACCCTCACCCGCGGGCAGGCGGCGATTCTGTTCTATAACCTGCTCTTTACTGAGCCTAAGGACAGCGACCAGGTGTACCTGACCACCCTGGGCGGTTCCCTGGAGGACAACGTGGTGGTTCTCTCCACCGACGCCACTGCCGACGACGGCACCACCGGCTCGGTGCTCACCACCTCCGGCACCTATAAGACCGACCGCGTCTCCTTCCCCGGCGAGCTCAACGGTACCCGCGGCCAGCTCGTTCTGGATAAGAACAAGAAACTGCTGGCCGTCCTCCCCGAGGAGGGCAGCACCTTCCGCTCCGTCACCGTCATGGGCAGCCCGGAGGCCAACGCCATTCCTGTGTTGGGCGACGAAACCATCTCCGTCACGCTGGAGACCCCGGTCTATACCAGCGACGAGCAGGCTGCCAGCACCTACGAGAAGATCTGGACCAGCCTGCGCTCCGGCGCCAGCCTGCGTCTGTGCTTCAACAGCTCCGGTAAGCTGGAATACATCTATATGCCCTCCAAGACCGCCAGCGTCAGCGACGACAACGTGCTGGTGGCCAAGAACAAACCCACCGGCTCCAACAACCCCTTCGCCTCCCTGTCCGGCGGCAAGACCCCGGCCCAGATCTACAAGAACGGCATCCCCGCCGAGCTCAGCGACCTGCGCCAGTATGACGTGGGGACCTACGACAAGTCCTCCGATACCCTGTTTGTCTCCGATCTGAAGCTCAGCGGCCTGTATGAGAACGCTTACCCCAACGCCGCCGCTCCCTCCACCGTCACCGTAATGGGCGCTGAGCTCACCGTACTGCCCAGCGCACAGGCGGATCTTGCTGCATTCAAGGTGGGCGACAAGGTTACCCTGCTGCTCACCACCACCGGCCAGGTGGCGGGGGCTGTCTCTCCCGATGTGGCCAAGTCCAACGCCGTCGGCGTGGCCGAGGTGAAGGGTACCACGGCGACCATCAAGTTGCTGGACGGCATCCTCACCCTGGAGGGCAAGACCACTTACAGCGAAGCCGCCGCCGCCAAGCTCAACGGCTGCCTGGTGACGGTATCCTCCTATAAGCGTGACTATCTGACCCTGAGCAAGGTAAATGGAAAGGGCGCCTCCACCGCGCTGAACCTGACCACCAACCGCATGGGCACTAAGGAGCTCTCCGCTGGCGCCCGCTTCTTTGAGCAGGTAAGCAACGGCAGGCTGGTGGAGATTGACCGCAGCGACATTACCATCACCAGCATCCCGGCCAACAAGATTACCTATGTGGGCTATGACTGGGCCGGCCGCGTGGATAAGCTGGTGCTTAACGATGTTACCGGCGACCGCTATGACTACGGTATAATTCATTACCAGCCTGCCGGCTATCAAGAAACCCCTGGTAATCCTGATGGTAACGGTGAGTATAAGAACGGTGAGATTAGTGTTACCAACGGCAGCTTTCCAAAAGGGATGCCACCGTATGTGGTCGGCTCTGTGGACGGCGCCAAGACCAACCGCATGGGCGGCGTCGCCGGCTCTCTGGACCAGTTGGACGGCCAGAATCGCATGGCCGCGTTTATGCCGCTGAACGAGGCCAAGGGCATCCGCCGCGCCCAATTCGATACCGATGCCATGCTCTTGACCACCAACTCCATGGTAATCCCCATCTCCGACGCGGTAGAGTGCTACAACAAGACCACCGGAGCTTGGTATGAGCTTGGCAAGGATGGCGACCACAAGGCTGCGCTGAATCTGGCGCTGGCCTTCTCCGACGATATCACCGTCTACTATGACCGCTCTCCCGAGGAGGGCGGCAAGGTCCGCATCGTCGTTGTGGAATGAGTTTTGTTCTACCAAAAGTCTACCAGAAACGCCTTGGAACCCTTTGGGTTCCAAGGCGTTTTCTCTTTTCCCGCTCCTGCATTGTCTACCAAACGTCTACCATAGTAACCTTTTGATTCTGTTTTCCGCCTTTTATATCCCTATCCCCCGAAAACTGCATTGTTTCCTCCCCTGTAAGGG
>ERZ773248.1996-NODE-1996-length-13843-cov-2.559690_pt1 | contig 13843 bp, 13 predicted proteins | sample MGYA00580518_ERZ773248 | MGnify/ENA primary metagenome ERZ773248 (study PRJEB29015, sample SAMEA2737762) | human gut metagenome | biome: human gut; feature: human-associated habitat; material: faeces | place: China | collected 2012 ...
TTAGTGGTTGCGGCACAGATGCCGTCTGTTGGTTCTTGGGTTGCCAATCAACCGTAATCACGTTGCTTCATATTGTTACACATTATTATATTATAATTATATTATAGGAAATCGTTCATGTCGAACGCTTCGTGTTCCTTGCTTATGTTGCCAGTTCCGGCAGGAGCAACCGTAGCCAGTTCCGCTTCGTTGCGTCCCAGCAGTTCCGCTACCTTTGCCAGTCCACCGTTGATGTTCTCCACCACCGCATCGTAGAGGTTTGTCCCCTCAATGCTTGCCAGCGTCCCGGCTGCTTGCCGCTGTTCCGCTTCTGTGGGGTTGTCGGCGTTCACCGTGCGTACTGCTTTGCCCAGTTCGTCAAAGCTCACGCCCGTAGCCCGCCCGGTATCAGCGTCACCGTCCATATACCCGGCTATTTCCTCGTCCTCGTAGTCGGGTTCGTCATTCTCGTAACCGGGCGTTTCTTCCGGCAGTCCGTCAGCCTGCGGCGCAAAAATAGTATCATTTTCAGCCGCTTGCGGGAGGTGTCCCGATTTGTCCTGCGCTGTCCCGATTAGTCCACCCTTGTATCGGCTTTCGCCTATCAGTGTGTAGCCTGAAACTTCGTTTCGTGGAAGCGGCGCATCATCCGTTCTGCCCGGTGATGTCCGGCTGTCCGTGTAGCGATACCACAGCCACAGGGCGATATAGTACACCAAAAGCCCGGTTAATATGCAATAGGCTACCATAGCTAAAAGGGCTTTTGGAAGTGGCTTTCGTACAGTGTGTTTATCTCGTCTTGGTACTGCTCGAAGTGGCGCAGCAGAATGTTTTCCACGTAGCTGCTTACCGTCACCTTTCGCCCGCCTATCACTGTCACGATACGCATCAGCTTCTCGTGCGTGGTGCGGCTTACATACAAGGGCTGTCGGTATGCCAGTTCCACTTTCTGAAAATAGGTTTCCCGGTAGTCGCCCGAACCGCCCTTGCGCTTGCGGGGTGTCGGTTTCTCTACTTGCACCGCTTCTGTTTGTGTTTCTTGCGGTACATCATTCGTCTTATTATTATCTTGTTTACTGGGAACACCTTGCGAGATAAGTTCTTTCATGAAGTCCTCGTCTATCTTCGGTATCCCACCGCTTTGCTTTGCCATATCATTTTAATTTGATGTAGTACACTATTTCGGTTATCAGTTCTTCCAAGTTGCTTCCCCTTACCAGTGGGCGGCTGGCGGGAAAGAGCGTGGAGCGGAACACCGCTTTTTTATCCGCTACCAGTTCCTTTTTGTAGCGTTTGGTATCGGGGATAAAGGTTTTCATCAGTGGCAGTTCCAGTTCCTTAATTGTCTTGTCGTAGGCAGTGTAAAGGTCTGTTTCACGGCTCCCGTCCACCATGTTCCAAAAGAGGTACAGCCCGGCAAGTCGGCAGGCTTCATTCTTCACCAGTAGTTTTTGGATAGCCATTGCGAACGACAGACTGCTTTCCAGCACCACCTTGTCGGCGGAAATGGGGGTGAAGATGTAGTCCATGCCCGCAAGGGAGTTTATCACGCCCTCGCTGTTCACCGTGCCGGGCAAGTCGAAAAAGACAATATCCGGCACGTGTCCGGCGGCTATATATTCGTCAGCCGTTGCAATCGCCTTTTCGGCCGACCTGCACAATACAGGGTAGGCTTTCTTCCCCAGCCGGGTAAACTGTTCATATGCCATGCGCTTGTAATCTTCATCCGCCCCGACCTGCTCGGCATCCCGCTTTCGCATCCCGGCAATGGAGTGTTGCGGGTAGTCGCAATCGACCACCGCCACATCGTAGCCTTTGAGGTAGTAGAGGTAACTCGCCGCCAACACGGTAAAGGTGGTTTTGCCGACCCCGCCCTTTTGGGTGGAAAAGGCGACATAAAGGGGTGTTTTCTTGTTTTCCATATTGCTTTCGTTCATTATTGGTTGATAGATTTGTTTATCGCTTTCAATCAATCCAGCCATATAGCTTTCTTTGTTTCCATATTGCAATCTTGAAATATGGAAAGACTGTTTTATTTCAATCTTGTTTTCCTGTTTTCATTCTTCCTTGAAATACTGAAATCCTGCAATCTCGTTTTCTTGAAATCCTGCTTTCTTGCTTGAAATATGGCTTTCAATCTTGAAATCTTCTGCAAATAAAAGGAGAAAAAACGTTCGTTTTCAGATGTGTCCCGATTTGTCCTGCGCTGTCCCGATTTGTCCACCAACCACCTATTTTACAGCATTATAAATCACCGTTACTTTGCAGCGGAGTAACGAACCGCAGGGGACGGAGGTGTAAATCCGGGCTGGTGAACGGCAGGACTTACCGCTTCACGATAACCCCAATCCGTCACGGACGGATTTCGATTTTCGTCAGAAAATAGCAAGGTGTGTTTTGTATGCTACAAAACCGTTTTCCGTGCCTGAAAACGCCTTGCCCCTTGCGGGGGTAAAAATCACTCCGAAGTCGTAATTTTTTAATCCAAAGAAGCATGGAAACAAGAAAACCTAACAAGGGCGGTCGCCCCGCCCTCGCAGACCCGGCGAAGCATCGCCATGTCCTTTACCTGAACGACCAGGAGAACGCCCGCTTCCTCTCGCAATGGGAGCAGTCGGGCGTTACGAGCAAGTCCCGTTTCATCGCTTCCCGACTGTTCGGCGAGCCGTTCCGGGTGGTGAAAGTGGACAAATCGGCGGTTGAGTATTGCGCCCGGCTGACCGAATTTTACGCCCAGTTCCGGGCGGTAGCGGTCAATTACAACCAAGTTGTAAAGGCGTTGCACTGCAATTTTTCGGAGAAAAAGGCACTGGCTTTTCTCTATAAACTGGAGAAAGCGACCACCGAACTGGCAGTGTTGAACCGTCAGGTTATCGACCTGACAAACGAGTGCAAGGAACTATGGTTGCCAAAATAAGCACGGGCGGCAATATGTTCGGCGCACTGGCTTACAACCAAAACAAGGTGGACAGCGAGGAAGCAAAGGTGCTTTTCTCCAACCGGATGCTGTTGGGTGAGGACGGAAATTTCTCTATCGGCGAGTGTATGCGCAGCTTTGAGATACAGATGCCCGTCCAGCTATCCACCAAGAAGCCGATACTTCATATTTCCATAAACCCGCACCCGGAAGACGTGCTGACAGACCAGCAGCTTTCCGACATTGCACAGGAGTATATGCGGAAGTTGGGCTATGGCGACCAGCCTTATCTGGTGTACAAGCATACCGACATCGACCGCCACCATATCCACATCGTGGGGTTGCGGGTGGACGAGAACGGCAAGCCGCTGAATGACAGGTTCGAGCATCGGCGCAGCAAGCAAATCACCCGTGAACTGGAAAAGAAATACGGGCTGCACCCGGCAGAGCGGAAGGAACGTGCCGAACGCCCGGAACTTAAAAAGGTGGACTATGCCGCCGGGGACGTGAAGCACCAAATCGGCAATACCGTGAAAGCGGCTTGTTACGGCTACCGCTTCCAGTCGTTCGGGGAGTACAAGGCTTTGCTTGCCGCTTACAACGTGTGCGCCGAGGAAGTCAAAGGGGAGATAAACGGCAAGCCCTATCAGGGCATTGTCTATTCCGCCATGAACGACAAGGGCGAAAAGGCGGGCAACCCGGTAAAGGCTTCCCGCATCGGCAAGTCGGTAGGTTATGAAGCGGTGCAGCGCAGAATGGAGAAATCGGGCGAAGCAATCAAGAACGGGAAATTGAAAGAGCGTACCCGGAAGATTGTAGCCACTGTCATGCAGACCGCCCGCAGCCGTAAGGAACTGGAACAGCAGCTAAGAAAGCAGGGCATTGACGTGGTATTCCGTCATCTATGGTGTTACGTTCATCGACCACGACAGCCGGGTGGTGCTGAACGGTTCACGCTTGGGTAAGGAGTATTCGGCGAACGTGTTCAACGAACGCTTTTCGGGCGAAACCGGAAAGATGCACCAGTCCGAAGTGGACGTGTATGATGGACAGTTACTTATCAAAGTCCTGAATCTGTCTGTGTGGAGTATGCTCCATGCTTTTATCAGCGTAGTTCCTTGGTTTCTATTTTTCGTGGCAATCGAACATTTAGGGAAAACAGAGTTGGCTATTTCCAATATAACCCGAAGCGTATCAGCAATATTTTTCGTAATTGCCAATTCCTTTGCTGTCACTACAGGTTCATTAGTAAGTAATGCTATTGGAGCCAGGGCGAGAAATGAACTTTTCCCGATCTGCCACAAGGTTCTGAAATTAGGTTATGCCGTTGGCATCCCATTCGTAGTAGTAGCTTTACTCTGTAACCGTTGGATTGTCAGTTTCTACACCGATAATGAGCTATTGATAGAATTAGCATTTGCTCCTTTCGTGGTGATGCTATTGAATTACACGTTTGCACTACCCGGTTATGTATATCTCAATGCGGTCGGAGGAACGGGGAAAACCAAAATCACCTTTCTGTTTCAGGTAACAACCACCTGTGTGTATTTAGTGTACCTCTATTGGTTGAGCTTCTGTATAAAAGCATCTTTATCCCTCTACTTGACGGCAGAATACCTGTTTGTGATTCTGCTGGCACTTCAATCTATCATTCATCTAAAAAGTAAACACTATTAAAGCGAATCAAGTTATGATGACAAAAATATATCCTCGCACCGGAGATCAGCAAACAGTCTATCTGAATGCCGTGATTAAAGATCCACAAATTGAGGTAGGTGATTATACTATTTACAATGACTTTATAGCTGATCCCTTGCTGTTTGAGAAGAACAATGTGCTTTATCATTATCCCATCCATCGGGAGAAGTTAATCATTGGCAAGTTCTGTTCTATTGCCTGTGGCACGAAGTTTCTGTTTAATTGTGCGAATCATACATTGAAATCTCTGTCTACCTATACCTTCCCTCTATTCTATGAAGAATGGGAATTGGAAAAGTCGAATATTACTACTGCATGGGACAACAAAGGCAATATTGTAATCGGCAATGACGTATGGATCGGCTACGAAGCTGTGATTATGGCAGGGGTTCATATCGGTGACGGTGCTATTATTGCCGCACGTGCCGTAGTGACCAAAGATGTTCCGCCTTATACGATTGTGGGTGGAACTCCTGCCAAAGAAATACGAAAACGCTTCGATGCAGAGGTAATCGAACAACTGCTAATACAGAAATGGTGGGATTGGTCTACCGATAAGATACATCAGTGTTTGCCATATATTGCAGAGGGTAAACTAGATGAATTACTTGCCATGAAGAAATATAGATTATGAACTATATAAAGAAACGATTGACAAGGATTGATGCAAGTTTCAGTTCTTCTATATAGCTACATTTCGCTATTTTAGAACTCATGCCAGTGGATTATATTTGTAAGAAGCAGGAATTTGAAGTTCACCATTTCTGGAATTGCGACCAATAAGGCTGAATACCCCTTGAATCATTCTGATTAGCAGAGGAACTACAAACAAAACAAAAAATCATTCAGCATACAAAGCTAGTGCTTTGATATATATAATTTATTCACAATTAAATTTTATGCCTATGAATGATTTATTGAGAACGAGTTTTTTTCATCTTACTGGCTGATACCTCACAAGAAGTTATTAACACAGAAATGCAAGATGCTTATGAAGATTTTGTGAAGCAAATAGTAACAATTAGCCATTCGGAAGACTATACTCATGTCTTCCGGATGCTTAATCTCACCCGTATTGAGATAGCCCCTTTAAAGGGTTGTATCAGGATGGGCTGGGGGGAAAATACGCTTAAAAATCTATACATTCATAAAGCATTATCCTTAATTGGTGCAGAATTAGAGTTACTCAATCTGAAAACTACCCATCCCGAACAGTTTAATTCACCTGTGTCTACCGAGTTCAAGTCAGACCTATATGTACTCCCAAAGTCTAAAGAATTGGGGATTATAGGTATTGCTGAAATTGTACTAGCTCTGTTTCTACTGGGAAAAATCGTTGGGGAAAATGGAACGCCAGTCCCAAAAATTCAGTTGGCTCGTGGCTTTGAGCAGCTTTTCAATCTGAAATTTGGTAGTATCTACGATAAGATCGGTAAAGTGTTTACTCGTAAACCGTACAATCTTACTAAAACTTTGGACGCTTTGCGAAATACTATTACCAGAGAAGACCGTAAACGCAAGAACAAATAAAGATTAGAAAAGATAATTTTGCAAATCGTTTATTTATAGCAGTTTATAAACCATTTTTCGGGGAGTAGTTACCTACTCCTCTTTTTTTGCAACCTTGTTTTGTAAAACTTTGCTTCATCAATCGATTGAAAACAATAATGTTGAACTAAAAATTGAAGTAAAATGTATATAGACAACGAAAACTTCGAGAAGTGGATGGAGAAGCTATCCAAGAAACTCACCGAAATTGGACAAGACTTGAAATCTCTTATCAATACCGATACTGTATTTGATGAAAACGAAAGGCTGTTGGATAATCAAGACTTAGCCTTTCTGTTGAAAGCATCTTTCAGAACCCTACAACGCTCAACGCTATCGGGCGAAAAACGTATTATAAAGCCAGCGATATCCGGGCTTTTGTTCGTGAATAGGCCGATTCTCAAACCTACAAACAGTTCGAAAAAGCAAATCAGTTTGCTTCACCTATCGATTTAGCGTGTTACAAGAACACGCTATAATGACACCTGTAATAAGCATTTCCTTTTCAATGCTTATTATCAGGTATTGATCTGTTCATATTTCTATAAAAAAGTAATTACCGTGCCAAACAGCAGTCGAAAAACGATATTCACTACCATTTCCATAGACAAGGAAACGGCAGCTTTGGTAGAGAAGATATGTAAACGCTATTCACTGGAAAAGAGCGAAGTTGCAAAGTTGGCGTTTGGGTATATAGATAAGGCACATATCAACCCATCCGAAGCCCCTAAATCCGTAAAATCGGAACTGGCGAAAATAAATAAGGGACAGGATGATATTATCCGATTCATCCGTCACTATGAGGAAGAACAACTGAATCCCATGATACGGGTAACAAATTCTATCGCTTTGCGTTTCGATGTCATCGGTAAAACTTTGGAAACTCTTATGGATAAGCAATTGATGAAAACGACTGTAAATGACGAGTTATCCTCCGAGAAAAATATGCCGGAAAGAAAAAGCGTTTTGAGACAGGAAAATTACTTAATAATCCCTTTGAAAACGTTTTTTGGAGACACTCTGGGGGGAGGATATGCATTTGCGTTTTGCAGTAAGCCGATACATAACAAGTAATCATGCCCCTTAAGATTGCAGACGAAGGAACGCAAGAAAGATAAAAATACACGCTATTTTCATCCGGACATATATAAACTATGAAGATATTTATGTAAGTTTGTCCACGAAGAAAAATGATCATATAAATACACACAATTTGAAACATGGCAGACGACAAGAAAATTATTTTCTCGATGGTAGGCGTGAGTAAAGTCTTTCCGCCTCAAAAACAAGTATTGAAAAATATTTACCTGTCCTTTTTCTATGGAGCAAAGATCGGGATCATTGGTTTGAATGGTTCTGGTAAATCTACATTGCTAAAAATTATTGCCGGCGTCGAAAAAGAATACCAAGGAGAAGTAGTATTCTCACCCGGATATTCCGTCGGATATCTAGAGCAGGAACCGAAACTGGAACCGGGCAAAACAGTAAAGGAAGTCGTACAGGAAGGCGTACAAAATATTGTGGACACCCTCAAAGAATATGAAGAAGTAAACGAAAAATTCGGCGATCCCGAAATACTCGAAGATCCAGACAAAATGGACGCACTGATCAACCGGCAGGCCGAATTACAAGATAAGATAGATGCAACTGATGCATGGAACCTCGACAGCCGCCTAGAAAGAGCGATGGACGCTTTACGCTGTCCTCCTGAAGATCAGGTGGTCGATACGCTGTCGGGAGGCGAACGCCGCCGTGTGGCTCTCTGCCGTTTGCTGTTACAACAGCCGGACATCCTATTGCTGGACGAACCGACCAACCACTTGGATGCTGAGTCGATCGACTGGTTGGAGCAACATCTACAACAATATACGGGTACGGTTATCTGCATCACGCACGACCGTTACTTCCTCGACCATGTGGCCGGATGGATTCTGGAACTGGATCGCGGAGAAGGTATTCCCTGGAAAGGAAACTACTCTTCTTGGCTGGATCAAAAGACCAAACGTATGGCACAGGAGGAGAAACAAGCAAGTAAACGCCGTAAGACACTGGAACGCGAACTAGAATGGATCAACATGGCCCCGAAAGCTCGTCAGGCAAAAGGTAAGGCCCGTCTGAATTCGTATGAAGCCCTTTTGAACGAAGACCAGAAAGAACGCGAAGCCAAACTGGAAATCTTTATCCCGAACGGTCCGCGCTTAGGGAACAAGGTGATCGAGGCCCAGCATGTAGCAAAAGCATTTGGCGACAAACTGTTGTTTGATGACCTAAATTTCATGTTGCCGCCGAACGGAATCGTCGGCGTGATCGGTCCGAACGGAGCAGGTAAGACTACACTGTTCAAGATGATCATGGGAATGGAAAGTATCGACAAAGGTTCTTTTGAAGTGGGCGAAACGGTAAAGGTCGGTTATGCAGACCAGACACATAAAGATATCGACCCGAAGAAGACCGTTTATCAGGTTGTTTCCGGCGGACAGGAGTTCATCCGCGTAGGCGGCAAGGAAGTCAACTCCCGCGCTTACCTCTCCAAATTCAATTTTGCGGGAGCCGACCAGGAAAAACTTTGCGGCGTACTCTCCGGTGGTGAACGGAATCGCCTGCATCTGGCTCTAACGCTGAAGGCCGAGGCGAATGTGTTGCTGCTCGACGAACCGACCAACGATATTGATGTGAACACACTCCGGGCACTCGAAGAAGGATTGGAGAACTTCGCCGGTTGTGCGGTCGTCGTTTCTCACGACCGTTGGTTCCTCGACCGTATCTGTACGCATATCCTTTCGTTCGAAGGGGATTCAAATGTCGTGTTCTACGAAGGTTCCTATTCGGAGTATGAAGAGTACAAGCGCAAATTATTGGGCGACGTGGAACCAAAACGTGTCCGTTACCGTAAACTTATTGTTGATTAATCGTATAAATAATTAATATTATAAGACCATGAAAAAAAGAATGTTATCGATGGCAGTAGTAGCTGCCGCCTTTTTGTGTTTCGGAAGTGACGCGAGTGCACAGAAAACAACCAAGCTGTTCAACGGAAAAGACCTTTCCGGCTGGAACTTCGTTGTCGATAAGAACTCCGTCCCAGCCGAACAGGTATATTCCGTGAAAGACGGTGTCATCAACATCACAGGACAGCCATTCGGATACATGTACACGAAAGAAAAATACGGAGATTATAAACTGCATGTAGAATATCGCTGGCCAAACGGCAAGGAAAAGGCGAACAGCGGTATCTTCCTGCTAATTGAAGAGCCGAAAAACCCGTTTCCGAACGGTATCGAATGCAACCTGATGCTTGATAATGCCGGCGATTTCGTCCTGCTCGGCGGTTCGGATCTGGCTGAATACCAGAATAAGCCAGGCCAACCCCGCCCCTCTTTCCCGAAAATCCAGAAGGCGAATCAAGACAGCGAGAAGCCTGCCGGTGAATGGAATGAAGCTAATATCTTCGTAAAAAACGGTGTCATCACGGTCTATATCAACGGCGTTTACCAGAACACCGGGACAAACAAGGTAAAGGAAGGTTACATCGGACTGCAAAGCGAAGGCAAGGAAGTACAATTCCGTAATGTGACAATCACTCCGTGGTAAACAACTATACTTATTTTAAAACACCTATGTTTTGCATTCAAATCATATATGTTTTGGAAAGGTGTTTCTTGGGTTTCCATAAAAACATATCGTTTCTTTGCTATCTTTACAACATTCTCACGGATATTCCGGTTCTTTTTTAAATTATATCACTATGGATAATCGTTTCTTGGACCTTATAGAGAGAAGCATAAAGGAGCATTGGGACCTCCCCGCCTTCTCCGATTACAATGGACATACCTTCCATTTCAAAGACGTCGCACGGCGGATAGAAAAGTTTCACATCCTACTGGAACATGCCGGTATCAAGAAAGGCGACAAAGTGGCCATCGTCGGACGCAACTCCTCCAACTGGGCAATCTGCTTTTTCGGAATATTGGCTTACGGGGCTGTTGCCGTGCCGATCCTGCACGAGTTCAAACCCGACAATATCCATCACATCGTCAACCATTCGGGAGCAAAAGCCGTACTGGCAGGCTCCAGCAACTGGGAGAACATGAACGAAAAGATGATGCCGGATGTCAAGCTATTCATGATGCTGGACAACTTCTCCATTATCGATTGCAAAAATAAGGAGGTACGCACCATACGCGATCGCATCAACGAATATTTTGGCAAGAAATATCCCCGTTCTTTCACCGCCAACGATGTGAAATATCATATCGAAGACCCGGAGGAATTGGCTGTTTTGAACTATACGTCCGGCACGACCAGCTTCTCGAAAGGAGTCATGATCCCCTACCGCAGTTTGTGGAGCAACACACAGTTCGCCTACGACCGTCTTCCTTTCATACATCCAGGAGACAACATCGTCTGTATGTTACCGATGGCGCACATGTACGGGTTAGCGTTCGAAGTGCTGAACTCCGTCAACAAAGGCTGCCACGTTCATTTCCTGACACGCACGCCGAGTCCAAAAATCATCGCAGAGGCATTTGCGACGGTTCGACCGGCGCTGATCCTTGCCGTGCCACTCATTATCGAGAAGATCATCAAGAACAAGGTCTTTCCCGAACTGGAAAAGCCATTGATCAAATTGCTGTTGAAAGTGCCATACATCGACCAAAAGGTACGCGAGAAGATCGCCCAAAAGCTGGAAGCCTCTTTCGGTGGGAACTTCAGCGAAATCGTGATTGGTGGTGCAGCCATCAATAAAGAGACGTTTCTCAAATCCATCGACTTCCGTTATACGGTTGGCTATGGGATGACGGAATGCGGCCCACTGGTTTCCTACGAACAGTGGGACACGTTCAAGCAAGGCTCGGTGGGCCGTGTCGTCGACCGCATGGAAATCCGGATCGACTCGAACGATCCGGAAAACGAAGTAGGCGAAATCCTGGTTCGCGGCATGAACGTGATGTTAGGCTACTACAAGAATCCAGAGGCAACAAAGGCTGTGATGCTACCCGACGGCTGGCTACGGACAGGTGACTTGGGAACACTTGACAAAGACGGTTTCCTTTACATCCGCGGACGAAGCAAAAGTATGATCCTAAGCTCCAACGGACAGAATATCTATCCCGAAGAGATCGAAGACCGCCTAAACAATATGCTGTACGTGGCGGAGTCGTTGATCATTTCTCAGGGAGGTAAACTGGTCGCCCTGATCTATCCGGACTGGGAACAAGTGGACAAGGCAGGCATCCAACACTCCGAAATCGAAGAGCTGATGCAGCAGAACATCGACCAACTGAACACTGAAATGCCCGCCTACAGCAAAGTATCTTGCTTCAAGCTTTATCAGGAAGAATTCGAAAAGACACCGAAACGGAGTATTAAACGATATTTATATCAACCCGCAGAGGAAAACTAAATAAATAAATCGTACCTTTGTTTTCTGTTAATTTACAAACAGCTCATATGAACAAAGGGAAAATTACTGTTGTCGGCATTGGACCGGGAAATCGCGATGACATAACGCCTGCGGCATTATCAGCCATCAGGCAGTCGGATGTGATCATCGGATATAACTATTATTTCCAGTTTATACAGGATATAATTCACCCGGATACCCAATGTATCGATACTGGGATGAAGCGCGAGAAAATACGTGCCGAAGAGGCCTACAAATACGCTTCGGAAGGTAAAACAGTGACAGTGATCAGTTCTGGTGATGCCGGAATCTACGGGATGGCCCCGTTGATATATGAAATGCGGACGATGAAAGAGGCGCCGCAAGTGGAGATCGAGGTAGTGCCCGGTATCAGTGCGTTCCAAAAGGCGGCTTCGCTTCTAGGGGCACCTATCGGGCATGATCTCTGTATCTCTCCGACCTGATGACTCCCTGGCTACGGATCGAAAAACGCATACGGGCCGCCGCTATCGGCGACTTCGTGACAGCCATCTACAATCCGAAAAGCGAAGGGCGCTACTGGCAGTTGCATCGTCTCAAGGAGCTGTTCCTCGAAGAACGTGCACCCGAAACACCGGTCGGCTATGTCCGTCAGGCCGGACGCGAAGAGCAGGTCGTCAACCTGACCACGCTGGCAGAGTTCGACCCTGAGCAGGTCGACATGTTCACTGTCATCCTGATCGGGAACTCGCAGTCATATGAGGCCGACGGTAAATTCATCACACCACGCGGCTATTACGGGGAGATCAAGATGAAAACAGATGTCGGGATCGGCCAGGACATCATGATCCGCAGCTTTCGCACCATCGAGAAAGAACTCAAGAACAAAGAAATACCGCTCGACAAGAAATGGGCTTTGCTCCATGCCATCCACACGACAGCCGATTTCGATATGGAAAATATCCTACGGATCGACGATCACGCGGTGGCTTCCCTTTACGGAAAATTCAGCCGGGGGGAGGTGCGCACCATCATCACAGACGTCACAATGGCTGCTTCCGGCATCCGCAAAGGAGCTTTGCAGCGTATGGGGATCGAGGTGAAATGCTATTTGCAAGACGAGCGCACCGTACAACTTGCAACAGAAAAAGGGATCACCCGCACACAAGCTGGCATCCGGCTTGCCGTACAGGAACATCCCAGCGCTTTATATGTATTCGGCAATGCGCCGACCGCATTAATGGAACTTTGTGACCTGATAAGGAAAGGGAAAGCCATTCCCGCCGGCATTATTGCCGCTCCTGTCGGTTTCGTACACGTACAGGAATCCAAACACATGGTAAAGCCGTTTGTCTCTATTCCTAAACTCATCATCGAAGGACGGAAAGGTGGTAGCAACCTCGCCGCGACTTTGGTAAATGCGATTTTATGCTACAATGATGCAAAACAATTAAAACCAGGTAGAGACGTATGAGAACTCAAGAAATTGTAGAAGCTTACGGCAAAACGCACATCTATATGATCGGGATGGACGACAATCCACAGCCTAAGCATATAGAAGTCATTATCAAAAATGTCAAACACGACAACATCTTCTCCGGAGGGAAGCGGCATTACGAAATTGTGAAACCATTCCTACCCGCCGATGCGGTATGGATCGAAATCAAGGCTCCAATAAATGCCGTCCTTGCGGAATACAGCCGGTTGATCCAGGAAGGCAAAGTGATCGTCTCCTTCGTTTCGGGAGACCCGTTCTTTTTCGGCTTCGCTTCCACCATCCGGAAAAACCTTTTAGGAGTAGGCATGAAAGTGTTTCCCTACTTCAACTCATTGCAGATGTTCGCACACCATGAACAAATTCCGTATGAGAACATGCACGCCGTGTCCGTTACCGGACGACCATGGCACGAACTCGACCGGGCGTTGCTGGAATACCGACCGCTGATCGGTGTGCTAACCGACCGTGTCCATACGCCCAGGGCTATAGCCAAGAGGATGATGGAATATCATCTGGACAGGGATTACACCATGTGGGTAGCCGAACATTTAGGCAACCCGAAGAAAGAGAAAATCTATAAAATCTACTCGATCGAGGAAATCAGCGAAATGAGTTTCACCAATCCGAACTGTGTTCTGCTAATGAAGGCTCCGAACTGCGCATTACAACGACCAGCCTTAGGCATACCTGACACGAAATTTATCTTGCTGAATGACCGGACAAAAATGATTACCAAAGCACCGATACGAGTGATAGACCTAAGCCTGTTAGAACTGCATAACAGCCGCTACTTCTGGGATATCGGAGCCTGTACCGGCTC
>ERZ773248.2005-NODE-2005-length-13799-cov-21.130530_pt1 | contig 13799 bp, 16 predicted proteins | sample MGYA00580518_ERZ773248 | MGnify/ENA primary metagenome ERZ773248 (study PRJEB29015, sample SAMEA2737762) | human gut metagenome | biome: human gut; feature: human-associated habitat; material: faeces | place: China | collected 2012 ...
AACCTTTGAATCAGCATCAGATGGAGCAGTTTCTATCTGTTCTCACGAAATATAGGAATGTATGTGCCCATGGGGAACGACTGTTTACATACAGAACAGTAGATGCTATTGCGGTACACCGCTTCATAAAAAACTTTCATTACCACAGAGCGGTAATCAGTATGAAAAAGGAAAACAGGATCTGTTTGCTGTGGTGATTGCTTTTAGATATCTATTACCGGGAAAAGATTTTTTGGAATTTAAAAGAAAGCTCATAAAGGAGATTGACCGAGTAAACAGAGAGGTAGAGCATATAAGCGAAGTTGAATTATTGAATAAAATGGGTTTCCCGAAAAATTGGAAGAATATTACCAGATACCATTTAAATTAAAGAAAAATCCTCTAAGAGATAGTGAAACACCTATTGTCTTAGAGGATTTTTTGTATTAATTATAGGATTGACAAAGAAATGAGTCAATAAGAAAATAAGTATTGAAAATAGTTGGGACAAGTACTAAAATAAAGTTGGGACAATAAAACGGAGTTATACTGCGAGGAAGATTATGAAGAATAAAAAGATTAAATGCGATATATATACCAGAGTATCCACAACCATGCAGGTAGATGGCTACAGTCTGGATGCTCAGAAAGAAAAACTCAAGAGATATGCGGAATTTCAGAATATGGAAATCGTAAATGAGTATTCAGACGAAGGTAAATCTGGAAAAAGCGTAGAGGGCAGACCGGAATTTCAGAGAATGTTGGATAATATTGAGAATGGAACAGATGAGGTTCAGTTTGTACTGGTGTTCAAGCTTTCCAGATTCGGTCGTAATGCGGCAGATGTTTTAAATTCTTTGCAGAGGATGCAGGATTTTGGAGTGAATCTGATCTGTGTAGAAGATGGAATTGACAGCTCAAAAGATAGTGGAAAGCTGATGATTTCTGTTCTGTCTGCGGTGGCAGAGATCGAACGGGAGAATATCCTTGTTCAGACAATGGAAGGACGTAAGCAGAAAGCAAGGGAAGGAAAATGGAACGGTGGGTTTGCTCCATATGGCTATGAGCTGGTAAATGGAGAATTGCAGATCGCAGAAGACGAAGCAGAGATTATTCGTCTGATCTATGATAAATTTATTCATACCAATATGGGAATCTCTGCGATTGCTGCATGGCTGAACCAGCATGGATATAAAAAGAAAAAACGACAGAATAATACACTGGACGCATTTGCCGCTTCATTTATAAAAGGCGTTCTGGATAATCCGGTATACTGTGGAAAGCTGGCTTATGGACGAAGGAAGAACGAGAAAGTATCTGGTACAAGAAATGAATACCGTATTGTAAAGCAGGAAAATTATATGCTGCACGATGGTATCCATGAAGGGATTGTTTCAGAAACAGACTGGGAGCTGGCACATCAAAAACGGGAAAAAACAGGTGTGAAATATGAAAAGACACATAGTCTCGATCATGAGCATATTTTATCCGGAATATTGAGATGCCCGTTATGTGGAAGCGGTATGTATGGGAACGTGAATCGAAAGAAAAAGAAAGACGGAACCTTATATAAGGATTATTTCTATTATGCGTGTAAACATCGTCGCCTGGTAGATGGTCATAAATGTGGATATCGTAAACAATGGAGCGAGGAGAAGATTAACAATGCAGTGGAAGAAGTTATTCGGAAGCTGGTGAAGAATCCTAAATTTGAAGAAGCAATTCTGAATAAAATCGGTTCAAGAATAGATACAGAAGAAATAGAAAAAGAGATTGAAAGACTGGAAAAACAGTACAGGCAGTTGACCGGAGCAAAAGCAAGGCTTGGACAGCAGATGGATAGCCTGGACATCATGGATAAATTTTATGAAAAGAAATATCAGGATATGGAGACACGCTTATATCGTCTGTATGATGAAATTGAAGGCGTGGAGAACAGTATAGAAGAAGTTAAGAATCGCCTGCTGAATATCCGGCAACAGAAAATATCAGAAGAAAACGTCTATCAATTTCTTTTATATTTTGATAAACTATATGATAAGTTCACCGACCTGGAGAAGAAAGAATTTCTTAACAGCTTTGTGGAACAGGTGGACATTTACGAGCAGGAGCAGCCAGATGGCAGATTCCTGAAGCACATAAAGTTCCGTTTTCCAGTGTATTTTGGAGACAGGGAGACACAGGAACTTTGTTGGGACAACGAAAGTACCGTTGAGTGTGTCGTGTTGATGTCAAAAGTCGAGAAGTAGATGTAAGAAAAAGGCTTGAAAACAAGGGATTCCTGAGAAGGAGTAGATTTTGGACACAGGGCAACACGACCGAAAAATAAGAAGTTTGCTGTCAGAGGAAACATATCTACATAAAAAAATGACGGAGGGTTGAGTTGACAGTTTGCAAAATGGGTAGGTTGAGTAGATAGGTTGGATATTTTCAGGTCGAGTTGACAGGAAGATTAAAACAGGTAATAATAGACTAAAAAACATATGAAATTATTGGGATAATGATAAATAGTCTAGAGGGCATGGCTTTTTAGAAGGAGACGCACATGGTCAATAATCCTAAAGTACATATTATACCGCCCGTACCTCCGAAGCGGGATAAACGAGTAGGTATTTACTGCCGTGTTAGCACAAATAGTTCGGAACAGTTAAAAAGTCTCACGGCGCAAGTATCACATTTGACAAGAATAACTGCTTCAACGCCACAGTGGCTGCTTGTGGATGTCTACATGGATATTGCGACAAGTAAAACCGGTTCTTCGCGTAAAGAGTTTACCCGTATGCTGAACGATTGTGGATCAAATAAACTGGATAGTATTCTCACCAAAAGTATAAGTCGCTTTGGGCGGGATACCGTTGAAATTTTAGATGCATTGAATCGGTTGAAATTGCTTGGTGTTCGTGTCATATTTGAACAGGAAGAACTTGATACTGCGAATACCGATAGTACTCTTATGATTTCAATTATTGAATGTATAGCGCAGGCAGAAAACGAATCTCGTAGCGAAAACATAAAGTGGGGTATAAAACAGCGGGCAGCATCTGGGACATCAAAATTATATGATAGAAAATGTTATGGTTATGAACATGATGCGGAAGGCAAGTTAATTATTGATGAGGAGACAGCAGAACACGTAAGGCTGATATATGATCTATATCTTCAAGGGCAGAGTGTAATAGGTATTATTCGGGAATTGGAAAGGCGTAAGATAGTTTCACCTACTGGAAAAGAGAAATGGTGTAAGAGAACTATTGATGTCATGTTGAGCAATGAAAAATACACAGGGAATGTTCGCCTTTTGAAAACCGGAAATAGTGAAGTTCATTATTTAGCATCCGATAATAATCCAGCGATTATATCGAAAGAAATTTTTGAAGCAGTACAGATTGAGAAAGCCCGTAGGAGCAATGTTACGAAAGATAAAAATGGAAATCAAAGAAAAAGTAAGAAATATAGCTCAAAGAACAAATAATAATAATTTATTTTATTGAGGGATTTGAAAAAACTAAAAGATAATTGGGCGAGGAGATGGGAAATATAAAATAATGTTGGCATACAATGAAAATAATAAATTGACCGAATATGAGGAAGCTCATTCTTTGGCTGTTTGTGAATCCTGTCATAAAGTATATCGCAGGACTGTGAATGAGCAAATTCCCGGCTTTAGAGAACGTGAATATGATATATGCCCCTATTGTGGAAATGATAATGGGAGTAGTATGAATTATGAATATTATAATTCAATGTTGACAGAAGAAGAACTAAAGAACCTTACGAAAAAGTCGCTGATAAAGAAGATAATAAAATATTGTCATCAGCAATACACGCAAACACAATGTACGAGATGCGATCATCATTTATGTTGCCCAGGAACTCCAGAAGGTAATTGTAAGCAGTGTTTAAAAGAGGTACATTATCCAAGTTCATATCCTTATGGGCGGAAGGACTATGAATGTGATAAGATGATTGATTTTTATGTTTGTTACTATACAGTAAAATATGCATCTGAAATATTGTATTTAATGAGAAAAAGTGAGGCTTTGCAGCAGATCGACAATTATCATGTGTTATCTATCGGATGTGGTGTATGCCCTGATTTGATGGCTTTGGAGCGTTATTGTCACGAAAATTCGTATGATAAGCGGATTAGTTATTTAGGAATTGATGTAAATAAAAGATGGAAACGTATTCATGATCAGATAGATTCGTATAGGACAAGTACTGTGAGAAAAACGAAATTCAGATATTGGGATGTTGTAACCGAGGATTTTTCTATCTCCGATGCCAATGTTGTAATATTACAATATGTAATCTCACATTTTTATAATACAGGACAAATATATGAGATTCAGGGTTTTTTTGTAAAGTTGGTAGATACTATAATTAGCCGCAAGCAGGCTGGTGTTCCGATGGTTATTCTAATAAATGATGTCAATAGCGTACATAGAGGAAGAGATTATTTCTCGGATCTTGTTGAAAAACTAAAGGATGCCGAGCTACATGGTAGTTATAGAGCTTTTTATTTTGATTATAATATAAGAAATGATGCTCAAAGATATGGCGAGAGACATGAGTCTCGTCAGGTACTGTTTCGATTACCCAATTTCTTTGATGGAATATATCAGCCTTGGGAAGATTGCTCAAGTGCACAATTACTAATAGAAGTTCAATAAGGGGGTGGAATAATGATCATTAGTGCAAGCCGAAGAACTGACATTCCAGCGTATTATTCACAATGGATGTTTAAGCGGCTTAAGGATGAATATGTTTTGGTAAGAAATCCAATGAACATTCATCAAGTTGGAAAAATAAATCTGTCGCCAGATGTTGTTGATGGGATAGTCTTTTGGACAAAAAACCCAGTACCAATGTTAAGCCATCTTTCAGAACTTGATAAATATAATTACTATTTTCAATTTACGCTAACTGCATATGACAGAGATGTGGAGCCCAATATTCCATCAAAGAATAATATAATTATTCCTGCGTTTCAAAAATTATCCCAAACCATAGGTCGAGAAAAAGTTATTTGGAGATATGATCCGATATTCTTTAATGATAGATATACCATGGAATATCATTGTAAATATTTTAAAGTATTGGCAGAAAAACTTGGAGATTATACTGAAAAGTGTACAGTAAGTTTCCTTGATTTATATCGGAATACTGCTCGGAACATGCGGTCATTAAATATTCAACAAGGAACAACAGAGCAACAGTTTGAAATGATGCAGAGATTCTCAGAAATTGCTAAGAAATATGGATTTTATATAGACACATGCTGTGAAATGATTGAACTTGAAAAAATAGGAATTTCTCATGCACATTGTATTGACGGAAAACGTTTTGAGAGGATTGGAAAATGCAAATTGGCTCTTGAAAAAGATCGAAATCAACGTTCGGAATGTGGATGTGTCTCTAGTATAGATATTGGTACCTACAATACATGTAAGAATGGTTGCCTGTATTGCTATGCAAACTACAATAATAATATAGTTATGAGAAACACACAAATGCATAATCCACTATCGCCACTTCTTTTTGGAGAAATAGGACAAGACGATGTAATAAAAGAACGGAAAATTAAATCGTGTAAAGAGTGCCAATTATCATTTTTTGACTTATAGGGATAATATAAAAGAGCAGATTTTAAGAATATTGATGATTTAGTTTTTTTCTCTTTTACCGGAAAATGTTGCAATCATAAGATCTGCTTTTGATGAATTTTCCCATAATAAGTAGTGAAATAATTGTATTGAGAAAAATAGCCTAATCAGAAATAAAAGGTTGATAAGATAGAATAGATGCAAACCTTTCTAAAATAAGGTGTTTTAATTGGTATGGACATGTTTGGAAATAGCCTAAGTATCACATGTGGAGTGTGTCGTGTTGATGTCAAAAGTCGAGAAGCAGATGTACGGAAAAGGCTTGAAAACAAGGGATTTCTGAGGTGGAGTAGATTTTGGACACAGGGCAACACGACCGAAAAATAAGAAGTTTGCTGTCAGAGGAAACATATCTACATGAAAAAATGACGGAGGGTTGAGTTGACAGCTTGCAAAATGGGTAGGTTGAGTAGACAGGTTGGATATTTGCAGGTCGAGTTGACAAGATGGATAATTTGATGGAAAATGGCATCTTATAGCAATATGGGGTGCCGTTTTTATACCTGTGGGAGTAGGGACGGGATTAGATTCAGGAAGAAATGAATGTGGTGTCAAAACTGATCCGCCAGTGCATACGGGAAAACGCAAGGGCGGCACAGGACCAGGGGAAATACCAGAAGAAAGAAGGCTGAAATTGAATTGTTCTTTTCGGAATTAGATAGGCTAGAAATCGACACAGAATTTCATGAGGATACCTGATATGCGCTACTGGATTATGCGGCGGTATACGATAAAGAGGACATCCAATTCATCTTTAAAGACGGAACGGACATCCGAGTGTAAAAGAGAATAGATGCTGTCGTACACTCTTGTGGAAGAGTATTTGAATGAATAAAAATGTATTGGTGGAAGAAAGTCCGTCTACATGGTATACTGGCAATACGAATGGAGAGATGAATCGGCATTTATGGAGGAGATGAGCGATGAACGAAAGAGAGAAAATAATTCATCTGTGGTTTGACATGTGGCTACAACAAAAAGACTTAGGCATAGATGAAATTTTCACAGATGATGTTATCTATATCGAGAGCTGGAGTCCGAAATACGAAAATCGCGTCACTGTAAAACACTGGTTTAAGGAATGGAATACTCGTGGAAAAGTTCTTGTATGGGACATAAAACAGTTTTTTCACAAGGAAAATCAGACTATTGTTGAATGGTATTTTAAGAACAAGATGGACAGCGGATGTATAGAGGAATTTGAAGGAATATCACTTGTTGAATGGACAACGGACAACAAAATTAGATTTCTAAGGGAGTTCGGTTGTAATCTGAATAACTACAATCCTTATCAAAACAGCGACATCCCACAATTCAAGGAAGAAAAAGCTAACTGGTTTTGATAGCGTGATAATTTCTAATTTGCGAAGAACGAGGTAGTACAAAATATGGATAATGATTTAGAGCGGTTTCTGATCGCACAGCAGACTTATTACCGGATTGCCCTACAGGAGATAAAGTCCGGGCAGAAGAGGAGCCATTGGATGTGGTTTATCTTTCCACAGATTGCGGGACTTGGCTACAGTGAGACTGCCCGGTATTATGCAATCAAGGATATGGGTGAAGCGAAAGCATATATGGAAGATTACACACTTAGCAGTAATCTCATTGAAATCTCACAGGCATTACTGGATGTGGATTCCGATGACGCAACTGCTGTGATGGGATGACCAGATAATCTGAAACTGAAATCTTCCATGACTTTATTTGCCTTGGCGAAACCGGAGTGTGAAGTATTCCAGAAGGTGCTGGATAAGTTTTTCCATGGGAAACGGGATCAGAAAACAATAGAAATTTTGCAGGACAAAAAGCCTAGAACTATGTGGTAAATTGAAAACTGCATGCTTCCAGGCTTTTTAGTAAATAAACCTATTATGTATAGATACTTATTGGCAAATCATCTCACTGGCTTGCGTACCACAAATTGATACAATGCACCCTTTGAGCGTTGAGGGTGCATTTTTAACGATTACCCCTACTCGAAAAACGATAGGGTGCATTTGCCTCGGATTTATGGTATTCTATGGTAAAACACAGCGATAAAATATGATTTTCAGGAAAGGTGAGGTATTGATTGTGAGCAAGGTATTAGTAGCGTATTTCAGTGCCAGCGGCGTAACAGCGAAACTGGCGAAGCGGCTTGCAGAGGCTATCGGAGCAGATTTGCATGAGATTCAGCCGGAGGTTCCATATACGAATGCTGATCTGGACTGGATGAATAAAAAGAGCCGCAGCAGTGTGGAGATGAATGATAAGTCTTTCCGTCCGGCTGTTGCAAATAAAGTGGAAAACATGGAGCAGTATTCCGTGATTTTCACAGCCTTCCCTATCTGGTGGTACGTTGCCCCGACTATTGTGAACACGTTTCTGGAGCAGTATGATTTGTCCGGGAAGACGATTATTCCGCTGGCAACTTCGGGCAGCAGCGGTATGGGGAACACAAACAAGGAGCTGGCGGTTTCCTGTCAGGGAGCAGAATTAAAGGAAGGAAAGAGATTCCCTGCGGATGCAAGTGCGGAAGAATTGAAAGCATGGGCAGAAGGATTCGGAATTCAATATGAAGCTGTTATGCAATCCAGTATAGGTGGGGACATAAAAATTGTTGTCAGGAGCAAGTATTGGTTTGTAGGTGTGGGAGAATGAAAGCAGAGGCGGTTGTTTCGTGTTGGAGTGGCGGTCTCTGTTTCACCTCTTAGTTGAAAAGAGCGGCGAGTTACGGTATAATGCCGATTAAGATTTATGTTTAGAGGTGCTGTCATGTATCATATTTTAATCATAGAAGATGATGTGGAAATCAACAGACTCTTGACTGAGTTTTTAGAGGAAAATGGATATTATGTAGTCAGTCAGTATAACGGGCTTCACATTTTAGATATTTTGCAAGAAAATAAAATTGACCTGGTTTTATTGGATATTATGCTCCCATATAAGAGCGGCGACTCAGTTCTTGCGGATATTCGTAAGCAGTCCACAGTTCCGGTGATCATCATTTCTGCGAAAGGAACCACTCAGAATAAAGTTGATCTGCTACGGTTGGGAGCGGATGATTATATTACTAAGCCTTTTGATATGGAAGAAGCACTTGCCAGGATAGAAAGCAATCTGCGCCGGATACAGTTTCAGATGAAACCACAAAGGCAGCTCCAATATAAGAATCTGATATTGGATGTTGAAAAGAATACGGTTCATTTAGCAGGACAGGAGCTGATGCTGACTGCAAAGGAGTACGGCATTCTGGAATTACTTCTGAAATATCCGGATAAAGTTTTTTCAAAAGCAAACCTGTTTCAAAGCATATGGAATACAGAATATCTCAGTGAAGATAATACTCTGAATGTGCATATTAGTAATCTGCGAAATAAAATGAAATCAGTTTCTCCAGATGAGGAATATATAGATACTGTTTGGGGGATCGGCTATCGTTTGCATCAAGGCTGAGGGAAAGAAACCTCAGCTTTATTTATTCTTTACTGTTTTCTTTGTTCATTTAAGAAATTTTTTATAGTTTCGTTTTAGACTATAAAGGCAAAGGAGGCTGATACAATGAATGAAATCATCTTAGAAACAAGGGGTCTTACGAAAGTTTATAAGCAGACGGCCGCTTTAAACCACATTGATCTTAAAATAAAAAGAGGTAAAATTTATGGTTTTATAGGTCAAAACGGAGCTGGAAAGACTACATTGCTGCGCCTTGTAACCGGATTAGCTTTTCCTACCAGTGGAGAACTGTATTTATGGGGAAAGACCGGAAACAAGGAATTACAGGAGCAGAGAAAACGGATCGGGTGCATGATAGAAACGCCAGCCCTTTTTCCAAATCTGACTGCTTATCAAAATATGGAGGTACAGCGTATTCAGCGGGGGATACCAGACAGGGCTGTAATTGAAAAATGTCTGGAAACAGTGGGGATAAAAGAAACAGGAAAAAAGACAGTACGCAATTTTTCACTGGGTATGCGCCAGAGACTTGGGATTGCCATTGCCCTCTTGAACACTCCGGAATTTTTGATTTTGGATGAACCGATCAACGGGCTCGATCCCGCTGGCATTGTGGAAATCCGAAATCTATTGAAATCTCTGAACAAAGAGTACGGTATGACAATTCTTGTCTCCAGCCACATTCTGGAAGAATTGTACCAGACTGCTTCGGAATTTATCCTGATAGACAGAGGGAAAATTATTGAAGAATTATCGGATAAGGAACTGAATGAACGATGCAAACGGCATATTGCGATCAAAACAACGAATCCGGAAAGTGCCTTGCTGGTTCTTGAAGATAAACTGAATACGGACAATCTGCAGCTTATGCCGGATGGAACGATCCGCTTATACGATCATTTGGATAACACTGAGACGGTAGCAAAGATATTATCTGATGCACACATCCTTGTCACAGGATTGCATATTTCGGGAGATACGTTGGAAGATTATTTCTTGAAAAAAGTTGGAGGAAAATCCCATGAATAATCTTTTAAAAGCGGAAAGCTATAAGCTTTTGCATAATAAGAGTTTTTGGGGACTGTTTCTTTTTTCTTTTGTATTGGGAAGTATTATGCTGTTTGACAGTAATAGACTGACGGATGATATGCTGGATGCTTCGCTTTATAACATCCCTCTGATGTATTTTTTAATTATTATCTTTGCTGTTCCATTTATCGGTGAAGACTTTGGAAATCGAACGATTCATAGTTTTGTCAGTGGAGGACATAAAAGAATGGATGTCTTACTGGCAAAAACGGTTATATATTTATCAGCAAGTGAAGGGATTTTAGTAGGTCCACTGCTTTTTCATAGTTTCATTGGCATAGTCATGGGAAGCGTAGAAGTGGTAGCCGTAACAGAGTTTCTGGAGAAGATAGGTCTTATTTTGATTGCGGTGCTTGCAATGGGAATGCTGCCGCTGTCGGTCGCTTTCGTTTTTAAAGATATAGGAAGAACATTGGCAATTCCTATGGCATTGTTCTTTTTAATGATTTTTGCGTTGAATAGTGATTATTCAAGTCAGATTGCGGTGCTTCTGCCAATGGGCCAGTTAAGGCTTTTATCGTTAAATGAACTTTGGGTTTCTAAAATAATGATCCTTGGGATTGATGTACTTTGGATTTTCCTGCTGTATATCATCTCCTATATCGGGCTGCGCCATTGTGATCTGAAATAAGGGAGGGAAACAGATTGAATAATTTATTAAAAATGGAACGCTACCAGCTAGTCCATAATAGGGTTTATTGGGGTGGAATACTTGGAGTTTTCCTACTTGGTTTTATAACCGCGGATACTTATGTACCGGAAGTGATGGGGTCTTCAGGTGGTGCGGCGCAATCACTTGTGGATATTTTTAATGGGATGGTCTATGACTCTACTTTTTTGCTGATTCTTATTTGCAGCATACTTTCTTTGATATTAGGACAGGAATTTACATGGCGCACGATCAGTCAGGAGATATGTGTCGGGCACACAAGGCAGCAGATCTTTGCGAGTAAGATCATTTCCTATCTGGCAGCATTTAATATCATGGCTATCGTATATCCTGTTGCCGGATGTATACGGGAATACGGGAAATTTGGGATTGGAGATATTGGATTCTTTTTCTATAATGTAGTAAAAGCAGTTGTGTATTCTTTCGTTCTGAACAGCGCCGTATTTCTGATCGCTGTGTTTTGCTGCTATTGGTTCAGGAATAGTTCAAAGGCAGTTGCGTTTACAGCAGGTAGTACCTTTGTTCTTAGCCTGTATCTTGGATATGGTATGAAACTTGGATTTCCAGTTGCATTTCTGCCAACCTTTCAAGTGAGGGAGGCAATCAGCAGCCAAGCCTTCATCCTGCCAGGAGCGCTAATTATAGGAGCAGCCTGGATTATAGTCCTTATTGTACTTGCATGGAATAAATTCTGCAAATGCGATCTGAAATGAGAGTAGGGAGGTGGATGGCATAATTGGAATTATTATTCTTTCGTTGGTATTGTTCTTTTTGCTGATAAAGCATCTTATGCTGAAAAAGCAGATAAAAAATATTTCCAGGCAGTTAGATTTGCTGTCCCAGGGCAAGACTGAAAAAATGCTTGATATTTCTTTGATTGACAGGGATTTAGAAAAACTTGCAGGAACGCTGAACCGTTACTATGACAGACAGCGTTATTCCGTAGCATGTGCTTTACAGCATGAAGAACATCTGAAAGAGTCGATTGCCAATATCTCCCATGATTTACGCACACCACTGACAGTAATTATTGGGCATTTGCAGATGCTGGAGAAAACAGATTTGTCTGGTGAGCAGATAAGACGGATAGAAACTGCATTGCACAAAGCAATAAAAATGAAAGACTTGATCAGCGCATTTTATGACCTTTCTATTATCGACTCTGATCATACAGAACCACAAGAAGAAGATATCAACCTAACAAATATGTTGATTGATTTTCTTACGGAAAGTGCGCCTCTTTTCGAGAGAAAACATATTCAACCGGAAATCATTCTGCCGGATGCGTCTGTTTTTATTTACAGTGACCGCAATATGGTAGAGCGTATTCTTCAGAACCTTTTAACAAATGCAGTACGATATTCAAGTGGAAAAATTCAAATCCGTCTATGCAGATCAGAGGAGAGCAGGGTGACTTTATATATGGACAATTCAGTTCAGGACGTTGGGAAATTTGATGTGGACAGATTATTTGAACGATTTTATACAGGGGACAGTTCGAGACATGGTGAAAGTACCGGATTGGGACTTGCCATTGTAAAGATACTTGTAGAAAAAATCGGCGGCAGTATATCAGCCAGTGTAGAATCCGATATATTATCCATACAGTTGATATTTTAGGCCTTATGTGCAGGAGAATTGTGATATTGCCGAAAGTAACAATCTGGTTATCTACGGTCATCACATCAAGGGTGGCAAGATGTTTGGAGCATTGGAGGATTACAAGTCCAAGAGCTTTTATGAGAAAAACAAGAATATTCAGTTTGATACCCTCACAGAGCAGGCAGAGTATGAAATCGTCGCTGTATTTAAGACTGTGGCGTACAGTTCTGATGGCTTCCGTTACTACGACTTTGTTGATGCGGAAAATGAAGAAGAATTTAATTCCTATGTCGGGAAGTGCAAGGAACTTGCTTTGTATGATACAGGTGCTACTGCTGAATATGGCGACAGGCTCATTACCCTTTCCACCTGCGAATACTCCGCACAGAACGGCAGGCTCGTTGTAGTGGCAAAAAAGGTCGGCTGATTTGAACGCAAATCCTCTGGGAAAGGAGGTTTTCTATGGCTGATATAAAAACCAAAGATGCGGTCAAAGGCACGATAAAGACCATAGATAAAGCCGCCATAGCCAGTGAGCGTATGAAGTCTGCCTATGCTGGGATAAAGGAAAAAGCGGAACAGGGATATTATGCTGATGAAAACTCTGCCACAGAATATGCTGCGGACAGGATTTCTTTTGCGGCAGACCGTGTAAAGGACGAGGGTATCCACCAGTTCAATAAGCAGGGACAAAAGGCAGTCAAGACAACGCAGGAGAATATCGGTAAGGCAAAAGATAAAATAAACGATTTCAAGCAAAGTCGGGCTGTCAAAGCCGCAGAACAAAAAGCAACACAGAATATGTCAGAACAACACGGCTTGCAGATCCGTTACGGGGCTGCAAGCCGTTCCTCTGCCACCGATGTTTCCCAGACAGCAAAATCGCAGTTGATAAAGACCCGACAGCAGGGGTAAAAAATGATTAAGACCACAGCCCGAAATGCAGAAAAAGCAGTGAAAGCATCTGCTAAGGGAACGGTCAAGACTAGTTCTGCATCTACGAGGGCCCAGGAGAATATACGGACTTTTCAACAAAACCGCCAGTTCGGTCTGCCTTCACCTTTGGAAATGTGAAAGAGAAGAAAAGCGGTTACTATATTAGTCTTTATATAGCCGCCTGATTTTTGCTTGAAGCCAGGCGGCTATTATGCTGTATTTTGAATGACCGCGCGTCGCATTCTCGTTACTTCAGTGATGAGTTAGAGCTTGAATGAAAAAGTAAATTCTACATTCTAACATACCTTGATTTTATGCGGGATTAAATTCTATTTTCGGAGATACACAACTTAATTTTTTTAGGATATAATGCTTTTATACGGCATAAACAGCATAGTTTTTTGCATGATAAAAGGACA
>ERZ773248.2014-NODE-2014-length-13755-cov-14.452044_pt1 | contig 13755 bp, 16 predicted proteins | sample MGYA00580518_ERZ773248 | MGnify/ENA primary metagenome ERZ773248 (study PRJEB29015, sample SAMEA2737762) | human gut metagenome | biome: human gut; feature: human-associated habitat; material: faeces | place: China | collected 2012 ...
CCAGAAATGGGTTGATTTTGCATCTACATACTGGCATGTGGACTGTGTCCGTAAAATGTCTCTGAATGCCTTTATCGACCATTATCAAAACTGGTGCAAACGTAAGAAGTACAACTTCAGCCAATCCAAAGCTGAGGAAATCTATGGAAAAGCAAAGGAACTTGTTCCTGTACTTCCTAAGGATGACATTACAAAGCTTATTATCAAGCAGGCTGTAAACCAGCTTAACAGTACTTCTACAACCGTTGAATCACTACGCACACTTATGAATGAAACTGCATCCAAACTCCCAGAGTATCCTATTGTTATGGCGATGAAAGGGGTTGGTGCTTCGCTTGGTCCTCAATTGATGGCTGAGATTGGTGATGTTTCCCGTTTTACCCATAAAGGTGCTATTACTGCTTTTGCCGGTGTAGATCCCGGTGTTAATGAATCGGGAAGTTATGAACAAAAAAGTGTTCCAACTTCAAAACGAGGCTCATCTGATCTTAGAAAGACTTTATTTCAGGTAATGGATGTCTTAATAAAAACACACCCACAGGATGATCCTGTGTGTCAGTTCATAGATAAGAAACGGGCACAAGGCAAGCCTTATTATGTCTATATGACTGCAGGTGCCAACAAGTTTCTAAGAATCTATTACGGACGAGTGAAAGAATATCCTTCATCTCTTCCAGAATCCTAATCATCATTATAATTCTCAGACCAGCACTGGTGTGGTGGTCTTATTTTGATACCTACTTTTCAACCTGTATAAAATTTTCAATGTTCTTCAATTTAGCCTTGACTTTTTATTTGCAGGCTAGCTTAATACAATCAAACCTATATCATTTACATATTCTACTATCAACTTCTAAATCTTTTCTAAAACACCTCTGTTCTTCTCAAATTCACTAGTTTGGATTATAAATAAAATCAGACAATCTTTGTCTGATTTTACCATAAGAAGTCCAATATTTATTTAAATTGTCTTTTTTTACTTTATTCGGTTCTCCAAAGCCCACTTCATCCGTTCTTTCAATATTTTTTTTAATAAATCACCTTCCAAAACTTCTACACAATCCATATATTGCATTATCCAAAAAGAAAACGCCATAACATTAACCTCTGGAAATCTTACTTTTACCATTTCAACTTTGGTCATAGATGTCTTTTCTGGTTTTTCCATAAAATATGTTCCCAAACACTCAAACAAACCATTCTCCTCAGTTCCAAACCAATCTACTACCTGCGTAATCTGCTGTTCTTCAAATCCGATCACAATATCTTCTTTCTTACCAGAGTAGAAAAATGGATTTGCAATCAGAAATTTTTGCGAATTTTTCCACTCATATTTTCTAGGCGCATCTTTTCTTTTTGTTTCTATTATCTCTATTTCATCCATCAAATCAATTCGATAAAGCAAAAACTCTTGTGTCTGGAACTTTCTCTCATTCTTTACAATTACATAATATCGTCCATTACTCATGATAATCTGCAATGGTGACACACATTGTATTTCCTTACTTTCCATATCTAATTCAATCATTCCATCACTTGTATATCTGTAAACTCCAAGCTTAAACTCAATCTTTTTCTGTGTATCAATCGCCTCCTGAATAATCAATACATTTTCCATCACATCAATTCCACCTTCTGCAGAATAAGGTTTTAATTCTATGATCCCTTCTGTGAACTCATTTAATCTTTTTACCTGTCCTACACCGAACAACTCCTGAAGACTCAAATAATAATCTGGTTTATATTCAGGATTTAACACTTTGGAATAAATAACGGCATCCGATAAAAACCTTGCGAGATATTTCGATGATTCCAACTCTTCACCCATTTTTTGCTCATACCAATACCCTGTTATATAAGCGCCTTTTTTCTGGAATCCCAGATAATATTGTCCTTTGTCTATTCTTCCAATTCCGTCTTTATCTGTTATTTCATCTAACTTTTCCGGCTGTCCTAACAATCTTCTCAGACTACGATCTACTGTATGGGCAGATGGTAAATCTTTGGCATCATATTTATCTTTTAATTTTTCATATATTTTTTGTGCTTTTACCGGATGTAATTTTGACGCCTCCATTGATTTTAATATTTCGATAAGTTCTTCATCTCTGAGCCTATTCCATACTCTTTTTTCTTGCATCTATTCAAACTCCTTATTTTGCACTAACTGGTACTTATTGTTTATCCGTATATATTTTAAGTACTCTCTTAAATGTCTCAAAATTACGATTATCTTTAGGATTGCAATACACAGCAAACTCAATCACTTTAAATGTATTCAAATATTTTTTGATTACATTCTTTGCAGCAAGTGCTACTACTTCAGGATTATTAGAAAAAGCCCCGCATCCAAAAGCGCCTAAAATAACAACCTCTTCTCTCTCAGCGACTGCTATATCCAGAATTCTTTGAAGTCTTTTTTCGTGAATTAGCAATAGTTCCTCATCACTAATTTTGTTTTTCTTAACACCATCCCCCTGGTTAAATCTGTTGCTTGACTTATCTCTTAAATTTGGAGCTGCACATGTAATCACATCAACTTTATACCAATCAGCCTCTGGCAGTAATTTAGGGTTCACAGTATCCGTTTTAAAAACCAGGACCTCCGGTGTAAAAATGATATCATCATTATGAAGCGGATTTCGACTGGCACGATGTGGTTTGTAGAATCCATCCCACATACTTTGCTCATTCAGATTAAAATACAATCCAGAGCAGCGACAAAGACACTCCTCCTGTGCATTAGCTCCTCGTACAACACCTCCACCAGGATTTGTCGCTGATGCAAAATTGTGCACCGCCGTCTTCATGCCTTTATATTCAGAAGCTGCCTCAAATGTTCTTTTCTGTGAAACAACTATCCTGGCACACTCTCTTTTCTTTACCTCTTTTCCACACTCAATTGTGTCATTTTCCAATATTAGTTTCTGCCTATTCGTAGAAGCTTTTACTGAAGCTTTAATTCTTTCGTTATTCTTGACCAGCTTTTCTGTATCTTTAAAAATCTCTACGTTTTCATCTCTTCCCAAAATTAGTTTTCCCCCATCTATTCAAATCTAAAATTCCATCAATATCTGATACTTATTGCGAAAATGCTTCATTATGATAATAGCTCTAAAGAAAGACTTTCCCTTGCCTTTTTTAGAGCTACTTCATTTTTTTATTTCGAGAACTTCTACATAATTACCGTAGTCCCAAGTTCTATATTCTCAACCAGCCATTTAAGTTCTGACTGTGCAATTCGAATACAGCCCGATGTGAATGTATCATTTTTACTGATTGGCTCATGATCATGCATCGTTTCTCCTGTCACCGCCGCATCATATAAATCACTATGGATAAAATAATCTTCAAATATCACAAGATAACCAAAAAACTTTACTTTACCACGCTTTGGATAATATCCACTTATGTACTCTTCTGCCGATTTTTTCTCTACTTCGAATATTCCCGTTGGAGTTGGAGATTTTTCTCCTCCGAAAATACAATCTACAGATTTTAATTTTTCATACATCATATAACCAGATGAATCAAAATCTGGACGAATCAAATAATGTTCATTCAAAACAGAGTTGTCCGCTTTTTGATATATTTCCAGCTTATGAGCCGTCCGGTTCAGTTTTAAAAGATAATTTTTCTCCTGATTTACAAATTCTTTTTTTACAATATACATAATCTACCTGTCTTTCTGCTTCCTGCGTCTTCTGATTTCATCAAATCTTAATGCCAGGAAAAAAAGAATCATTGCAACGCATGTCACAAGAAAACCGGCAATCATCAACGGATTTCCTGTTGAAATATAATCTAAAGTCTGCAATGCAGCTGCAATAATGGATATAAGTCCAAATGCTGTTATAATCATACTGACTCGTGATTCACGCTCACCGTCAATTCGATCTTGTTCTTCATTCAGCAGCGTAATCTTCTGACTGATTTCCTCCAATGCTTCATTCACACCATTTTGCTTTTGCAAAGAACGATATGTTTCACACACATTATTCCAACGTGAAATCTGTGATGGTGCTAAAGTTCCGTAAGATATAAATTCCAATGCTTCCCGTTTTAAATCTCTAAGGCTTGCTTCTCCTTTCAGGCGACGCTCTTCACTGGTAAATCTCTGATGTATTTTTTCATTAAATATCATGCAAGTGTATTTTTGGTACATCACAATCATTGTTAATAATAAATCATCTTCAGACCGTTCCCACAAACCTTTCTTATCCCTAGGTTTTGTTTTCCCCGGTCCAGGTCCGTAGGCATAGGAAATTTCTTGCGATGTAATAACACATCCCCAGCCATAATGTTCATCATCCACATCTTTTGCTCCGGTTGCATATTCCACATCTTCTTCTGACGCATCCCTAAAATCTCTCGTCAGATCAACTAATCGATGCCCATTGTAAGCAATCCTTTTTGGAATTTCATTATCTTCAAACCGATTCGGGAGAGATGCTATATTCAGTCTGTATGCCTCTTTGATAATATATCTTTTTGATTTTTCATCCTGCGTAAACCATGAAAGAGTAACTCTCAATTTTTCTTGAATACATCCAAATACTTTTTCTTCTAATGCATTTAACAAAGCATCTTGAAGCAGATGGATGTCTTTTCTCTTATCTTGTACATATCCCGGATTTATAAACTGATACATTTTGTCAACGTCCTTATTCTGGTATGATAAATATATCGTTATAAAAGCAATTCCGTTATTGAAAATGAAAAACTGTAAATCATCAAGCTGATATTCTTTGCTTACTGCCACTTCCTCATTCCATGCTTCTACTGTTTCTTTTAATCTGCTGTTGATGCTGAATCTTTTAACAAAATTCCCATTCCTGCATTTTACCGACAATAATTCGGTGAAATCGCTGGAATCAAATGTTAGTTTTGGAAATTCAGTGTCTTTTTCATCAATTGCAATGGATTGAAAAGAGCCTTGGTAGCGTAGTGGGAGAATTATGTATAGACCACGGTCTATGTTGTCTGGGGCAGTTGTGTTTTGCCAGTAGGTTTGCATGTGTATCTTCTCCATAAATTACTAATAAATTTTTTATAAAATTGCTTTCTTTCTGTGCTAAACAATAATCTTATTGTTTCTCATTGAAATCTAGTTCATTTAATTTACAGTAGGAATAATCAATTACGAATTTGTCATTTTCTTTTTTATTTGGATACTTATTATCATACTTTATTTTATATGCTCTCGGTTTCCCATCAAATAAAATTAATATGCCCATCTCTGTTTCAACATGTTTATATGGACAAATAAAATATTGTTCTTCACCCTTTTTATACATTTTAGTCCACTTATAAAGATATCTATATTTTCCTCTGCCCTTGCCTGTATACTCAATCTTTTCTTTTGTGTTATCTTTTAATCTTTTTGTTACTATATTATCATATATTGACTCATATTTTTCGAAAACTTTCTGTACCTCCGCTTCCTTTGGTTCATTTTTAGGTTCATATATTTTTCCTTCAAACATTTCTCTATATTTTCCACTTTTCCCATTTGCCAAATAAGGGTAGTCGTATGGGCTGGGATTCTTTATATTAGCATCCCATTCTTGTATAATTCCCGGTAACACGTGGATATCTCCTCTCAAAGGATCGAAATCTTTGTAAAATGCTGTTACTATACATTTTCCATCATTGCTTTTTATCCAATAATACTCCAAATACTCATTACTAACTCCCTTTTTTAGTTTATCATAGTGCTCAATTTTTCCATTTAAATTTATATCCGATAATTCCCCAAATGTATATTTATAAATCTTTCCTTCAATTTTTTTCTCTTTACAATATTTTTCCAATGATTTTAAGGATTCTTTATTGAAATCTTCACAAAATTCTTGCCATTTATCTTCATCATCCACTTTTTTTATAAACTTCACAAACGAATCAACCAACTCTTTAACACCTTCATACTGTCTTGGATTATAAACACATGCCCCCTTTTCCGATAAACGAATCATTTTCTCGTTTTGCCCTTTATAAGTTTTAGGATAATTAATTTCACTTTCTGAGTTGACATTTCCATTTTTTGAACTATCAAATTGAACCCGATCAAAAATGCAATTCACTTTACATTCATTATCCAAATAGAATCTCATAAAATTAATTGTGTAATATCGTCCGGTTTTATATATTGGAATACATCTGAAAAATTGATTAAATCCATTATTTATGTATATGTTTGAAATACCATCTAAAACACCTTTTTCCCCAACATTTTCTGCCAAATAATAAGTGGTGCTATCATATTTTTCTATTTTGGATGGATTTTTATATTCAGATCTCCCAATTGTTTCCAAATTTTTTATCTTTTTTCCAAGCTCTTCAATTATCTTTTTTCTCAATTTTCTTACTCTGTCAAAATAATCTAACCATAAATTTTTATCCTCTTCAGACAGAACTTCTATATCCGGAAAAAGATGAAAATTATATGTTGTATTATCTAATATTTTTTCATCCTTGTAGTTAGGTAAAAATTCGCGTCCTCCACATATAATTTTCCCAATCCCATCAACATTTCCATGTGTCCAATTATTTATGACTTCTACATCACTTGTCATTGTCATTTTTTATATTTCCCTTTCAGTTTTGTTTTTCACTTTTACTAATTTTATTATACTTATTTTATTATTCTATGTCCACTTATTCTCTTCTCTATTATCATCGATACGCTCTGAGCCATTCGATTTTATAATTTACTATTTGTTTCCAAATTTTATATAAAACTCTCCCATATCATTCAACCGAATCGCCCCAAGATTTCCATCCTTCTGATATCCCGCCCCACAATCTATTCTAATCGTCTTTCCCGACGACGATACCCATATCTTCCTATGCTCCGTCGCAGTATGTCCTACAACAGAAATAAACTTGTCATGTTCTTCCATTCCTCTGATAAAATATTCGTAATGCCCATCCCCCATATAAAACTTACTCTTATTCCATATCCTCTCCGGTGTCAAATATGTCTGTGCATGTGCTATCTGATATTTTTCTCCATTAAGATCAAGATTAATATAATATGGTTTTTCTTTTATCCATCTTGCAAGCTTAAGCAAATCAACTGCTGTCATCCGTTGCTCCATGATGGATAATGTATTGTATGAAATGTATTCTCCCACTTTTTCATTACCATACTTTTCCATGATTTCTTTTGCCAACCAGACATCATGGTTTCCTTGAATAATGTAAATATTAGGATGTTTTAAAATTTCAAAATACAATTCAACAGGCTGATCACCACGGTCAAAAATATCGCCGGCAACAATCAATATATCATCTTTCGAAAAATTAATTTTTTCCAATAACAATTTAAATCTATCAGCATCATTATGTATATCAGAAACAACATACACTTTTTTATTAATAACACTTAAATTCATTTCATTCTCTCTCAAAAATTTATAACTATTCACTGTAGTCCTATTTCAAACATCTTCATCTTCAAACAATGATCTTAGTCTATCTTGAATCGTCTTTTCATCATATCCAAACCATGTTATCTCCCACAAAATCAATGTTGTAAACTTTTCATTTCCATAATCAGATAAACTTTTTTCATCTACCCTACATCCTAATATATTCGCCCATGAAGAAGCTTCTATCGCATAAGTTTTCTGATCTGTTATGTCAAGGAGATAAACATTATCATCAGTCCATTCTCCTTGAATTTTTTCTATACATAGTATCTCTGTATCCGACCTCACTGGTTCCATTTCATTAAGAATTTTTATTGCCCTTCTAAATACTTCTTCTGTAACATTTATATCCGGTGAATCGACAGCCAATTTCAAAAACTCATGAACAACTACTTCTAAATCACATTTTCCAAACACTTCATAAAAATACATTTTTCAAATCCTCTGATAGTCTTTTATCTCTCATTCATCACAAGCAGACCACAATAATTTCCAATCCTCATTTTCTGCATGTTCTGGTTTATGGATGTATTCCCCTTCCATAAAACAGATTTCATTTCTCTTTTCACAATATTGAATACCATTCATATCTGTTGTGCAAAGATCGTTTTCGCTGTCATTTACTAAACGGACATTCTTCGGAATCTTATTTTTCACAATAATTGCTTCTAATAATTCAAAAGTCATATATTTTCTCCACCTCCATCTTCTGTATACATAAGTAAAGTACCTAGTCCACCTAAACCAGATGGATAAGAATATGCAAAACAAACTACACGGTTAAATAGTTTTTCGTTAAGATCTGCAAATTCAAACATTATCACGCTCACCTCTCAAATTTTTATATTTCAGATCTACTTTCTACAATGAGATCTGCCCATCGTATAAAATTTCCATATAATTCTAATTCTTTCCTTAGTAAATAATTATTTGGCACATACTTAGACAATAGAACTAATGCCAAAACTGTTATTTTTTCTTGCTCTACCAGTCGTTTTATTTTTGATAAAATCTCTTCAACCTCTTCTTTTCTTGTTGTATATGTATTTCGAGTCTTCATAAACCATAAGTGATCTATAACGATCATGCTCATTTTAGAAGAATTATTTCTACTTTTCACTATATTCTCCAACTCGTCAATTGATAACGCAGGAGTATCATTCTCTTCAACTGTTAATTCTGGATGTATACTTTTAAACTCTTCTGATTCCAATTTCAATGAAAAGTACAAGATATCATTGGAATTATCTTGCTTCACACATTCACACACTTCTGCTGCATACTCAGAATTTTCTTTATCATTCCGACTTACAAGAACCACAAACTTTTTCTTTTGGCATACTTCTGCCAATTCTATTGGTGTCATGCATATAGTTCCATTTCTTTTTATGAATTTTTCTAAAGAGATTCCATGGCTTTCATTTCTTTTCAATATTGGTTTCCCTCGTTTTATTTCTTATAATTTTAAATCACAATAAATCCTCAAATATGCCCTCAGTCACCTGAGGACGTTACATATACCCTTGCAGTCGTAAGTGTCGGCAAAAAGTGTCTTGTCGAGGTATCCCTCTCGTCTTCTGTCCGTCGACAGGACTAACGCTCTATAGACCCTGCATATAAATTTCTTTACTGCAGGCAGAAATCCATACTGTTACGAATCTGTCTGACTTTCACCCACCACAAGATGGTCGCTACCTGTAAAACATGGCTTTGAGCTACTCGTCTGTGCTTTGACTTCTGATACATATCCTTTTCAGATATGCCACAGCCATGATTGCGTCATTTTGCCAGTGGAGTCATCGGTTTCAGCTCTGTTTCTCTATCTTTCGGATAGGGCATAAACTGTTCTTCCCCTGCGTTGAGGCTGCCTGTCGAACCACTGGGAAGTCTTGCACAAATACGGAAAAGTATTCAACCATTCGTTAAAATGATTTTCAGTCTGCAATGATATTCATAACGTGCCACGAACGAATACAATAAGTACACATGAACAACTATCCATGTCTAAATGTCGCCATTTAGATCCACTCATTCAGGTTCTCTTCTTGAAATGCTCTCTGACATTATGGCTATACCGTTCTTTCGATCATGCACCCAATTTCCGTTGGCTTCGAAATTAGGATGGGTGTGGCATATTTGAAGATTTATTACATTTCGGGCTTGCTCTTAGCAAGCCCTGCACTTATCTTAAAGATACTCTTCAAAATCGTTTTGAAACACCAATGTCAATGTATTCAAAAGTTCGTTTTGAAAAATTCTTGTTTCACTGTATTTAAGGTTGCTTTCTTCATTTTTTTGCTTGATCTCTGCAAAATAATTTTTTCTGTTTTCTATAAGTTCCTCATCCGGATAGCAGGCAAGTCTCATATCTGTCAGTCCTCTGCTGATTTCTTTATAACTTTCCGGACATTCCTTCATTAAATCAAATGCACAGTCAAAATAAATTATCTTTGGATTTATGCTTTTCCACCTTTTTACGACTCCTGGCATCTCATAACTTCTGACAAACTGTTCCGTTTCATCTATTACCTGCTCCATTTTATTGCAAAGCTCTCCATTTCCAAGAAACGCTGTCGCAGTTTCTTTACGAACATCTAACAATTTGTCTCCCATAAAATCCCAAATATCAAGTTCTGTTTCTTTCTCATTTTCCGGGATCCTGTTATACCTTTCTGTATTTTCATATAATGCCAGCACATCCCAGAGCATTCCATAAATTTTTTTAATTGATGTTCTTGTTTCATCTGTAATCATAAGTGCCTCCTTGGACTTTTTGCCCATAAACAAATCTATTAACTTCTTCATTCACAATGTTCGTTTTATGCGGATTGATCCACCTTTAAGATGCGTTATCAATAATTACTTTTCTTTTCTCCACGGAATTTCAATACTTTTAATTTCTCTGCCTGTCCTTTCGTCATATATATGGAATTTTCCTTTTTCTAATGCTTCCAAACTGCAGATTTTTCTGTTTACTAAATGATTGTCAAGCTCAATATAATCCCCAAAAATTCCATGAACCTTAAATAATTGGATTCCAAGAGCTTCATTTAAATTAGAAATATATGCACTGTCTTTATTTGATCTCATTTTCTTATTCTCCTCTTTCGATTTATTTGTATTATTTTTTGTTCTCTTGTTCTCTGCTCCAAAACTGCTTCCGGAAGCACCACTCGAAGTTCCTATATGTTCTCTGTCTCCTCCCTTTCCTCCTGCAAAAATCAGAAAACCAATCCCAATCACTGCTACAATAACAAGTAGCGCTACGGCACCTGTAAAAATAGATACAATATTTTGTAAAATCAGAAATATAAGCGGTACTAATATCTTTGCAAACACTACCGCCAACGCAGTATATCCCAACATCCATTTACATTCTTTGGTAGTCAGAATCAAAACTATAAATGTAATAATTGCTACCATTACAATAATCGCATATCCCCAGGCAACCGTTTGTGGGGTGATAGCTATTTCTCCAAACAGCTTGGAAATCTGAGTAATAATGCTCCCTATAACAAGAACCCCTATAGATGCCATAAATATATTCATGATCAGTATGACTTGGATAACCAGAAATGATAAATCAACAATCATTACCACTCGTTTTCCTTTTTCATTGTGTTTGAAATAATTTATCATCATAACAACAAATTCAATTCCAATCAATAATAAAAGAATCTTTCCTATGATGCCGGAAGTTATCATTCCTGTTGTCCCACTCGTAAATTTTTCGCTATATCCTCCAAACCATCCATATTTCTTTGTTGCATTTATTTGCACTGTATATCCACCATTAAAAATATACATGATATATGTAACAATCCCACTTCCAAGTGAGATAAGAGCAATCGCAACAGGAATTAAAAAGCCTAAGTTATTAATCGGATCCTCTTTAAAATTGTTAACTGATTCTTTTGTTCTGTATATAAGATTATCTACCATAATCATAAACTCCTTTTTTATTTGCATCACCCGGTGCTATTTTAAAGTAATTGTAGCCCCGCTGCTAAAAAATCCTGCTCCTGCTTCCGTCATGATAAATACAAATTGCCCATTACTTGTTTCGCCTACATACGAGCCCCCTTCAGGAAGTGCAAAATCCCCGTATCCTAATCTTGTTGTTTCCGGATATTTTATTTCTAAGACATATATATCAGCTCCACCACCGCCTGGACCAGAACTTGCATTGTATACTCCAACAGCGCTGGAATTATGACGTGTATTTTGTCCTGGCGTAACGGACCAGTTGTTCCATGATTCCGGAACATCAATAGAAAAATATTCATTCTCATAATGCGTTTTTGCTTTTTCCTCTTCTGCTTTTTTTCTTGCCTCCTCTTCTTCTGCCTTCTTTTTAGCTTCTTCCTCGGCTTTTTTCTGTTCTTCTTCGATTTTCCCAATTCGATTTGTATAGGCACTCGCTAACTCTCTGATCTCTGACTGATATTCCTGGTAATCTTTTGCATTTGCAAACACATAATCGTTCTCAGAATCAATCACATCAGCAAGATTATCAAGTTTGTCCTTTTTCTCTTTAATGATAGTTATATCATTTATTTCATCAAGATTCTCAATCGTATTCTCTTTTAAAATCTGATCATATTCAGAAATAAAATCTGTTCGCATATCAGATATAATTACACTGTACTTTTTTGACACTTTTTCATACTTTTTCTGTGACTTATCATAATCAGTCCGCTCATTTAATATCTCTTCTAAAAGTTTCTTTTTTTCATCTCTATTTGTTTGAGTTGAAAATTCTTTTTGCTTACCTGTTAGTCGGGTAATCTGTGTTTCTATGTTTTTTTGCTTTACATTTTCCTGATATAATAAAACTCCTACAATGCCTAAAAATATGATGCATACTGTTATTCCTATCACAATCCCTTTCTTCTTCATTCTCTTATTCCTCCAACTTCATATTTTTTAGTTCATTTTTAATTATACACTTTTGTATCCGCAATTTATTGCAGAAACGCTCTCCCAACTCTAGTTTATATTAAAATTTTTAATAGAATCCAAGAAAAGTATTGCTTCCACTGCCGGTGTCCGAGATGCAAATCTGACATTTTCTATCCCATTAGTAATCAGCAGTCGTTCCCATAACTTTTCATATTTTCCAAAGTCAAAAGTTACGTCATCCAGAATCACGAACTCCTCTATTTCAGGATGTAGATTAAGATATTCATTAATTCCTTTTCCTCTTTTTCGACTGCTGCCCGGAGTATGCCCAGATATTTTCAATCCACATTGTCCAAGCTTTGAGACAAGATACAAATAGTCCATATGCTTCTCGTCCAGTTCTTTCCAATCAGACGAAAGTATAATTTCATCATATCCGTACCTTTTAAATGCATTTGCAAGAATTTTTACTCTTGCATCGTCAATGCCTGTGTAACCATATGGTGTACGCTTAACCGTTGTTCGCGTATTCAGGACTCCATCAACATCTAAAAATACAACCGATTTCATATAATATTCACCTCGTTTGAAATCCTTATTTTTATTTACAATCCAAATTATAAATATAATTGGACAATATTTGTCTGATTTTGCAGTTTTAATTTTTAATTTCAACTTTTCTGCCTAAATTATATTTTTTTCAAAGCTTCTTTAAAGTTCCAATTTAAATCCCTGTTTTCGTTGTAAAATACACAGTCTATTACATTTGGATATTTAAAATAATCCGAATAATTATATCGGACCGACGAACATACAATGATTGGAATCTTAATATTTCTACGTTTTAGCTCATTTATAACATACTCTCCTACTTTCCAATCATCAATTCCATTTACAGCAAAATGCATATCTACAATAAGTAATTCATAGGGTGTTTTTTTATCAATAGCTTCTTCAATCATAGCTAGACCTTCCTCTACTGTTTTAGCACGTATCGCTTTAGGATATCCATTATATTGTAAAGCCCTGTTAATCTCACAATGTTTGATTACTGAATCTTCAATATTGATAATTCTTTCCATCTTCTCATTCCTCATATGATTCTCATTTTTACTAAAGTTAAAATCATTTCCTTTGTTTTCGATTATACAGTTCTGTACCCGCAACTTTTTGCTTATTCAGCAAGTTTTTAATTTTTTCACATACTTACTTTCAAATATTTAATTGAGAATACAGAACTCCTCTATATGAGAACAACTTTATTCTCATATAGAGGAGTTCTGTATTGTTTCCTAGTACTATTTTTCTAAAAGAAATTATCGCTATTTTGCAATTACATTTTTATCATTCTTCTATAAATGACGCTCTGTATCTCTCGCACTATATATCAGTCGTCTTACTTCCATAACATTTCCGATAA
>ERZ773248.2018-NODE-2018-length-13719-cov-3.797351_pt1 | contig 13719 bp, 13 predicted proteins | sample MGYA00580518_ERZ773248 | MGnify/ENA primary metagenome ERZ773248 (study PRJEB29015, sample SAMEA2737762) | human gut metagenome | biome: human gut; feature: human-associated habitat; material: faeces | place: China | collected 2012 ...
CGGCGTCAAGAGCATGAAACAGGCCGCAGAACAGGCGCACGGTATGCTGACATGGCGCTATGAACAACGTATATTCACACTTTCCGTTCTGCTGCAGGACATTTCCGAAAATTAAATAATTTATTCTCCCGCTTGACCGTTAGGAGGTCTTACATTGAATATCATTATTTGTGATGACGACGAAGCACAGGTTGTTCAGATTGAGCATTTTTTGTCTACAAGAAATGGCTATACCATTTTTTCTTTTCATTCCGGCAAAGAATTGCTGAGCAACTTACCACAGTCCTGCGATATTGCTATCCTCGATATTAAATTGCAGGATACGCTCGGTACAAAAATAGCAGAAAAACTTCAAGCAATTTATCCCGAAATAGATATTATATTGATCTCATCATATCCAAAGTATGTAACAAACGCATTTCACATAAAAGTCTCACAATTTTTGGTAAAACCAATCAACAAAAAGACCTTTCTTTCAGAATTTGATTACATTCTTGCACAGCGCTGTTCTAAGCATTACCGCTGGATTGTTACAAATAAGACCTCAATCCATGCGCTTTTCCCGGATGAAGTAACTTTCGTTGAAGCATACCACCGTCACCTGTACATACATACCCCAACACAGACTATCGATATATGCGGCAGTCTGAAAGATGCCTGCAAGGAGCTTGAATGTTACGGATTTATCCTGTGCCATCAAGGCTTCCTTGTAAACACCAAGTATATCCATCACATTGAAGATGATACAATTATCCTCTCTACCGGCGATAAGGTCCCGATCAGCTACCGCAAGCGAAAGGAATTCATCGAACGCTATACCAAAATTATTACCCGATAATACCCATTTTATCTTCCCTGCACAAACGTATTGTGCAGGGATTTTCTTTTTGCGCTTTTGCAGATTTTCCGCACAGTTTTTACATACAGCCATACACTATGAACTTTATTTTCTATTCTTAATCTTTAATACACACTAATCAACAAATTTATATATTATATTCCACATATAATTTAGAATAAGCCAAAACGTCTGATAAGAAATTTTATATGCTTATATTTGCCTATATTATTGGGTGTGATTTTTTCAGAAAAACTGGCATAATGTTATAAATTATTCAGTTATCTGAAAGGTTGTGCCCTATGCGTTCCAGTCCCGAAGAATTTCAGAAAGACTTTTGGAAGAATGTCGGTCAGCGTATTACTGTCCGTCGCAAGCAGCTCGGTATGACACGCGATCAACTGTCTTTTATCATCAACATCAGTGAAAAGGGACTCGGCCAGCTTGAACGCGGTGAACACGGCTGTAGCGTCGCTCGGTTAATCGCTATCACCAACATACTGAATATGTCACTCGATGAATTGATATTCGGAAAGCATAAACTGTCTGAGCATGAACTTGAGCAAATCCGCACTGCGCGAGGCCGTATCGACTTGCTGCTTGAAAATCGTACTGAAACACAGCTTAACAGCATTTACCACGTTCTGCTCGCAATCGTATCTTATATGCCCTTAGACTAAGAAAGGTATTTTCAATTCCCATGCACATCGTTATTTGTGAAGATGATGAAGCGCAGGCACTGGTTCTCAAAAAATATTTTCACGAATACCAGTCTACCCACCCGTCAGATAGCATTTCATTCTTTTCCTCTGGAGAAGAACTTCTGCAGAGCATTGACCGTAATCCAACTATCCATTTTGCATTTCTTGATATTGAATTGCCCGGTATATCCGGTTTGGAATTAGCTGATATTCTGCGCAAGCGGTATCCCTATCTTTTGATTATATTCATCACAAACCATCCGGAATACATCAGCACTGCCTTCAAACTATACCCAGACCAATATCTGCTGAAACCTATCCAATCGCAAAATCTATTCGCAGTTATGAAATCCCTGCAGCATGAATATTTTCATTCTCATATCCAATATGTTGAAAACGAGCGACGTTTAATCACAATTGCTTACAGCGAAATAATCTATGCAGAATTCTATCAGAACAAACTATTTGTTCATTCCCTTTCTGGGGATTACACCCTCGAAATCGAACCTAAGGAAATGAAGCAGACGCTGTTAGACAAAGGATTGATTCGTACCCATCAGGGCTTTTATGTTAATCCGGTACATATCAAATCTATCGAACTCGATACAGTCATTTGCAGTGACCAATCGCAAATCCCTATCAGCCATCGCGCACGCCGCAATCTAATTCAGCAATACACAGAAAAATATGCGACTATGTTCTTTCATTCATAGTCAACTGCTTAAAGGCAGGTCAGAAATCAAGTTTCTGACCTGCCTTTTTTCATACACACTTACCACCAAACAATACAGTTTTTCCACATCATATTGCACTATCCAACCTAATATGACCAAATACATCAATTAAATCATTCTCACTGTTTGCTGCGCTATAATTGCGCAGCAAATATTCTTTTATAGAGGTGAACTTTTCTCATGGATACACCGGTTGCTTATCTCATTTGCCGGTGCAAAGCATGCACTTCGACATACACCACAGGCGAAAACCTGCCGCAACCATTTTCTCCGCACAGCCTAATCTTTGATGATTGTACGATCAGTACACAGCACTGTATCCGGCATATTATTTCCATTTGCCCGAATCGTCCTGCCTTGTATTATCTGCACGAGTCACCAGACTTAACTCCAGCAGAACATCATATGTTCGATGCATTTCAAAAACTCGGCTGCACCATACAAGCTATGCTTTGCAGCGATTTTGGAAAAACCTCCTATACTCGTCAGCGACGGCACAAGCGTTTTCTTGCGCAAACCGATTATCTGTTGGTCGCGTTTGACAAGCCTTTAGCTGAAATCAATAACGCGATACGAACAGCCGATATACAGCATACTCCTGTCATACGATTTCAACCACATTAAGGTGCATTTTTGCTTGTAAAAACTGCACTTTTGCCAGTTTAGTTGTATCTCACATATTGTTGTCTCATAATAGCAACGGAAAATAGAACTAATGGAGGAAAATCCCATGCCTTTACAGAAATACATGATCGAGCACCTGCTGTATCCGGCGATGGAACACCGCAAGGGAAACCAGATTCGTTCGATTTTAAGTGAACTGCAGTTTTCGCAAAACGCTAATATAGAACAGATTCAGCGCACCCGTCTAATCAATCTGCTGCTGCACTGCAAAAAACACGTTCCCGCCTATGCCAATGTCCTGCCCAATGCGAATATTATTCAGGCGGACCCGTTTGCTGTACTGCACACGCAGGTCCCGCTTCTTCCCAAGCGGCAGTTTCAGCGCACGGCACAGCAGCACCTTGCGGACAATATTCCGGATACAGAGCGTATCACCAACTGCACCGGCGGCTCGACCGGCGAGCCTATCCATTTCTACATGACACGTCGGCAGGTGGAATCCTACGAGGCAGCACGCTGGCGCGGCCTGAGCTGGTACGGTATCACCCAGGGCAGCCGCAGTGTCATGCTCTGGGGCAGTCCAATCGAGCTTTCCAAGCAGGCCCAGCTAAAAAACCGCTTGCGCGAAAGTCTACTGAAAAACCGCCGTATTCTGTCCGCATACAATCTGACCGAGCGCGATTTAGCGAAACATATTCTGTTTCTCGAGCGCTACAAACCAGAATATCTGTATGGCTATGCGACCATTTTGACTGCGTTCGCGCAAATGCTCGACAAACACCGCATTCACCCGAATCTCACGCTGAAAGCTGTAGTCTCCACCTCGGAAACGCTCGAGCCGTGGCAGGCCGAGTTACTCGAAAAGGTATTCCGCTGTCCGGTTGCCAACGAGTACGGTGCCCGCGACGCCGGTATTCTGGCATATACCTGCCCACAGGGCGGCATCCACATCACCGCCGAAAACTGTATTATCGAGGTGCTCGACCCGGTAACGCACGAACCGCTTCCGGACGGTCAGAGCGGCTTGCTCGCCATCACCGACCTGACTAATTTCGTACAGCCGCGCCTGCGCTATCTGCTCGGTGATATTGGCACGATTTCCCCATCGCTCTGCCGCTGCGGACGTACCCTGCCGCTCCTGCTGCATATCGACGGCCGCGAGGACGATCTGCTGATTGGACATGACGGTGCGTTGGTACACGGCAACATCATCGGTCAGCTGCTGCGCCCGCTGAATGGCTTAGCAGCGTTTCAGTTCCGACAGCACACGCCGCAGTCCGCAACGCTGTACCTCGTGAAAACCATTCCTACCCTACCGCTCAATGAGCAGTCGATTCACGAGCAGCTCGCTAAGGTCCTGCCGGATACCGAAGTTACAATTCGCTATGTGTCGCAAATCACGCCGACAGCTTCCGGCAAGCTACGCTACGCGATTCGCGAGTGCCCTCTGCCGATGGAGGCCTGCCATGTGTGATTTTCAGCCGTCGAAATGGCTTGTCGCCGCTGTAATTGCGCTGTATATTGCGGTAATTGTGGGCTCCGGCATTCATTTACATCTACATATACAGGGTCTATGCCACTGTCCGCTGATTCAATACTGAAATCTTAATTTACAAAGTAAAACATGGAGCACATCAGACAATTTCTGTCGATGTGCTCCATGTTTTCATCTATAACAATCCGAATAACATTATTCCATTGGTATGGAATCCACAAGTTCTTTAATCGCTGTCGACTTAAACACAATACCCAATCCCATAACTTCCTGTGTTACATAATTAGTGCTCGACGGAACAGCCTGCAATTCGTTATTACGAATCATCGTCTGGGCCACAATTCCAAGCAGTTTCAGTTTTCGTTCTCCTACAACAATCCTGCCATTTCTAAAATTCTCATACGTCAGATCAATATAAACCGGACTTCCGCTCGAACCGGGAAATACCTGTGCGTCGATCACAAATTGTGGTTTTCCGTTAAAATCGAATTTGGGATGGCTTGCAATCATGCCAATTCTCATCAATGGCAGATTGTTTGAGGTATCAAATCTGCCTGCTGGATAACCCACAAAGTATACATTCTCCGCAATAGACAATTCCGGTTCATCAAAGTCTGCCAGCAGATCATATGGAATGTGTTTATAATAAATCCTGTCTATCATATCCACAAGCATTCCAGTACATTCTATCGCCGCAATATCTACCTCAGGGTCTGGATGTCCCTTAACTGCCTGATCTACGCCTTGAATCTCAACTTTATGCACTCTCTGGTGCTGCGGTTCTCCGTTCTCCTTGCAAATAAAAGAGACCAAAATTTTCGGAGTCCCAATCAAAATATGCTTATTGGAAACCAGATACAGCTTATACTTATCTCCACTCACCGAACGAGATAGTAAAAATCCCGTTCCTATACCAGTCAAATTGCCATCATTATCCTTGCACTCAATTCGCAAGGTCGTGTACAGTAACTGTTCAAAAAGTGTACTCATGTACTTCTCCTATCATTTGTAGTATTTGCGAACTTTATATACAAGGAACGGCATAGCTATTCAGCTATGCCGCTTCTCATTTCATGCTTTGTTACCAGCCTGAAAGCCGGACTTTAGCTTACAACTTCACAGTGCAAATTGCCGTAGTTCGCACTCGGAATAACAATGGACAGAGTGGTAGAGTTGCTGCTAAGCGGATAATACCAAGAGCCAGAAGTAATATTACCCGTAGTGTACCAAGTACCGGCAGCATTTTTCAGCACGATATTCGCTACCTTAGTGCTTCCACTCCAATTCGGAGTAATCTTCAAACGCTTACCAGAAGCATTATTGATCGTTACCTGATACGGAATACCGAAGTTAGCTGCTAATTTCGGCAAAGAATCTTTTTTAGTACTTAAAACCGTATCATATTCATTCTTATTCTTATTTTCCTTCCATTCACCGAGCATAAATGAGGTGATATCATTGGCATTTACCGTCACGTTTTTCTGTGCATAGTTGACCTGTCCGCTAAAGTATTGGCTATCTGCTGGCACTGGATATTTACATTCATCAGAAAAATAAGTGCTCGCTGTCGTAGATGTATTGCCATACACGATACGAGCATACACATTACCTTTATTAGAAGTCATGCTCAACTTGCCATTTACAAGCAATCCCTTAGCTACATCCTTATACAATACGAACTTCGACGACTTTGCCGGAATCGTTACCGTAGTAGCTGTAGACTTAAAGAAATTACATGCCACGGGTGCCGTCATCAGCAGTTCGGATGCAGCGCCCGGATTCGACGTGCCGATTGCCTTATTATGCAGCGTGAGCGTTACTGCCGTCGAGTTACCATTCTGGACAACAATGCCAAAACGTTTGGTCATGCCGGTATAGTTATGGTGGTAAAATTCAAAATCCATGCGCTCGTTCGCATTAAATGTTGTACCTGCCAGATAGCCGTTCGGTTTGTTGCTACCCGAAATATTTTCCGGGCTGTCTGAGAACAGCGTACGGCGCGAAATACCATTGGTCATATTGACACCGCTGTAAGAAACTGCACCTGCACTGCCAATCATGGTAGCAACCGTTGTAAGTGCCATCATCATAGCCACCATTCGCTTACCTAACTTCATAGAAATGCCTCCTTATTTTTGTTTCTGCCGTTCGGCTCTTGCATGCGCGATTAAAATAGCACATCTCGCAAAAATAAGGAGTTTTTTACCACAACTTACAATTATCGCTTAACAACTGTATTTCTCGTCCGAAAAACTGTTTTTTCTTTACACAAAACTGTTTAGCCTAAAAAGCAAGTATTATCCAACAATCTTCCAGTTTTCATCCACCCGTTTCAGTACAAGCTCAAACTGCGAAACCTGCGTCATTTGTGTAACGCTGTCCAGATATTCCACCGCCACAGTTGCCGTTACGGTATCGCCGTTCTTATTCAGCACCGTGCTTTTAAGTTGGTTGAACGCATAGTCCGCGCACTTGACCGGCGGCATGGAATCCCCGCTGACGTAGTAAGACAGCTCTTTTTCTGTCGCCGTTGGATACAGCGTGAAAAAAGTGGTCAGGAAATCTGTAATATCCTCACTCTCAGCCGCAGAAACCGTTCCATCGGGTTCTCTGTCTTTTGGCATATATGCAGATTTTGCAGGCTTTCCGGTGATCGTCGGCGCTTGCGTAATAACCATATCTCCGTTTTCGTCCTTGTGAACCGCTGTTTTGTACACGCTGGATACAATGTCTTTTTTCTTGCCGTCCGAGATCGTCTGTGCTACCGTGAACACGACCGTAAAATCGTTTTCATCGTTCTGTTCCACAGACCAGATCTGCACATCCTGCACGGACGAAGAAACCGCAACGTCACTTTTCACGGTGTCAGCCGTTAAACGCTGCAGGTCCTCGGTCAGATAACCAGTCAACGCATCGGTACGCTGTGTAACGGAATCCTTGTTACCACTCCACGAATAGTACGTTTTTGCAAAGTTCCGCACAAACGCTTCTACGCCGCTGGTATCCTCCACACGGCGCTCAACAATCTCCTTTTCGTGAACGGTATGTGTGTCGATTGCGGTAAAATTCTTATATACCGCAAACGCAAATCCACAGACAAACAGCAGCCACAGCACAATTACCGCAGGCTTGCGGCTGTTCACCATGTAAACGCGCAGTTTCTTTGGTTTCTGCTGCTTTTCTTTCTTTTTCTGAAACATAATTTGTTCTCCTTTTCGTTATTTCTGCGGGACAACTGCGCCGCCCCAGCCCCAGCCGCCGAAACCATAGTAAGCCGTCCAGCTTTCAATGGTATCGAACGCCACGCCACCGATGTTGGACGCGATCTGACCATTGCCAATATAAATACCGACATGACCGGCGTTCAAGCCGCAATAGCTGTCTGTCGTTCTGGAATGATACACCGCCGGGTCATTGTATATCATTGCACCAATCGGAATATCGGCGCTGGACTTGCTCACCGCATAGAGAGAGCGGTTCTTACCCGCACAGCAGATGTTGTTGATCGACACACCAGCCTTGCGGTAAACGGCTTCTACCCATGTTTCGCACAAGCCGCTCGTTGCCGATATGCCGTAACTGCCAGAATTCCGTGCAATCTCTACGATACGGCTTTGTACATCACTTCCCAGCGCATCACCGCCCCTCTGCGTCAAAAACTGCTTTACCAGCTTGACATAGAACATATTGCCGTAGTTATACCGCCAGCCGCCGTTGATCGGCGTGGAAATCTCGTTTTTATAGGTGACCTTCACGCCGCCGGAGTGCTGTCGGGAAAACTCCTGTGCCAGTTCAAAGGTGTACCGCTTGCCGTTTTTCGCAACGAAGTCCAGAAAGCCGCTGCCGTAATTGTATGCTTGAATGATGGCGTCCATATCACAACTGAGCCGGTCTGCTTTCGCTACCAGTTCCGCAAAATACTTGCAGCCCTGTTTGATACTGTCCTCTGTGCCGAGCGTATTCACCGGCAGTCCGGCAGATTCAGAGGACTGCATAACGTCCTCCAGCTTGCCCTCGCTTTCCACTTGAATAATGGCAAGCAGGACATAAACATAGTCGCTGATACCGTTCTGCCGCGCGTATTTCTCAACCATCGGTTGATGCGCGAGCACTTCCGGCGAGAGATTTACGCCGATGTACAAACCCGAACCACTTCCGCCGCTATCCTCATCCGAAGCGATAATCAGGAACATCGACAGAAGTAAAGCAATCAGCAGTCCGAAGCCCAGGGCACCTGCCATTGCCGCCTTTTTCATCACTTGCGCTCACCTCGGCTCTCCGAACACCGCTGTTTGCGCGTGATTTTTCCGGTTTTCCGCTGTTTGAACTCCGCACCAAAGGTTTCTTCGTCCAGTCCTTTTGGCATTGTATATCGTGTTTTCGGCTTGTCCGGCACCACCGGACGTTCTGCCGGACGGTCCGGCTTGCGGTCTGCAACCACAGTCTGCGGCTTGTCCTTGACCGTCGGACGATCTTCCCGCTGTCTGGGTGTCGGTTCAATCCGTTCCGACCGAGGTCGATTCTGCGGTGCAGACGGCTTTTCCGGTTCGGTTTTCTGCTGTTTGGGGACAGTTGGGCGCTCCTTTGGTGCAACACGAGTGCTTTCCGTTCTGGGCTTCTCCGTATTACCCTCATTGCGTTCTCTTTTTCGCTGAGATAACTGCTCACGGCGGCTTGCCGTGGTAGTCCTACGAGATTCCATCTGTGCGGCACGCGCTTCTCGATGTTTCTGCATGGTTTCCCGCACACTTTCCCGTGCAGATTCCACATTGCTGCGGACAGCATATTCCGCATTAGTTGGTGCGTCTTTGACCTTTTGCACGGTTTCTACCGCCTTATCCCGCACACGAGATGGCGTATCTGCAATCTTGCCTGCCATTTCGCCTACTCTCTGACCGAGATTTTTCTTTTCCGGCTGAACGGTTTCACGGCTTGCACTTTCACGGTTAGCAGAGGTCGAAGCCGTCCTCTGGGTTCTTTGCACGGCACGGCGCTGCGCCGAACGCTTTCCCACTCCGACTCCTGCCGCAAACGGCAGTGCCTTTCTCACAGCACGAGAGATCGTCCGGCGCGGCCGGTTTGTCATGGCTCGACCGACACGACCCGTGCCCTCATCACGCAGACCGATCATGCCGAGCAGTTTGTCGCGCTCCATATACACGCCCGCAAACACAATTACCTGCAGCAACACGACCACCACGAACGGCTTGCCGTTAGCAATCGTGTATGCCAGAGAGGACAGCACCAGCACAAACGTGGTCAGCAGCGTTGTTCCGACGCGCAGCATGATTGTGTTGAACAGCGAAATCACCGCTCTCCTGCTCGTGCCGGAAAACGCCGGAATCATGCTGATCAGCAGGCTCACCGGCAGAAACATGGCGCTGATGATAAACAAAATCTGCGATAGAAGCATACTGCCTGTCAGCATAATCGCAAACGCCGACACAATCAGATTAAAAATCAGGAAGAACACGGATAGGCCGAACCGGCTTGTCACCTCGGTTACGGTCAGATTGCCATTATCGTAATCTTCCAGTTCCGATTTCACGACTTCTTCCCTGTCTTTGCCGCGGTTTTCATCCGGCGAAGTGCCGAGCAGGCTGTTTACCCGTTCTTCTCCGATATTCTCCACATCCGAATCGCCAAACTGCATGATAAGCCACGGCTGTTTGACTTGGATACCGAACAGACAGTCCCGAATCGCAGAAACGCCCGTGTTCTCGCCTGCCGTGTCCGGCGCAAGAATTTTCGCGCTCACATCGACAATGCCGTTGCTAATATCACTCGAAAACTCGTTGACGCCGCTAATCGCGGACGGCGCATAGGCAATCAGCCCAACCGACACCACAAACACAACGACGAAATTCAGCGCCGCATGAAACGCTTTTGTCGTTTCACGTTTGACCAGTCCAACATAGGTGCAGTACACGCCGACCAGCAGCGTGACAATCGCCATCATGCCTGGAAACAGGCCCATGCTGTCCAATCCGCTGGCTGACACGCCCGCAATCAACTGAATGTTTTTACCAATCTCACTTGCAGCACTGCTGATGAAGTCGAGGTCATATGCCTGCTGAATCAGGTAGCCCACGGCATTTGAAATATACAAATTCAGCGTCCACAGGAAGTTCGTAAACAGGTAAATTGCGTACTGCGCCGTTTTCCCGATACCATCCAGCCAGTTCCACGGCAGCCAATCCCACGAGGAATCCACATAAAAATCAAGCTGGTAGTTATCAATCGGATAACGGCTGAACTCGTGCGCCGTATCAATGGTTTCGTCCAGCAGACCGGCGGCGTGCGCCTGCACGGTGAACAAATTGAGAAAAAGAAAAGCCATCACAACCGCGATAAAGGCTGTAATGGCAATTTTCTGAACTTTTGAAGTATTTGTCACACGTTACACCTCATTCCCTGTAACCGGCGGGCGAGTATCAAACGCATGAAACAGGTAATCGAACATGACATGGAACCTAATCACGCCGACACGACCGTAAAGGTCTTGGAAAAGACACTGACCGTTTTCCAGATTGCGAAGCCGCTTCTGATTGTTTTCATCCTCGGAATCCAGACCGAAAAATTCAAGCGTTTTCTTGATTTCGTTCATATCCGTAGAGCGGAACGCAAACTTCATGCCGATATTGTTCTTGATATTCTCGTCTGCCACATCACCGGCGTTCTGGGTGACAAAGTAAACGGCAGCGTTCATCGAACGACCGGCGCGAACCAGCTTGTTTGCCAGCGTTTTGCCCTGTGCCACATTGAGGAACGCCCATGCTTCATCAAGACCGACCATCTTGAAGATACTTCTGTCCGAATGGATAAAGTCCAGCGTAAAGGTGGAAATGACGATCAGCATGGAGATAGACAGCATTTCAATGGTGGTGTAGTCCGCAGGCGCGGTATCCTTATCCGGCAGAACAAGATCGGCAACCTGAATGATATTCAGCTGCTTTTCAAGGCTGATGGTCTGCCGTACCTTGCCATTTGAGAACAGCAGGTGCGCAAAGTCATAGTCGGTAAACGATTCAATGTGATCGGCAATCGCAAGCGCGGTTTCCGAGCCATCCTCCCGCAGCGCGTCAATGACACGGAGCAGACCGCGCGTTTCGCTGTTCGTGACGGCACGAACAGCACGGCGCAGGACAGGGAACAGCTTGCCGTCACGCGAGGAAATGCCCGTAAGGAAAGTGAGTACATCCAGCGCAAGACTTTCTGCGTCCTTAGTTTTCCGCATAATGATATATGGGTCAAGCATACCCTTGTTTTCCTCGTCCGAGGTCAGATTTACAATGTTGATCTCGTCCGCGATCTCCGGCAGCTTCTCTTTCCAAAGACCGCGTTCAGATTTCGGGTCAAGGATAAGAGCCTGTGCGCCGTTCAGAACAGCGTAGTAAGTAAGCAGGTTGAACGACAGCGATTTACCGCCGCCCAGAGAGCCGAGGAACGCACCGGACAGCGCATTGGTAACAGAACCCTTAACGCCTTGTGCCGCTCTTGCAGGCTGCACATACACATTCTGGTCGGTGTCGACATTGTAGCCGAGGTAGATACCGTCACGCTCACCGAGCATTTGCGTTGCGCCGAATCCCAAACCGGCGAGAAAATCACTGGTGACATACTGCACATAGTCATTCATGTACCGCTTACTTGCCGGAATAAATTCGCTGTGCAGTCCCATCATATCACCGATCGGCCGAACCAGCTTGATACTTGCGTCATCGTAGAAATCGCGCACTTGGTTACAGCGGCGTTTGAGTTCTTCCACGTCCGGCGCGGTAACGCGCACAACATAGGACAGCTTGTACATGGATTCTTTGCTCTGGTCAAGAACACTTTCGAGTTCATCTACGCTGTCCAGCGCTTCTGCCACCTGATTGGTGGTTTCCGAGTTATTTTCCCACGCATGATTATCGAGGTCTTTCAGCTCTTTTTTCTTGTTGCGAACCGTATGTAATGCAGCTTTATTCGTGATAATCTCTACATTCATTGAGGTATCAATCGCAAAGTCAAACTGCTGTTCCTGATAGTAGAAAATCTCACTGGATGGGAAATCCAGTTCACCGACCACATCCGAAATCGTAAAGTACGCAACGTAGCTTTCCGAATTCTCGGACTTCATGTGTAAATACCGCTGTTTTTCCTCAATCAGACAACGGGCAGGCTTGATAAGATCATACTTTTTAACCAGTGTATCACGCTTGCGTTTTTTAAGTGGCAGCGTAAACGCAAAATCTTCATAGGCCGTGCCGGTCCTGCCGTAGATATGCTCCAGCAGATAGCCGAAGTCATTCTTATTTAGCCGACGCACCTTAAAACGACGCGACAGCTTATTTTCCATCAACTTTTCCATGCGGGAATAACGGCGGATTTCGTCGTTTGGCATACTCACGAAATCACCCATGAAAGAACTGCTGATAGCGTTTGCCGCATCGAACAGCACATTCTTGACCTGTTTTCCCACATCTTTCACGGACAACTCCTTATCCGTCACAACCAGCTTAAAGCCGAGGAAAAAGCGGTAATCGACCTGTGTATCACCGAGAGAAGCAATCAGATTTTCCGTCTGCTCGTCAATCTCGGCGCAAGCGATCTCTTTCAGTCGTCCGGTCACGCTTTTCTTGGAACGCTCCTGTGCGGCGCGGATACTGCTTTCTGTGCTAATCTGCAAAGCGTGAATCTTGCCATCACGGTTCTGCGCGATAAGCTGCCGGAAAGCGTCATGCACCGCGTCTTTCTGTTCCAGCGAGAGGAACGAGTAGTTGAACGGAATCAGTTCGTAATATGCAAAACACTCGCCCTCAATGTTCCAAACGAGGTTATTTTCAATATATTTAATCGGATACGGCACGGATAATCTCACTCCTCACTACGGTAATATCCGCGTTCTCGCGGTGCTTTTTCAGCCGGACAGGCTTTCCAGTAAAGGTGACTTTCGGACGCAGCGCATAAGCAATCACCGAGCGCATGAAACTGTACGGTTTCTTGCCGTCAAACGTCTTTTTACTCATAAACCACGTCAAACCGAACGGAATACAGCACAAAATCAGCGGGTTATGAATAAACGCCAGCGGCGGCACTTTACGGAACGAGAATACCAGCACACCGCTTGCCGTCAGCCAAAGTAGCTGGGGCACGGTGACAGGTGTCGGCAGTTTTGCGTCACCGAACGAGTATATTACCTGTTCGACTTTCCATACACTGCTGTAACTTTTTAATTTTTTCAAATTGCAGCTCCTTTTTGTTTTTCTACATTGCATAAAGAGTATAGGGGGAGAGGAACGAGTTCCAGCCGCAGGCGTCTTTCCTCTCCCCCTGCACGGTTGA
>ERZ773248.2021-NODE-2021-length-13699-cov-4.550498_pt1 | contig 13699 bp, 6 predicted proteins | sample MGYA00580518_ERZ773248 | MGnify/ENA primary metagenome ERZ773248 (study PRJEB29015, sample SAMEA2737762) | human gut metagenome | biome: human gut; feature: human-associated habitat; material: faeces | place: China | collected 2012 ...
CAAACTGCATGAGAGACTGGGCGCTACCATCATCTACGTAACACATGACCAGACCGAGGCTATGACACTTGGTACCAGAATCGTTGTTATGAAAGACGGAGTTGTTCAGCAGGTAGATACCCCGCAGAACCTGTACAACGCACCGGGCAACCTGTTCGTTGCAGGATTCATCGGATCTCCGCAGATGAACTTCCTGGATGCAAAAGTAAAAGTTAACGGAAACGACGTTACTCTTACTGTTGGTAAATACAACATGAAACTGCCGGCTTCCAAAGCAAAAGCTGTTATCGACGGCGGATATGACGGAAAGACCGTTGTTATGGGTATCCGTCCTGAGAACGTACATGATTCTCAGATGTTCATCGAAACTTCCAAAGACAGCGTAGTTGAGTGCAAGATCAACGTATACGAGCTGTTAGGTGCAGAAGTTTACCTGTACTTCGATTGCGAAGGCTTCCCAATGACAGCCCGCGTAGATCCTCGTACAACTGCAAGAAGCGGTGATACCGTTAAATTTGCTCTGGATATGGAGAAAGTTCATCTGTTCGACAAAGAGACAGAGATCACCATTACCAACTAATCCATATGAACATCAGCGCGTATGCGCAAACATAGAGAAAAGGATCGACATCCGTTCGGATGCCGGTCCTTTTTGCATATGCACCGCCCTCCTTTTGCGAAGCAAAAAATAGTTGCCAATGAGAAAAAAATAAGCTATAGTTATAGATAAGATGCACCCTGGAGTAAAATACGCCAGGAGAAAGGAAGTGGCAGATTTGGTATCAAGTCAGGTATTACAGAAAACCCTTGATGAATTAAGAAATATTACGAGAATTGATTTATGTGTGACGAATACGGATGGTGTTCTGCTGGTGACCACATTCCCGGAAACCGCGATTGATGCAGAAAGCATCCGTTCTTTTGTATTATCCGCTGCGGACAGCCAGATTGTACAGGAATATCATTATTTTAAAGTATATGACAACCAGAATGTGGAGTATATTCTGATTTCTAAAGGAAGCAGCGACGATGCATATATGATCGGAAAGGTTGCCGTATGTGAGATTCAGAATCTTATCATTGCATACAAAGAGCGTCTGGACAAAAACAACTTTATCCAGAACCTTCTTCTCGACAATCTTCTTCTGGTGGATGTCTACAACCGCGCGAAAAAGCTTCGCATCGACACAGATGTACGCCGCGTTGTTTACATGGTAGAGACGAAGCTGGAAAAAGACATCAGCGCACAGGAGACAGTAAAGAGCCTCTTTGCTTCAAGACCGAGAGATTTCATCACCGCAGTCGATGAGAAGAGCATTATCATTGTAAAAGAACTGAAGGATACCGACACCTTCGAGGATATGAACCAGACCGCAAGAATGCTGGTGGATATGCTGAATGCGGAGGCCATGTCCCAGGTGCGCGTTTCCTACGGAAATCCGGTCAACGAGATTAAGAGTGTATCGCGTTCTTACAAAGAGGCGAAGATGGCACTCGAAGTAGGAAAAATTTTCTACGCAGACAAAAACGTGGTACCGTACAACAACCTCGGCATCGGCCGTCTGATCTATCAGCTCCCGATTCCGCTGTGCGAAATGTTTATGACCGAAGTCTTCGGCGAAAATCTGCCGGATACGTTCGATGAGGAAACACTGACCACAATCAATAAATTTTTTGAAAATAACCTGAATGTGTCCGAGACATCCCGTCAGCTCTATGTACACAGAAATACTCTGGTGTACCGTCTGGAGAAGCTCGAGAAGAGCACAGGACTCGACATTCGTAAATTTGACGATGCGCTGACCTTTAAAATTGCCATGATGGTCGTAAGCTACATGACGTATATGAACAACAGCGAAAATCTGTAAAACCGTTCAGAGCCGTACAGGATTGCGGGAGTGCAAAGCACGGAGCAATCCGGGTATCGAAGGGGTCAAAAGACTTTTTGACCCTAACATTTTATCAACAACAAGAGGAGAGGAACGACATGATTGAATTACTGAACACAGGTGCATACCTTGTCAACGGAATCGACATCATCCCGGATACAGAAGAAGGCCGCGCGGAACTCAAAGCGCGTACCGGCGCTGTGCCGTGTCCGGCGGATGCTGCAAAAGAAACCATTGCCTATGGAATCTTAAAAGACCACAATGTTTCCGGCAACATGGAAAATCTGCAGATCAAATTTGACAAACTTACATCGCATGACATTACTTTTGTTGGAATCATTCAGACCGCGCGCGCGTCAGGACTGGAAAAATTCCCGGTACCGTACGTGCTGACCAACTGCCACAACTCCCTTTGCGCAGTCGGCGGAACCATCAACGAAGATGACCACATGTTTGGTCTTACCTGTGCGAAAAAGTACGGCGGCGTCTATGTACCGCCTCATCAGGCAGTAATTCATCAGTTTGCCCGCGAGATGCTTGCCGGCGGCGGAAAAATGATCCTCGGATCCGATTCCCACACCCGTTACGGTGCACTCGGAACCATGGCCATGGGCGAGGGCGGACCGGAGCTGGTAAAACAGCTTCTCTCCAAAACATATGATATCGCTATGCCGGGAGTGATCGCAATTTACATGACAGGCGCACCGCAGCCGGGCGTAGGACCGCAGGATATTGCACTTGCCATCATCGGTGCAGTCTTTGCAAATGGTTACGTAAAGAACAAAGTTATGGAGTTCGTAGGACCTGGCGTATCTTCCTTAAGCGCAGATTACCGGATCGGTGTGGACGTTATGACAACCGAGACAACGTGTCTGTCCTCCATCTGGAGAACCGATGAGAAAATCAGCGAGTTCTATCAGATCCACGGCAGAAGCGCAGATTACAAAGAGCTGAATCCTGGCGCGGTTGCTTACTATGACGGCGTTGTAAAAGTAGAACTCGACAAGATCAAACCGATGATCGCGATGCCGTTCCATCCGAGCAATGTTTATACCATTGAAGAGCTGAAAGCAAACCTCGATGACATCCTGAGCGATGTAGAGAAGAAAGCAGCCATCAGCCTCGACGGAAAAGTTCCGTTCACTCTGAAAAATAAAGTACACGACGGAAAACTCCTGGTAGACCAGGGAATCATCGCAGGATGCGCCGGCGGCGGATTTGAGAACATCTGCGACGCAGCCGATATCCTGAAAGGCCACAGCATTGGCGACGATGCGTTCACCTTAAGTGTTTACCCGGCAAGTACCCCGATCTATATGGAGCTGGCAAGAAACGGAAAACTGGCAGACCTTTTGGAAACCGGTGCGATCGTAAAAACCGCATTCTGCGGACCGTGCTTCGGCGCAGGCGATACTCCGGCAAACAATGCGTTCTCAATCCGTCACTCCACCAGAAACTTCCCGAACCGCGAGGGATCCAAGATCCAGAACGGTCAGATTTCTTCCGTTGCCCTGATGGATGCACGTTCCATTGCAGCAACCGCAGCAAACAAGGGATTCCTGACCGCAGCAGACGAGTTCACCGGAACATACACGAAACCGGCATACCACTTCGACAAGAAGATTTACGAGAACCGTGTCTTCGACAGCAAGGGTGTGGCAGATCCGTCTGTAGAAATCCAGTTCGGACCGAACATCAAAGACTGGCCGGCAATGCCGCAGCTTGCTGAGAACCTGATTCTGAAGGTTGTCTCTGAGATCCATGATCCGGTTACGACCACCGACGAGCTGATTCCATCCGGCGAGACTTCGTCCTTCCGTTCCAACCCGCTTGGACTGGCAGAGTTTACCCTGTCCAGAAAAGATCCGGCTTATGTGGGACGTGCAAAAGAAGTACAGGTTGCAGAGAAAGCCATCCAGGAAGGAAACTGCCCGGCAGAGGCACTTCCGGAACTGAAACCGGTCTTTGCAGCCATCCATACCCAGTACCCGGATATCGACAAGACAAACGTCGGTGTCGGATCCACCATCTTCGCTGTAAAACCGGGCGACGGCTCTGCGCGTGAGCAGGCAGCTTCCTGCCAGAAGGTATTAGGCGGCTGGGCAAACATCGCCAACGAGTATGCAACGAAGCGCTACCGCTCCAACCTGATCAACTGGGGCATGCTTCCATTCCTGATCCCGGAGGGAGATCTGCCGTTTACAAACGGAGATTACATCTTTGTACCGGAGATCCGCAAGGCAGTGGAAGAGAAAGCCGATGTGATCAAAGCGTACGTTGTAAAAGACGGAGCACTTGTTCCGTTCGAGATGACGTTAGGCGCGCTGACCGATGATGAGAGAGAAATCATCCGCAAGGGATGCCTGATCAACTATTATAGAGGATAAGTATTTGAGAAAGAGCTGTGTGGCAGGAGAAAAGTCTGTTTCATAGCTCTTTTTCTGCGCACTTATTTGAAACAAAATATCAGAAAACAATATAAAATTCAGAAAATAAACACAATAATTAAGAAAAGGAAAAGTGATATAAAAAAACAGTAAAAATATTTTAAAAATGTGTTGACAAATGCTGACGGATCTGTTATATTAAAATCACAAAGAAACAAGAAAACAAAAACCTAACCAAGAGGTACAAAGAGAAAGACTTGGGACCCCCTTTTCAAGAGAACAAACCATTTTCATAGAAAGAGACGAGAAATCTTCTATAGAAGAATGGAAAAAAAGGGAAAAGGAAGATGTTCTTAAGATGAGAGACTTCCGAAAGGAAAGAAAACCTGAGATAAAGATCCATACAAAAGAAGTTCGAAAGAAAACCTTTTGATAAACATGAGATCAGAGCAGATCTTAGGAAATCCTAAGGAAAAGATTTTCGGAGTGGAAATCTTAACCGCAAAGGAAAAGCCTCTGAAAAAGAACATCTTCCCGAAAAAAAGAAAATCTACAACAGGGAAATGGAAGAGAAACGATCTTTGAAATATCAAACGAAAGCGAAAACAAAGATCACAGATCGGTAAAGAAAGAAAACCAGTGAAAATCCTTGAAAGTAGAGAAAAAACTGAATATGGAAAATAAAGAAAAAGCGGTCGCTGTATCAGAAAAAATGATTGGTATGGCGATCGCTTTCTGTGTTGTGTAATTCGTCCGCCGGGCATGTTTTTCTTGACAGATGCGGCGGAAATGGTGCATACTTCTTAAAGCATAACAGCGGAGAAATCCGTGTATCGAAAATAAGAAGTCAGAACAGGAGAAGAAAGTGGCTGGATTTTGCAGAGAAGATATTTTAATGGAAGATAACGATATTCTTGTTGTTCACAAGCACGCGGGTATGGCAGTGCAGAATGCGCGGATGGGACAGATGGATCTGGAGCATGCGCTGCTGAATTATTTGGCGAAGCAGGCAAGGGCGGAAACACCGGGTCAGGCGCGGACTCAGATTCCATATCTGGCGGTCGTTCACCGGCTCGATCAGCCGGTTGAGGGCGTGCTGGTGTTTGCGAAAAACAAAGACGCCGCAGGAAAACTGGGACGGCAGGTGAAGGACGGGACGATGAAGAAAGAGTATCTCGCCGTCTGTGAGGGAAAAATCGAAAAACAGGGCGTGCAGAAGTTTGAGGATTTCCTTGTAAAAGACGGACGGAGCAACACATCCCGCGTCGTACAGCCAGGCACCGCCGGAGCGAAAAAAGCGGTGCTGGAATATGAAGTGATAAGGACACAGGAGAACCGAACACTGGTGCGGATCCACCTCGGAACGGGCCGCCACCACCAGATCCGCGTCCAGTTTTCCCATGCGGGATATCCGCTGGCGGGGGATGCAAAATATGGGGCGAAAGAGAAAGGATCTCTGGCGCTGTGCGCGCATCATCTCGAGCTGGAGCATCCGCGGACGGGCAAACGGCTTTCGTTTACCGTAAAACCAGAAGGTGAAATCTTCCACAGCTTTGTGTAACTATTCAGAGCTATGTGAAATTGCAAAAAAGTTCAGAAAATCATAAGAAAACAGGACTGGACTATTTTTACGGTTTGTGTATAATAGAGAAAGGTTATGTAACAAAACTGTAAAAAGTAATGGAAAATGATTCATCAGGCAAAGCAGAAAGGGAGAATTATGAAACGCAGAATGATTGCAGTACTGCTTTCCGGAATCCTGCTGTGCTCGGCAGCTGGATGCGGAAAAGAAGCAGTGACAGACAAGAGCACCGCAGCATCGTCGTCTCAGGAAGTGACAGAAACTCCGGCGGCAGAAGAAAGCCCGGAGGCCTCATCGTCCAGCGCAGATTCTACAGCAGAGTCAGCCAGTGCATCCACATCTTCTGAAAGCTCTGGAGATGAAGGAAAAGAAGCAGACAAAAAACGAATAGAAATCACCGTTCCGCACAAAGACGGCATGGAAGCATTGTACGACACCGTGGATGGACTTACCGTTGAAAAAGGCTCTTACATCGCCGTGGTTGCAAAAGACTTAAGTGCCGGTTTCTGGAAAGCCGTAAAAGCCGGTGCACAGCAGGCGCTTGACGATCTGAACGCCTCGCTTGGCTACACCGGAAACGACAAAGTTTATATGACATTTGAAGGCCCGGAAAATGAAAGTGACACCAACTCTCAGATCAATATCATCGACTCTGTCATTTCGGAAAATCCGGACGCGCTGATCCTTGGCATCATTGACCAGCAGTCGGGACAGGCACAGATGGAAGAGGCTTCCGACAGCCAGATTCCGGTCGTCATCGCGGATTCCGGTATCGAGAGTGATCTGATCACCTCGACATGTGCGACTGATCACGCAGCGGCAGCAAAGCTTGCGGCAGATCATCTCTGCGAGGCCATCGGCAACAGCGGAGAGGTTGCGATTGTTGCACATCAGTACAACACCGAGAGCAGCGTAGAGCGCGTGGAAGCATTTAAAAAAGAGATCGAAGAAAAATATACCGATGTGAAAGTGGTTCAGGTGAATTACGGAGATGGAGAAGAATCCATCGCGGACATGCTGAAAAATACACTTGAAACCTACCCGGCTCTGAAGGGCATCTTCTGTACGAACGAAGACATGGCAGACCAGACGCTGGATGCGCTGGCAGATATGGAAAATACTGAGCAGATTCAGATTGTCGGTTTTGATTCCGGTGAAAAACAGCAGAAAGCGATCCAGGAGGGACGCGAGTACGGTACCGTAACGCAGAATCCGTACGGTCTTGGCTATGCGGCAATCGTGGCGGCCGTCCGCGCGATTCAGGGACTTCCGGTAGATCAGAAGATCGATACGGGATATCAGTGGCTCGACAAAGACACGATCGATCTGGAGACAAATCAGAAGTATCTTTATAACTGAAAATCAGGATAAAAAATGAACCCGGCAGACAAGGGAATGTTCCTTTGCCTGCCGGGTTTTCTGCGCTGCAGTGCGGATTACGAGTTCTGATCGTCTTCGTAAATTCTCTGTACCTCTTCGGAAATCTGCTGCCGGATCGCGGAGAGATCGACATCCGGGATGCCGTCCTCGGTGATCTGCGGTTTGGAAGGAGAGGTATACGGCTTCGTGTCGCCCATGGAAGCTTTTGGGGATGTTTCTTCTTCGTCAAACTCCTCCGGAGCGGCCGGTTTTGCGGATGGCCGGCGGCGGATGATTTTCGGAAGATCTTTCTCATCGTCGTCATCGTCAGGTTCTTCCGGAACAAAACGGAAATCGTACATGGTGTTCTGCGAAACACGGGTACGGTTCGACGGTTTCTGATAGCTGCGGTACGGATCTCTTGCGTTGCCGGAAGAAGAGGAAGAGGAGCCGCGGCGTTTCTTTTTCTTCTTTCTGGATGGAAGAGGGTCGAAACCGGATCTGCGCTTCCGTCTGGCGCGCGCTTTTGCACGGTGTTCGCGTTCTTCTTCGTCGTCATCCTCCCAGTAGTCCGCCTCTTTCCACGGTTTAAACTGGAAGAGCATGCCTGCTGCGGCGAGAATGGCAGAGACAATCCAGAACATCATGTTCAGATCGAGGTCCTTGAAGAAATATGCCATGCGGATCGTCGTGAGGGCGCCGCAGATGGAGGTGACCAGGATTACGGAAATGCGTTCGAACGGAACGCAGATCAGGCTGATCACGAAAGCGACGAGGGCGACGAGTCCATAACCTGTGATATCGTTTGGATTAACGAGATGCCAGAGGCAAAAGCCGACGAGCCCGCAGATCAGAAGAAAAAGTCCGATCCGGTAGAGGACGAAGGCAATGATTGCGGTCAGAAGACCGGTGCCGACGGCAAGCGCCAGGGTGATCGTCGTGGTCTGATTCGTGTAGGTACCCGCTGCATAACCAGCGGCCGCGCCGAGAAAAAATCCGGGAATGACGCTCCAGAGTTTGCGGAGCGCATAGCCGAAGAAACAGTTCAGCAGGGCAAAAACAATCACAATCAGAAGAAGCTGCTGCTGGTAAACACCCATGACGTCCCGGACTTTATCGAGACCGCCAAGCAGCGTGTTGATGTTAAAAGCTTGCATATTCAGATTCATGATATTCACTCCTATATGATGTATCGGAAAAATAGATACAGGTTGTATTTTAGTACGGAACGGCGGTTTTGGCAAGTGAAATTGTGTTTGAGATCTGGAAAACGGCAGAATGGCGGCGGTGTGCATATGGTATAAGGAAGAGCAAAAAGGAAATAAAACAGGCATGAATCAGGATAGAGTGTATGAAAATAGAAGAAATTCCTATCAGGGAAATCTGATGGAGCGGCCGGAGCCGTTTTTTGCGGCACAGCCCTTATGGGGAAGAAGTATGGAGGAGCAGCAGGAAGCGCGGGAACGGCAGCGGATGCAGTCGTATTATTCCCGGACGGCATCTGATCTGCAGCGGCTGGTGGAGGCAGAGTGTGACCGCATGGATTACCGCGGCAGCATGATGTACGACGAATTCCCGGACCGGCTCATGATGGAGCACACCTGCCGGAATATCGCACGTCAGTACGGCAGGGAAAACGGCGGGAAGGATGAGAAAACGGCAGAAGAGGAACTGCTCGATTTGATCGGCGTTCTTTTTTATAATGAAATGTTCCGGAGGCGGAGCAGGAGGAAACATTATTACAATCTGTGGCTTTAAACCGCGCTATAAAGTAATAAGAGGGTAACACATTTTTAATAATTTTTCTGTTGTGGTTTTGCGGAAAACAGATTACAATATTAGCGGGGTTGTAAGGGGCTTTATTACACATGTTTACAAACGATTCAGAAAGTTTGGAGAGTATAAATGGAATTACAGAAATTATTACAGGATGAAATCCGGGAAGGGCTGTATCGTATCACGATCAGCGGCCCAAGAGGGGACAGTGAAGTGTCCAAAGTGAGAATACGCCCGGTTGAAATAAAAGGAAAACTGCTCTTTCAGTGCCAGGAGACCGTCGGCACGAAGGAGTTTCATAAAAATATGACAAAAGACGATGTGATCACCCGGATCAGCGACTGGATGAACGGAACCTTCAAGCAGATGCAGCTTGAATCCGACACCTGCACAGCATCCGTTCTGGTCAGCAAAAAGGGAACGATGACGATCAAAAAGAAACCGCATATGAAAGGAACCGGCAAACCCGTCAATCTGGCGCACAACCGGAAGAAACGGTATATTCTGGAAGAAGGAATCCCGGTTCCTTTTTTACAGGATCTCGGTGTTATGACAAAAGAAGGCAAAATCGTGCGGACCCGCTACGACAAGTTCCGCCAGATCAACCGCTTTCTGGAGTTCATCGAAGATATCCTGCCGCAGCTCCCATCGGACCGCGAGATCACGATTCTCGATTTCGGCTGCGGAAAATCGTATCTGACGTTTGCGATGTATTATTACTTCCGCGAACTGAAAAAACTGGATGTCAATATCATCGGACTTGACTTGAAAGAGGATGTCATCGCAATCTGCAACGGACTGGCGGAGAAATACGGCTATGAAAAGCTGCATTTCTATCAGGGTGACATCGCTTCTTATACCGGCCGCGACGAGGTCGATATGGTGGTGACGCTGCACGCGTGCGACACGGCGACTGACTATGCGCTGGAAAAGGCCGTCAAATGGAATGCAAAAGTTATTCTTTCCGTTCCGTGCTGCCAGCATGAGCTGAACCGCCAGATTGCAAACAAAGAACTGTATCCGATCATGGATTACGGCATCTTAAAAGAGCGCATGGCGGCGCTTCTGACCGACGGAATCCGGGCAAAGCTTCTGGAGAATGCAGGCTATGAGACACAGATTCTTGAGTTCATCGACATGGAGCACACGCCGAAGAACCTTCTGATCCGCGCGGTAAAACGCCAGGAAGGCTCGAAAAAACTGCCGGAAGAACTGAAAGTGTGCATGGAAGCGTACCATGTGAAGCCGACACTGGCAGACCTCCTCACAGAAAAGGAGGAGCCGTGATGAATAAAAGAGCAGCAAGGATTCTGATCCTTTTTCTTGTTTTTGCCGCATCAGTCGGTGTGTTCACACACCTGATGAGCCACGAGACGACGGAGAATGCGACCGATCTGGACGCAGCGAGTCTTCCGGTGCTGTACATGAAGACCGCGGACACGACAGTGAACCGCATGTACGGATACCGCCAGGAGATGAACGGCGTAACGACAAGAGAAAACCTGACACCGCTGCCGATGGACCGTTCGCTTACGCTTGAAATTGATGCGAAGGGACAGAAAATTATAAACGTGACCTATACGGTGGAAAGCACAGACGGCGGAGCGCTGATTGAAAACTCGGTGCTGAAATCGTTTGACGAGGACGGAAGCTATCTGAAAGCAGACTTCCAGTTAGAGACCGCGATTCTGATGAATCAGGAATATACGCTGAAGCTCGAGGTTGCCTACGGAAACGGCCAGTCTGCCTGGTATTACACCCGCATTGTACAGCGCAACGGCGTGGAGGTCGGCGATTATCTGGCCTACACGCAGATGTTTGCGCAGACATGCCTGGATAAAACGCAGGCGGAAGCGCTCGTTCCGCAGCTTGAGCCGGATGAGACGGGGGATAATTCTTCGTTCCTCAATGTCAACATTCATTCCAGCCTCGACCAGATTTCCTGGGGAAGCCTCGCACCGACGATCGTACAGCAGCCGGTGCAGCAGATCAAAGAAGCGAATGAGACGACGACCAGCATCAAACAGGAGTACATGATCAGTGCGCAGGATGAGAACGGACAGACGGAGTATTATACCGTAAGCGAGTTCTACCGGATGCGAGAGTCCGACGGAGAGATTATTCTGCTGGACTTCGAGCGGAGCGCACAGCAGATCTTTGATCCGGAGCTTGGTGTTCTGACGAAATCCGGCATTAACCTCGGTGTGACCGGCGAGGATACCAAGTATGTGACGAATACGGCAGGTGATATTGTCGCATTTGTAGTAAACGGTGATCTCTGGTGCTACAACCGCAGCGCCAACAAGACGATCCGCGTTTTCAGCTTCCGTGAGAACGGCAGCATGGATGACCGGGAACAGCACGGAGAGCATGATGTCAACATTGTACGTGTGGATGATGCGGGCGATGTGACGTTTGTTGTTTATGGCTATATGAACCGCGGAAACCACGAGGGTGAAGTGGGAGCAGCCGTTTACTATTATCGCGCCGAGCGGAATGTGGCAACCGAGGAGATTTTCGTTCCGGCGGATATTTCCTACGAGATGCTGAAAAAACAGCTCGACCGCCTCTCCTACGTCAACAAGCAGAGAGAGATGTATCTCTATCTGAATGAGAACCTGTGTAAGGTAGATATTGAAACCGGCACGACGACGGTGGTCCGGGAAAGTATCCCGGAGGACTGCTTTGTAGTATCGGAAAGCCAGGAGAGCATCGCGTGGATGGATGCGGACAATGCAAGCAGTGCGATGAACATCACCGTGATGAATCTGGAGAGCGGGGAAACGCAGCGCTTTGCGGCGGATGACGGACAGAAGATCCGGGCACTTGGCTTTATCAATGAAGACTTTGTCTATGGTATGGCAAACGACAGCGATATTTTAAAAGATATTTCCGGCAATGAAGTTTTCGCTATGCATACGGTGCGGATTGTCAGCATCGACGGAACCGTGAAAAAAGAGTATCACCAGGACGGCTATTATGTGACAGGCGTGTCGATTTCGGACGGCCTTCTGGAGCTGGACCGCGTGGTACGCCAGGAAAACGGCTATGCGGATGCGCCGGAGGATCACATCATGAACGGCGAGCAGCAGAGCCAGGAACTGGTGACGGGCCGCCTGGCAACGGTGGACGACAGAAGAGAGCAGCAGTTCCTTCTGGAATTCTCGACGAGCGGCAAAACACAGTCGCTTCTGACACTGACACCGAAATATATCTATTCAACCTTACGGACCGATCTTACGATGTCGTACGACACGGGCAGCGCAGATCTTTACTATGTATATGGAAAAGGAAAACTGATCGCCATTTTAAGCTCCCCGGCCGAGGCCGTACAGCTTGCCGATGAGAATGTCGGCGTTGTGCTGAACAGCAGCCAGTCCTATGTGTGGGAGCGCGGAAACCGCCAGCAGGGCATGCGCCTCGACGAGACAACGATGCCGTCGGGATTTCAGAGTGCATCTCTGGACGAAAACGTGCTGAAGGAGTCACTCGGTGATGATTACGAACTGCTGAACCTGACGGGCTGCACAAGAGAAGAAATTCTCTACATGATCAGCAGCGGCTACGGCGTTGTTGTAAAGACCGGCGCGAACGAGAGTCTGCTTCTGACTGGATACGATATTTTTGGAAATTCCTGGCTGTATAACCCGGCAACGGGCGAGACAACTGCACTTTCTGACGATGACAGCGATGCATTGTTCGCACAGAACGGCAATGTCTTCATCAGTTATATTAAAAAAGTAAAGATCGAGTGATTTGCGGGGTTTTCTAATGACGCAAAAAGTGCTAGAATAAAGAAAGCACTATGAATATTTAGGGAGAAAAAAGACAATGAAACTTACAACCATCCGAGAGATTTATAAAAACCGGGAAGTATACCTGGACAAAGAAGTAACCGTAGGCGGCTGGGTGCGCAGCGTACGTGATTCCAAAACCTTTGGTTTCATCGTTCTGCATGACGGAAGCTATTTCGAAACCCTGCAGATCGTATACCACGATGAGATGGAAAACTTCGCTGAGATTTCCAAAATGAACGTCGGCGCAGCCATCATCGTAAAAGGTACCCTCGTTGCTACCCCGCAGGCAAAACAGCCGTTTGAGATTCAGGCGGCAGAAATTACCGTAGAGGGCGTTTCCGCACCGGATTACCCGCTGCAGAAAAAACGCCACTCCATGGAATACCTTCGTACCATTTCCCATCTGCGTCCGAGAACCAACACCTTCCAGGCAGTATTCCGTGTTCGTTCCCTCTGCGCCTATGCGATCCATCAGTTCTTCCAGGAGAGAGACTTCGTTTATGTCAACACCCCGCTGATCACCGGCAGCGACTGCGAGGGAGCCGGCGAGATGTTCCAGGTAACCACCATGGATCTTGACAATATTCCGAAAACCGAGGACGGCGCTGTTGATTTCACACAGGACTTCTTCGGAAAGAAGACAAGCCTTACCGTAAGCGGACAGTTAAACGGCGAGACCTTTGCACAGGCATTCCGCAATATCTACACCTTCGGACCGACTTTCCGTGCAGAAAATTCCAACACCACCCGCCATGCAGCAGAGTTCTGGATGATCGAGCCGGAAATCGCTTTCGCTGATCTGGAGGACGATATGGAGCTTGCTGAGGCAATGCTGAAATATGTCATCCGCTACGTTATGGAGCATGCACCGGAAGAAATGCAGTTCTTCAACAGTTTCGTGGACAAGGG
>ERZ773248.2025-NODE-2025-length-13689-cov-37.254511_pt1 | contig 13689 bp, 9 predicted proteins | sample MGYA00580518_ERZ773248 | MGnify/ENA primary metagenome ERZ773248 (study PRJEB29015, sample SAMEA2737762) | human gut metagenome | biome: human gut; feature: human-associated habitat; material: faeces | place: China | collected 2012 ...
TTATGAGATTTCAAGAAGCTGCCGGTACAGGTAAAAAATCTTAACGGCACATATCTGCAATCGTATAAATCAGATTTTTGGAATCTTCCCAGCCAAGGCAAGGATCCGTGATGGATTTACCGTAGATGTGTTCGCCGATCTTCTGGGAGCCTTCCTCAATATAACTCTCGATCATAACACCTTTTACCATCTTCTGAATTTCAGAAGAAACCTGACGGTTGTGCATGACTTCCTTTACGATACGGATCTGTTCTTTATATTTTTTGCCGGAGTTGGAATGGTTTACGTCCACAACGGCTGCCGGATTGACAAGATCCATTTTTTCGTACATGTCACACAGACGGATCAGATCTTCGTAGTGGTAATTCTGTGTGGAGTTACCGTGTTTGCTGACTGCGCCGCGCAGAACAACATGTGTCAGCGGGTTGCCGCTTGTCTCCACTTCGTAACCACGGTATACGAAATGATGTGGGTGCTGTGCTGCATATACGGAGTTGAGCATAACAGAAAAGTCGCCGCTGGTCGGGTTTTTCATACCGGATGCGACATCAAAACCACTGACCGTCAGACGGTGCTGCTGATCCTCGACAGAACGTGCACCGATGGCAACGTAGGAGAGAAGATCTTCGACATACCCCCAGTTTTCCGGGTAGAGCATCTCATCTGCACAGGTTAAACCGCTCTCTTTAATCGCACGGATGTGCATTTTACGCATGGCAATCAGACCTTCGATCATGTCAGGCGCTTTTTCCGGATCCGGCTGGGAGGCGATACCCTTATAGCCCTCGCCGGTAGTACGCGGCTTATTTGTATAAACACGCGGAATGATGATCAGACGGTCGGCAACATCCTCCTGGATTTTTGTGAGGCGGCTGACATAATCACAGACAGCGTCCTCCCGGTCTGCGGAACAAGGTCCGATGATAACGAGAAAACGGTCATCTTTTCCGGTGATAACGTCGGAGATCATAGCATCCCGTTCTTTTTTTAACTGTTTTAATTCTTCTGACAGCGGAAAATCCCGTTTGATCTCTGCCGGAGAAGGAAGCTGGTTTAAAAATGTAAAACTCATAATAATCCTCATTTCTGAGCAACTTATTGCGAAAAATAAGCTATCAAACTTATTTTTCACACTAAAAACTCCATTCTAAGCGCTAAAATCAAAAATTATATTAAATGATATTGCAGAAGATGTCAAATATTTGCATAACAGGAGGGGGTTGGTTATAATGAAAAAAGAAGATGATTGTGAGATGGCAGGGAGGTGTCTGGCATGAAAATAAAAGGAACAGAGGTCGGAACGGGACGTCCGCTCATATGCGTTCCGGTTCTCGAAAAAACGAAAGAAGAAGTTATAAAAGAAGTGGAATATCTCGTGAAATCGGATGCAGACATGATCGAATGGAGGCTGGATGCATTTGAACATTACACCGACTACAATGAAGTGCGGGAAATATTGCAGCAGATAGCGCCTTTATTAAAGAAAAAACTGTTTTTGTATACATTTCGTACTGCAAAACAGGGTGGAGTGGTGTCGGTTGACCGGGAAACATTAAATGATCTGCACGATCTTGCGGCAGAGTCAGAATGTGTGGATCTGATCGATCTGGAATTTTTTGAGGAGGAACATGCGGCAAAGCGGATCCGGGAAATTCAAAAAAAGGGGAAGAAAGTTGTGGCATCACATCATGATCTGGAAGGAACACCGCAGATAGATGTAATGCGGATGCTGCTTGACCATATGTGTGAAGGAGGTGCGGATATTGTCAAACTTGTTGTGACTCCAAAAACAACGGAAGATGTATTGCGGCTGCTTGCCGTTACTTCTGAATTTCACAGTGAAAATCAAGAAACACCGATCATTACCGTGTCCATGGGAAAACTGGGGGCAGTCAGCAGAGTGAGCGGAGAAACTTTTGGTTCCTGTGTGACATTTGCGTCGCATGGAAAGAAAAGTGCACCGGGACAGTTTCAACTGGAAGAAATGCAGCAAACGCTCGCTATGCTGCATGAGGGATGTGAATAAAAAATAAAGAAAATATAAAGAATGGATAAAGTGCAGGGAAGATACTTGACGTGGTATCTTCCCTGTGTTAATATATGCCACTGTAAATAAATAACAAAGAAAATATATAACAATGTTAAATAATGAGGTGAGAAAAACAGGAATGGATGATTTATTTACAAGATTTTTTTTTGCGCTGTATCAGTTTCACAAACTGCATATGGGTGATCTGGTGCCGGATATCACGAAACTTGAGGGCATGACGATGGCGGCGATCAAGCACTGCAGTGGGGAAAAGGAAGAACTGACGGTTTCCGAATTGACCGCAAAGCTGAAAGCGAAGGGACCTGCAGTTTCACGCACCTTAAAGACGTTGGAAGATAAAGGATACATTGAGCGCGACGTCAACAAAGCAGACAGGCGCAATACTTATGTGAAGCTGACGGCATCCGGGGAACAGAAGCAGGAAGAGTGCGAGCAGATCATGAGCAGCTTTGCGCATGCAGTCATCTCAAAAATAGACCGGGATGACATGGAACAGCTGATCGATTGCCTGAATGAGCTTTACGAGGCGTCGAGGGAAGAAATCGAAGACCGAAAAATGAGACAAAAAGGAGAATAGGACATGAGCAAAATATTTAAAAATATGCTCCCGTACTGGAAGGGACTGATCATTGTTGTTGCACTGTTAGTTGTACAGGCGTGGTGTGATCTGTCTCTTCCGGCATACACATCGGATATTATTGATGTCGGAATCCAGAACAAAGGTGTGGAGCATGTGCTGCCGGAGGCAGTAACGGAGGATGAGTTTACACTGGCACAGCTTTTTATGGCCGATGAGGAGAAGGAAAGCTGGGAAAACAGTTACGAAAAGGACGGAGATGTTTACCGTCTGACCGTTACAGATAAAAAACAGTTAGATGAACTGGATGATACGCTGCTTCTTCCTCTTCTGATGAACTATCAGATGTCATCGGTGGATGAGCAGACATTTAAAGAGAGTGTGGCAAAACAGACCGGAATGGATCAGGCGATGCTTGATAACATGAGTATCGAGCAGATCGGGGAGTCCATGGGAGTGCCGCTTACATCTTTTGAGAAAGAAGTCGAGGATGACGACGGAAATACCGTGGTTACGAATTGCGTGGATATGCGTACAATTTTTGCTGCCATGGAAGCGTCAGGGGCAATGACAGAGGAACAGATCTTATCCATGCGTGATACCGTTTCTGATACGATCGATACCATGGGAAGTTCTCTGGTAAAATCAATGGGTATCGCGTATGCAGTAAGCTGTGATACAGCGGCAGGAGTGGATATTGATAAGGTACAGACATCCTATCTCTGGTCAGCCGGTGGCAGGATGGTTGCGATGGCACTTCTTATGGGTGTGGCAACGGTTCTGGTAGGATTTTTTGGTGCACGTATCGGTGCCGGAATCGGACGTGACCTGCGAGGAAAGATATTTGGACAGGTGGTTCGTTTTTCTAACGCGGAGATGGATCATTTTTCCACTGCATCTTTAATTACCAGAAGTACGAATGATATCCAGCAGATCCAGATGGTTTCCGCCGTGATGATCCGTATGGTTGCCTATGCGCCGATTCTTGGCATCGGAGGTGTCTTAAAAATCATCCAGACAGGAGCAGGAATGGGATGGATCATTATTCTGGCAATCCTTGTGATCCTTGGCTATGTCATGGTATTGATGTCTGTTACAATGCCTCGTTTTAAGCTGATGCAGAAACTGGTCGATAAGATCAATCTGGTATCCAGAGAGATCTTAACAGGACTTTCCGTCATTCGTGCATTCGGCAGGGAAACAGAGGAAGAAAAACGTTTTGATGCTGCAAATAAAGATCTGACAAAGACCATGCTGTTTACAAACCGTGTCATGACATTTATGATGCCGGGTATGATGCTGATTATGAATCTTCTGACCGTAGGTATCGTATGGGTAGGCGCGCACAAAATCGATGCCGGTTCCATGCAGGTCGGTTCCATGACTGCATTCATCACCTATGCGATGATGATCGTTATGGCATTTTTAATGCTGACAGCAATGTCGATCATGCTTCCGCGTGCAGCAGTGGCAGCAGAACGTATCGATGAGGTTATCCGCACAGAGTCTTCCATAGAAGATGCAAAAAATCCGGAAGAATTAAGAGAACACAAAGGTGTGATCCGTTTTTCACATGTCAGCTTCCGCTATCCGGGAGCGGAGGCAGATGTGTTGGAGGATATTGATTTTACAGCGGAGCCGGGTAAGACAACGGCAATCATCGGAAGTACCGGATGTGGAAAATCCACGCTGGTCAACCTGATTCCAAGACTTTATGATGTCACAGGCGGAAGTGTTACCTTAGACGGTCAGGATATCCGGAATATCCGTATGGAAGATTTGAGGGAGGAAATCGGTTTTGTGCCGCAGAAAGGTGTACTGTTTTCCGGTACGATCGCGTCAAACCTGCGTTTTGGAAAACGAGACGCCACAGATGAGCAGATCAAAGAGGCGGCAGCAATCGCACAGGCAGCCGATTTTATTGAGGAGAAACAGGAGAAATACGACAGTGATATCGCACAGGGTGGAAGCAACGTTTCCGGTGGACAGAAGCAGCGTCTTGCCATTGCACGTGCGATTGCAAAACAGCCGAAAATCTATGTGTTTGATGACAGTTTCTCTGCACTTGACTTAAAGACGGATGTGGCACTTCGAAAAGCACTGGCATCGAAAGTAAAAGACAGCACAGTCATCATTGTAGCGCAGAGAATTAGTACAATTTTACACGCAGAACAGATCCTTGTGCTTGATGATGGAAAGATCGTCGGAAAAGGTACGCATGAAGAATTGCTGAAAAACTGTGAGACATACCAGCAGATCGCCCGTTCACAGCTTTCGGCAAAAGAACTTGGCATAGAGGAAAGTGAGGTGTCTGTCAATGAGTAATGAAAGAGAAAAAGTTAGAATGCAGCACCGTGGCAGAGGACCGATGGGGCGCGGTATGCAGCCGGGAGAAAAACCGAAGGATTTAAAGAGTTCTCTGGGAAAACTGTTATCTTACATTGGAAATTTTAAAGCTGCAATTATTGTAGTCATGATTTTTGCGGCGGCTTCCACGGTATTTAATGTAATCGGGCCTAAGACTTTAGGAAAGGCAACCACAGCGCTCTCCGAAGGACTGATGGCAAAGATCCAGGGCACGGGAAGCATCGATTTTACCTATATCGGACAGATCCTTTTATTTGTGTTAGGGCTTTATGTGTGCAGTGCGGCATTTAACTTTATTCAGGGCTGGATTATGACCGGTGTAACGCAGAAGATCTGCTACCGCATGCGTAAAGAAATCTCCGGGAAAATCAACCGCATGCCGATGAAGTATTTTGAGAGCCGTACTTACGGAGAAGTTTTATCGAGAATCACCAATGATGTCGATACCTTAGGACAGGGATTAAACCAGAGTATCACAACGATCATCACGTCGGTTGCAACCTTAGTCGGGGTGCTGATCATGATGTTAAGTATCTCCCCGTTAATGACGCTGATTGCAATCGTGATCCTGCCGATCTCCATGGCACTGATCTCATTTGTGGTCAAAAAATCCCAGAAATACTTCAAAGACCAGCAGGAATATTTAGGTCATATCAATGGACAGGTCGAGGAGGTTTATGGCGGGCATTTAGTCATCAAGGCATTCAACCGTGAGAAAGACACGATTGAGGAATTTAACCGCACCAATGAGATTTTATATCAGTCTGCATGGAAATCACAGTTTTTGTCAGGTATGATGCAGCCGATCATGATGTTTGTCGGAAATCTCGGTTACGCAGCAGTGGCTTTATCCGGTGGACTGCTTGCAATCCGTGGAACGATCACGATCGGTGATATCCAGGCATTTATCCAGTATGTAAAAAACTTCACACAGCCGATCCAGCAGATTGCACAGGTCATCAATCAGGTACAGTCGATGGCGGCAGCATCTGAGCGTGTGTTTGAGTTTTTAAATGAGGAAGAGGAAGATCAGACCGTAGAACATCCGGCAGATGTGAGTGCCGTAACCGGAACCGTCGATTTTGATCATGTACAGTTTGGTTACAACCCGGATCAGACGATCATCAAAGATTTCAGTGCACATGTCAAACCGGGGCAGAAGATTGCAATCGTTGGGCCGACCGGCGCAGGAAAGACTACGATGGTAAAGCTTCTGATGCGTTTTTATGATGTAAACAGCGGTTCCATCAAATTAGACGGTCATGATGTCAGGGATTTTAACCGCAGGGAATTAAGAGATGCGTTTGGAATGGTATTGCAGGATACCTGGCTGTTTAAGGGAACGATCATGGAAAATATCCGTTACGGACGTTTAGAAGCTACAGATGAAGAGGTCATTGCAGCGGCGAAAGCGGCACATGCTGACCACTTCATTAAGACACTTCCGGGTGGTTACCAGATGGAATTAAATGAGGATGCAAGCAATGTTTCACAGGGACAGAAGCAGCTCCTTACGATCGCAAGGGCAATCCTTGCGGACAATAAGATTTTGATCCTCGATGAGGCAACATCTTCGGTTGATACGAGAACCGAGGTCACAATCCAGAAAGCGATGGATAATCTGATGCGTGGCAGAACCAGTTTTGTCATTGCACACAGACTCTCAACGATCCGCAATGCGGATCTGATCCTTGTCATGAAGGACGGGGATATCGTGGAGCAGGGAAATCACGAAGAACTGCTTGAAAAAAATGGATTTTATGCAAATCTTTATAATTCACAGTTTGAGGATGTTGTTGCGTAAGAGGATATGGGATGTCGTCGTTTGGCGGCATCCTTTTTTCGTGCAGATTTTGCCGGGTATGGAATTCATTTTCGTTCCGGATACATAAAAGAAAAATAGCTGCATAAATTTTCCGGCAAACAGGAAACACTATGAGAAAAAGCCACATTCATGCGGCAGAAAGCAGGAAAATCATATGGACAAAATGAATATCAGAAAAGCGGCAATGATCGGCTGCGGATTCGTGGGCGCATCATCGGCATTTGCGCTGATGCAGAGCGGTATTTTTTCGGAGATGGTCATGATTGATGCAGATCACGCGAAGGCGGAGGGGGAAGCGATGGATCTAAGCCACGGACTTCCATTTGCAAGACCGGTAAAAATATATGACGGGGACTATGATGACATTGTAGATGCCGGAATTATTATCATCACGGCGGGTGCAAACCAGAAGCCGGATGAGACGCGGCTTGATCTGATCCACAAAAATGTGGAGATATACAAACAGATCATCCCGGAGATCGCAAAGCGCGGCTGTGAGGGAATCCTTCTTATCGTATCCAATCCGGTCGATATCCTTACCTACACGGCACTGAAACTTTCCGGTTTCCCGGAACACCGCGTGATCGGTTCCGGGACAGTGCTTGATACCGCCCGGTTAAAATATCTGATCGGGGAGCATTTAGGGGTAGATAACCGCAGTGTGCATGCGTTTATCATCGGGGAACACGGAGACAGTGAACTTGCCGCATGGTCCAATGCGAATATTTCCGGTGTCCGTCTGAGTGATTTTTGCGAAATGCGTGGTCATTTTATGCATGAGGAATCCGAAAACCGTATCTATGAAAAAGTAAGAAACAGCGCTTACGAGATCATTGAACGCAAGCATGCGACCTATTATGGGATTGCGATGGCGGTAAAGCGGATCTGTGAATGTATCATCCGAAATGAACAGTCGATCCTTCCGGTATCTTCCATGATGCATGGCATTTACGGAATGAAAGATATTGTGATCAGCATGCCTGCCATTGTCGGAAAGGACGGTGTGGAGAACGTGATACCGATCTCACTGGACGAGGAAGAAAAAATGCAGTTGAAAAGATCAGCGGATATTTTAACCGGGATGAAAGAAATGATAAAAAAAGAACACGGGATCGGTTAAAAAAACAGGATAGTTGTGGTATAGTTTATTAGCAGATGATGTAAAAAAAATTGTATCAACAGGAATACAAAGGAGGACACATCATGTCCATGCGCATATATACCATGACACACAAAAAATTTACACCCCTGCCGGATCCGCTTTATGTACCGCTTCATGTCGGAAGGGCATGCGGGGAGAATCTGGGATATTTGGGGGATGATACGGGAGAACAGATCTCAGCGCTGAACTGTTATTACAGTGAGCTGACCGGGTTTTACTGGATCTGGAAAAACTGCCATGATGCCGATTATGTCGGCACCTGCCATTACAGACGGTATCTGATCAACGAAAAAGAACAGATCTATACGGAGAAGGAATACCGGGAACTGTTAAGAAAATACGATCTGGTCACGACCAAAAAAGTCCTGTTAAACAATTCTTATTACGACGGATTTTTGGCAAACCACAATATACGGGCACTGGAGATGACAGGAAAGGTCATTACAGAGAAATATCCGGAATATGCGGATGCATTTGAACAGCTTGTAAATGGCAGACAGACTTATTTTGGAAATATCCTTGTCACTTCAAAAATATTATTTGATGAATATGCATCCTGGCTGTTTTCCATTTTCTTTGAGGTGGCAGAGCGGATCGAATTAGAAACGGGGGAAGATGCCTACCATAAAAGAGTATTTGGATTTATTTCCGAATTTCTCCTGCTTGTGTGGGTTACAGTGAAAAAGCTGCGTGTATATGAGTGCAAAGTGGGAATGCTTGGAGAAAAGGCAGAGACCGGTGAATTAAAAAGGTGTCTTGCCGAATGTTTCAGAAACCGCGATGTTGATCTGGCAAAGAAAATTTTTTTGGAGACAAGAGAAAAAAGACCGGATGTATTAATGGAGGCATCTGATATCACGGGTGAATTGCATCTGTGCATGCAGATCATTGCAACCGCGGGGGAAGAAAGAAATCATGGCGAAACCATGATTTTAGAAAGAGAAAATGATTTTGGCAGACTGATGGAGATATTTTCGAAATTAAACCGGGTTGTGAGCCGGTACCGCGAAAACAGCGAGAGCGAAGAGGATATCCGTTTTCTGGGCGAAGGGAAAATATCAAAGACCGCAGTGTGGGTGGCAGTCATGATGGGAAAAGAATCTGAAAGTGAGAAAAAAGATCTGATGGATCGCATGTTAAAATATCTTCATTAAATTTTAAGAAATGCCGGAAAGCAGGAAAATACACGCATGAGGAAGAATGCCGTAACCTGCACCGGCATTTTTTGTTGACAATTATTTTATGGTCTGCTATGATAAAACGTGCGTAAAAAAGTAACATTTTTTTTATGCTGCAGATCCCTTATAATAGTAAGAGCAGGCAACCGTAGTCTAATGGATAGAACACCGGACTCCGACTCCGGCAATGCGGGTTCGATTCCCGCCGGGTGCATTTTGACAGTCAGATAGCAGGCGGCATGTTATATGTTACGCCTGTTACATATTTTATGGCGTTTTATACAACAAAAGGAAAGGGATGGAAAATACGATGGCTTCTTCAAATGTTGATGATAAATTAAAAAAAGATACAGAAAATAAAGAGACAGGCAATAAAGAAACAAATAAGATTCTTACATTTATAAAACAGAATGTGCGTTATATTACAGCAGGGGTATTGTTCCTTGCAATGGTACTTATTTTAGTAAAGGTCGGATCTCCGAAACAGCCACAGAATGGACAGAATGTTGCGGCAACAGAGGTAGCTTCAGAGGCATCAGATGACGCAAAACAGGAGTTTGAGGTGGATGCACATGAAGATGTAAATACACTGATCAACCAGTACTATACCGCATATGCAGCGGGAGACACGGATACACTTTCAACAATCGCAACCCCGCTGTCTGAAAATGAAAAAAGTTATATTTCCGTATTCAGCCAGTATGTAGATGCATACCAGAATATCAAATGCTACACAAAACAGGGGCTTGATGCATCTTCTTATCTTGTATCCGTTTATGTTGAAGTGAAATTTAAAGATGTAGATACGGTTGCGCCGGGACTGGATTTCTTCTATGTGCGCACGAATGAAGATGGCAGTGTATACATTGATAACCTTTACAGCCAGTACAATTTAAAGATTAAAGAAAATGCGTTAGATACAAGCATTCAGAACCTGATCAGTGAGTACGAGGACAGCGAAGATGTCAATACACTTCAGAAAGAAGTACAGGGTAAATATGACACGGCCATTGCTTCGGATGATAAGTTAAGTGAGATGATCTCCACGACGATTCCGAATGCGATCACTGAGTGGGCAGGCACGATCGTCAGCCAGAATACCGAGACAGAGAGCACAGAGCAGGCTCCGGAAGAAACAACAGAATCAGAGCAGACTGAGACACCGGAGGAGAATACGGAGCAGCCGGCGGAAGATACACCGACACAGGGTGAGCCGGATACCGTTTATGCAGTAGATACTGTAAATGTCAGAGCAGCCGCAGATACAGAATCCGATAAAATTGGAACGTTAGAGAAAGGCACAGCACTTACAAGAACAGGTACAGATGGAGAGTGGAGTGTTGTAAATTATAACGGACAGACCGGATATATTAAGACAGAGTATCTTACAACGAAAAATTCCGATTCTGATTCAGATAACGGTGGAAATGAAGAGCAGACGACCACAAGCAATTTTATAGCTGAGGGAACAGTCATTACGCTGAGTGATTCCATAAATATCCGTTCGGGAATGAGCGAGAACGACAGCAAGATCGGAACAGCTTTTTCCGGTGAGAAGGTCACGGTAGTTATGAGCTATGCAGAGGGATGGACAAAGGTAACCTGGAATGGACAGACCGGTTATATTAAGACTTCCCTGTTACAGTAAATGTTCAATATACAATGGATGGCACATTTTTAGTAACAGACTTGTAGCCACAGTAGAAATGGCGGAGACTTTAAAGATAAGTCTCCGCTTTTGTGCAGAAAGAGAAAGGTGAAAAATGCAGGAGCCAGTCAGAATCAATAAATATCTCAGCGAGGCAGGCGTGTGCTCAAGAAGAGAGGCGGACCGTCAGGTAGAAGCAGGAAATGTGACGATAGATGGTGTGGTTGCTTCCATGGGAGCAAAAGTATTGCCAGACCAGACGGTTCTTTTTTGCGGAAAGCCGGTAAAAAAAGAAGAGGAAATGATACTTCTGGCATTTCACAAGCCAACCGGAATTGTATGTACCGCTGAAAAGAGGGAAAAGAATAATGTCGTGGATTACATCAATTATCCGAAACGGATTTATCCGATTGGAAGGCTGGACAAAGATTCCGAAGGCTTATTGCTTATGACAAACAATGGTGACATTGTAAACCGCATCATGCGTGCCGGAAATATGCATGAAAAAGAATATATCGTCACGGTCAACAAGCCCGTGACCGACAGTTTCCTGCGTGGACTTGCAGGAGGAGTTCCACTGGTGGAATTAAATGCCACGACGCGCAAATGCAAAGTATGGAGGATCGGGAAAAGGCAGTTTGGCATTATACTGACACAGGGATTGAACCGTCAGATCCGGCGCATGTGTGAATATTTTGGGTATAGAGTGGAAAAACTGGTAAGAACCCGTATCATGAATATTGAACTGGGAGATTTAAAAGCCGGAACTTACCGCGAGGTAACTCCGCAGGAATATAAAGAGTTGATGAGGCTGGTAAAAGATTCATCAAATACGACAGTGATTCACGGACGGGATGGAGGAGACAGATGACACCGGAAGAACAGATCAAAGAGTTAAGGGATAAGATCAATTATCACAGTGACAGATATTATAATCAGGACAGTCCTGAGATCTCTGATTATGAATTTGACATGCTGATGCAGCAGTTGAAAAAATTAGAAAAAGAGCATCCGGAACTGGTGACAAAAGATTCTCCGACACAGCATGTCGGCGGCACGGCAAAGCGGACTGCCGGAGTCTTAGTGCATCACAATGTGCCGATGTTAAGTCTTCAGGATGTTTTCTCAAAAGAAGAGGTCGTTGATTTTGTAGAGCAGATGAAAGAGCAGCTTGATGATCCGGAGTTTGTGGTCGAATATAAGATTGATGGGCTGTCCATGGCGCTGCGTTATGAAAATGGCGATCTTTCACTTGCATTGACGCGCGGTGATGGTGTGAATTTTGGCGAGGATGTGACCGCGAACGCAAAAGTGATCTCAGATGTCAAAAAGAAATTAAAGGACAAACCGGAATATTTGGAGATCCGTGGGGAAGTCTACATGAAAAATGAAGATTTTGACAGAGTCAATGAACAGCAGGAACTGCTTGGAAAAAAGATTTTTGCAAATCCGAGAAACTGCGCAGCAGGAACGCTGCGTCAGCTTGACAGCCGCGTGACAAAAGAGAGAAAACTTTCCATGTTTGTATTTAATATCCAGCAGGTGCGTGGCATGGACATTATGACTCACACGCAGGGATATGAATTTTTAAAGAGACAGGGCATCCCGATCATCGAAGATTACAAAGTATGCAAAACAGCGGATGAAGTCTGGAATGCAATTACAGCGATCGGAGAAAACCGTGGAAATCTCGGCTACGATATCGATGGTGCGGTCATTAAGATCAACCGCTATTCGGACAGGGAACTGCTCGGAAATACATCAAAAGTTCCAAAATGGGCAATCGCATACAAATATCCGCCGGAAGAAAAGGAAACAAAACTGCTTGATATTGAACTTTCCGTTGGAAGGACCGGAAGGATCACACCGACTGCCGTGTTTGAGCCGGTGCGCCTGTGTGGAACGTCTGTTTCAAGGGCAACACTGCACAATCAGGATTTCATTGATGATTTAGATGTCGGCATTGGCGATACGATCGTGGTTTACAAATCCGGAGAGATCATTCCGAAAGTAAAAGAAGTCCGCAAGGAAAAAAGACCGGACGGCTGGAAGCGTTTTATGATTCCGGATGTCTGTCCGGTCTGCGGTGCAAAGACGGAACGTGAAAAAGATACTGCGGATATCAAGTGTACTTCACCAAACTGTCCGGCACAGTTAGAACGTCATATCATTAACTTTGTCGGCAGGGATGCCATGGATATCAAGGGATTTGGTACAGTTTATATTGAAGAACTTGTTCGTTTGGGGTATATTAAGGATATTGCCGATATATTTGAACTGAAAGATCACAGGGAAGAGTTGATCGAACAGGGTATTATCGGAAAAGAAAAGAATACAGACAAGCTTTTAGAAACAATCGAAAAGGCAAAAGAAAATGATGCATACATGCTTCTGACCGGATTTGGTATTCCGAATGTTGGAAAAGCTGCCGCAAAGACGATCATGAAACGTTTTCCTTCGATCCTTGATTTAGAGGATGCTGACAGGGATGCCCTGATGGAGGTGGACGATGTCGGGGAAGTCAGCGCAGACTGCATTTTCCGTTTCTTCCATGATGAAAAAAATAAAGAAATGATCGCCCGACTAAAGTCTTTAGGTGTGAACATGGAAGCGGAAGAGACCGAGACGATCGATTCGGCAGTCAGTGGAAAAACAGTTGTCATCACAGGTACACTGCCGACACTTGGAAGAAAAGAAGCGGCGGAACTGGTGGAGAAATACGGCGGAAAAGTATCAGGATCCGTATCGAAAAAGACAGATTATGTTGTTGCAGGAGAGAGTGCGGGCAGCAAACTGACAAAGGCACAGGAACTTGGAATCACGGTGCTCACGGAAGCAGAACTGTTTGTACTGCTTGGAATCAGCGCAGAGAATGGAGAATA
>ERZ773248.2036-NODE-2036-length-13627-cov-12.838638_pt1 | contig 13627 bp, 15 predicted proteins | sample MGYA00580518_ERZ773248 | MGnify/ENA primary metagenome ERZ773248 (study PRJEB29015, sample SAMEA2737762) | human gut metagenome | biome: human gut; feature: human-associated habitat; material: faeces | place: China | collected 2012 ...
AGCATGGCAAGAATGAAGTTGAAGGTGGTGTCCGTGTCGCTCATAATCAGGAACAATACCGTCTTTTCATCCCCGATGGTATCCAGCTCCATTTCATCGTCCTCCATCAGTTCACGCACTTCCCGGATGTCAAACGGGGCTAAACGGGCACCGCAGCTTATCAGGATGGAGGAACGGGTCTTGCCCGCCGACAGCAGAAACTTTTTGTACTGCCGGACGGCGAAGTGATCCGGGTCTTTCTGTTCCAGCCGCTCAAACATGAGGTCCACCGGGCTTTGAAACTCCGGGTCGTCCTCGCGGGCTTCACTGGCATTTATCATTTCCAGCAGAGTGGTGAAGTTCATTTCCTCTGCCGGGGCCTCGTACCAGATGTAGCCGATAAGCGCGGTGTAGAACAGCCGTTCCGACTTCACCCAAAAATCTTCTGCTGATTTCTCACCCTCGCCCTTGGTGTTGGCAATCAGGGTGTTCACCAGCTTCAGCACGTCCTTTTCCGAGTGGATGTAGACAAAGGGATTGTACTTCATGGACTTGGAAAAGTTTATCGTGTTCAGGATTTTCACCCGGTAGCCTGCCCGCTGGAACATTTGGCCCGTTTCCAGAACCAGAGTGCCTTTGGGCTGCCTTTTGTCAAGATAAAAAATCAAGATGCTGCTGTAAATTCAAAAGATACCAGCTTTCGTTTCTTTTTGGATGATTTTTCGCATTTGAGTATCCAATGTACTCTTTGCGTTCGGATTGAAAAAGATGTTGACGTTGTAAGTTGTGTTTTTGACTCGCATGGTCAACATTCCATCCGCAGGGCGATGTTCGGTCAAAGTGATAGTTTTGCTCATTTGTGCTTCTCCTTTTACAATGTGTGTTCAGTTGTCTTTTGATGGAGCTGTGAATTTTTCTGTTCAAGTGCTGACTTGCTATCGTTCAATTTCTTCAGCACCGATTCCTTTTCCGGTGTTTTGCCACCCGGTGCGGAAAGCTGCTGCTTATTCAGCACCATGTCGATATACTTTCGCACATTTTTCAGTGCGGTCAGGTCAGGCTGCAAAGTTTCCAGCTGACTGCGCAGCTCTGCGCTGCCGGATTGCAGCGCAGAAAATTCGGCATCTAATGCCGAAAAATCCACCGCTGTGCTGCCGTTCAGCTTCATCAGAGTGCGGACAGCTTTATTAAAGGTGTCCAGTTCCTCCTTGTGCTGGGCTGCATAAGCGTCCTTGGTGAGTTTGAAATTCTTCTTTAGAAAGGCATCATGGATGGGCTTCAGCTTGGCATGGACAGCGGCAGCGTCCTTGATTTGAGCGATTGCCCGCATACGGTTCTCGTTCTGCTTCAACTGCTTGCGGAGAGGGGCGGCGGTCTGGCTCAGGTCTTTGATTGCTGTGTTCAAGTCCTCGACCGTGTTCAAGGAGCGAGCTTTCAGATAATCCACCGCCTGCATGACTTCGGCAAGGTCACGGGCGGTACATTTTATCTGCGCCCTACTCGACCAGTCGCTGCGCTGTTCGTTGCGGAGATTGAAATAGTCTACCAGAAGATCGGACAACGTAGGTTCCTTCGACTTTTTCAGAGCGTCCAGAAGAATCTGCTTCTTTTCGTTCAGGTCTGCGATCCAGCGTTGCAGCCCACGAATTGCGCTGCGGATAGACTGCATCAGGCTGTTGGCGGCACGAATATCCCGATTGAGATTTCCGAGAAAGGTTTCAATTCCTCGTTTTTCCATCTGGTGTGCGGCAGGGCCGAGATGGACGGTCGGAATCTGCTGCACTCCCTGACGCTCAAACGAGCGGAGGTCAACACGTTCCGGTCTGCCCGCTGCTTCCAGATAGCGGTTGGTGATGGTCTGCCAGCCATGCCGCCAGACCTCGGCGTACTTCTGGTCGTTCCAATCCACCGTGTTTTCTTTGTGGCATTTCCAGTTGCCGGATGGGAGTTGGATGCGCTCTCCGTTTTCGTCAAGGTCGTAAACCTTGCGGGCTTTCGGGAGCCACTTGCCGTGTTCATCCATTGCCCGGAGCGTCAGCAGAATGTGGGCGTGCGGGTTCCCATCGCCTTTGTCATGGATGGCGAAGTCAGCAATCATGCCCTTGGAAACAAACTGTTCGTTGCAAAATTCTTTGAGTATGGGAAGGTACTGGTCTTTCGGAACTTCTCTCGGAAGTGCCAGCACGATGCGGCGGGCAAGCTGTGAGTTCCATTGATTCTCCACGGCTTCTACTGCGTTCCAGAGCGTGGCACGGTCTGCATATCCGGGCGGCGCATGGGGCGGCAGCATGATCTCGGCATGGACGAGTTCTTTCTTCTTGTTGTAGAATTTTGTTTTCTGGTCGTATTCGCTGAACAGCCGTTCGCCGCTCTGGTAAGCGGCCCCGGCAACAGCAGACTGCCCTTGGCTGCGTTTTACGATGGAGATTTTGAAGTGCGGACACGGAATAGGCATCACCCCCGTTGATAACATGTGGAATGTTCTCTTGTAAAAATCACGAACTTATGGTACTATTAGCTTGAACAAGCAAGCAGAAAGTTGGTGAACCAATGTCGGAAAGAAAATCACAACAAGAACTGGATTTTGAACGGAAACACGAAGAAGATTTGCAGCGGCTGCGTGGATTGCGTTTGATTGATGACGATTTCATGGCCGCAGTTTTTGAAGATCGTACCTGTGCCGAGTTCCTTTTGCAGATCATCTTGAAGCGGGACGATTTGACTGTCAAAGAGGTTCACGGCCAGTACAGCATCAAAAATCTGCAAGGGCGTTCAGTCCGATTGGATATTTTGGCAGTGGATCGGGAAAACCGTGCATATAATATTGAGGTGCAACGCAGTGACCGTGGTGCTAGTGAAAAGCGCGCACGGTACAATAGCAGTCTGCTGGATGCAAACTTGACTGATGCGGGCGATGATTACGATGCGCTGAACGAAACATACGTTATCTTTATCACTGAAAATGACGTATTAAAGGCCGGCCTTCCAATTTATCATGTTGACCGTACAGTTCGGGAAACAGGAACGTTTTTCAACGATCAGGCTCACATCGTTTATGTGAACTCACAAATCAAAGACGAAACTGCATTGGGAAAACTAATGCATGACTTTTTCTGTACCAACTCGAAGGATATGAATTATTCCATTTTGGCACAGAGAGTTCGTTATTTCAAAGAAGATACGAAGGGAGTGGCAGCTATGTGCAGAGCTATGGAAAAAATGCGAGATGAAACCGAGCATGAAACATCGATCAAGCACGCATTGGCAATGTTGGCAGATGGTGTGCCTTGTGAAAAGGTGGCAAAGTACACCGACCTTTCAATTGAGGAAGTCCGGGCATTAGCTGAAAAGAAATCTGCCTGATAAAAAGATAAGCCGATTGGAAATGTTTCTGTTTCCAATCGGCTTTTTCTATGCGTGTTTTATGGTAGTGGGCAAAAGGATAGCTGCAAAGTAGCGCAAGGAAAATGCAGTTTTCCTTGGGATGGAATCGGGCTGGCGGACAAACGTCAGCTTCGATTTCATCGAGCCGTCTGCAAGACCGCAATTTCACCGGAACGGTGTATAATTGCGCCCTATTTCATAGGGGGTTCAGAACGCTCTGCTTTTCGTGAACGTCTGCACCATCTTTGCAAGCGCCAGCACGACTTCAGGTTGACGGAATGAGATCTTCAAAAGCTCCATCACCTGATCGTCGGTCAGTTCTCCCGGACAGACCAGAAAACTTTCCAGCATTCCGGCACGAGTGCAAAGACGATGCACACGCTCTCTCCGATTCAGTTCCGACATCTGGCGTTCAAGGATTTTCTCCCGGTGCTGGCAAGAGCGCAGCTTCTGCTCTGCTTTGGCTTTTTCGCTGCGGAGGTAGGCAAGGTCGGTTTTTGGTTGGGTCATGGCATCACGCTCCTTTTGTTTTTGACGCATATTGGCTTCTTTTTCTTTTTCGTGGGCCGTCAAATGGCAATATTTTTGTAATATTATAAAAATATTGCCAAAATATTATTGACTTTATAGTTCTATGGGCCTATACTTGGTGATAGAAGGAGGGCATTCTTATGAAGAGCAAAGCGGAAGAAAGCAAGCACGAAAAGTTTGTTCGTCTTGCAGAAGCAAGAACCAACAAGATAATCGACACCCTTCAACTGCTTGGGAATTGTGCTAACACATCCTTCTATGAATACACTCAAGATGATGTAGATCAAATTTTTCAAGCGATTGAGATTGAAGTAAGAGAAGCGAAACGAAAATTCAACAAAACGGATGCTGAAAAGTCGCCTCGTTTCACTTTAAGATAAGGAGGGACATGATGTTTAATTTGTCTCCAAAATGGAATTTCCCATCTAACAACCACAGCCAAATCATTGGCATTGCGGATTCCGGTGTTGAGATGTTCAAGGGAACGCCTATCAAATCTCTTGCTCGTGAAATTTGCCAAAATTCGTTGGATGCTCGGCTCGACAATGCTCATCCAGCTAGACTCGAATTCGAAACATTCACAATCAATCCGAAGACTATTCCGGATTCTTCTAATTTGGAAGATGCCTTTGAACGATCTCGCGACTTCTGGAAAATTCAGGATTCCACGCAAGCGAGAAATTTTTTCAAACGTGCCTTAAAAGACATGAATGCCAACACCATCAAATGCCTTCGAATCAGCGATTTTAACACCTCTGGTTTGACAGGTTCACGTGATGAATATAATTCACCATGGTGTAATTTGACAAAATCTTCTGGTGCTTCTAATAAGTCCGGTAGTAATGGCGGCTCGTTTGGTATTGGAAAATTCGCACCATTTGCCTGCTCAAGTCTTCGTACAGTTTTTTATAGCACCTATGACGTAGATAATATCTCCGCCTCTCAAGGCGTTGCAAGACTGACCACTTTTAAAAATAAAAAGAAAGAAACAACTCAGGGAATTGGTTTTTATGGATGTGACAAGAACTCTCCGATGTATAACCAATACTCCTTGAGTCCTAATTATACCAGACCTGAAAAATGTACCGGTACTGACATCTTTATTGCTGGATTCACTGGCGAAACGGGTTGGGAGCATCAAATGGTAGCGTCCATTCTGGATGGATTCTTATATGCGATTTATACCGGTTCGCTAGTTGTAGATGTTGATGGCATAACCATCAACAAAGAAACGCTTCCGGATTTGATGGATTCCCATAAGGAATATTTCAAGGAACACGCTGACGAGTACTATCGTGTGTTGACCGACAATGAAAACGCACGTTCTTTTACGCTTGAACTTAAGGATGATCCTGCAACGAGTGGAACCCTGACACTCCGGTTGATGATTGAACCTACATTCAACCGTCGAGTCGCTATGATTCGTCAGACCGGTATGAAAATTAAGGATAAGGGCAACATAAATGTTATTGTTCCCTTTGCGGGAACCTTGCTCATCGAAGGCGATGCCATCAATTCGTATCTGAGAAACCTTGAAAATCCACAACATCTTGCATGGGAAAAAGAGCGAGCGGATAATAAAGCCCAATATAATCAGCTAATGAAAACAATGCTCAAATTCATGAAGGATTCGTTGAATTCGATGAAGGATGAGATTGCAGAAGAGGAACTCGATCCGTCTGTTGGTGAATATCTGTCGGCAAACGATGCTGAGGACGCTGCTAATCAGGAACGAGCCGAATCCATCACTGATGAAATCAAGGAGATAAAGGTTCGTGTAGTTGAGGCACCGCCCAAACCCTCGGATGCAAATATCCCTGACAACAAACAAACCTTGGTTGACGCTCCTGACGATGAAGATGGTGATGCCACTGTAACTGACCTTCCCGGTGAAGGCGGTAGTGGAAGTACTGGAAATGGTGGCGGCGGCGGAAACGGCGGCGGGAGCAACCCCGGAAATGGTGGCGGAAAAACTCCTGTTGAGCATCATAAAAAGTTCATTTCAATCTCCGCAGCACGTATTCGCAATGTCCTGCGTGATAAGGCTACTGGACAGTATACTATCGTTTTTACTCCTATGATTTCTGCACAAAACGGTATTATGGATGTCTTCATGTCCGCCGAATCGCAGAATTATGAAGCTTCCATCGTCAGTGCAACCTGTGTTAGTTGCCCTGATTTGAAAGTTTCCAATAATAGAATCTCTAATCTTGTATTCACTGCCAACCAGCCTTTGCGCATCGACATACAGTTGGATTATCATGACTACTGCTCTATGGAGGTGAAAGCTTATGGAAATCAAGTATAAACTTTATCCTTATCCGGTACTTTCATCGTATTCAGATGACTATAAAACCGGTAGTTTTGATGCGACTATTGATGTTGTACGCGATGGCTATAATTATCGTTTGGACTTCCTTGCAACGCTGACATGCCAGAGTTTATTGGAACGCATCAAGAATGGCGATGCAAAGTATGTCTACCATCTTGAATGTGCGCAAACCGGGTTCCGTACAGTTATTCAGACCGATCAATTAAGTGAGACATATACGCTTTTCAGCCAAACCGTGAATGGAAAACTTCAAATTTGCCCGTTTGTGGTGGCCGTTAAAGACTTAAAGGGCTATAGCAGTTCGGATTTTCATGACGACTACCAAGGTGAAGTTTTTGACATTGAGGCAGGCTGTATTTTGGCGGTTGGAAAGATGGTGGTTTTGGACATCACAAAAAACACTGATGATATTGCAAATACACCGTCTATTTTTAGTATCACACGAAATCCTGACACTAGTTGTCATCAGATGCTTGTCGATATGTCGCAGCGAAAGATCATGATAAAACTTCCTTGGGATGACTTTACCAATTACAGTGCCCTTCAGTCTCTTCCTGAGGCTCAATCCATATTAAATTCGTTGACCGTTGTTCCTGCGCTTGTGTATGTTCTAGGACAACTACGGGCGCAAAGTCCTGATGAACGTAACGAGAACAATTCGGATACATTGTGGTATAAGGTTCTTTCAAAAACTCTTTCAACAAAATTCGATTGTGATATTGAATCCACTCAATTTGATGCGCTGAATTTTATGGAACTCGCTCAAAAATTAGTCAACGACCCCTTAAGTGATGCTTTCAAATTTTTAGTTAATAGTCCCACATCATCGGGAGGTGAAGATGAATGAAGTTGCAATTTGTGTGTTATGATAATATCGATGTGATTAAAAGCAACCTTGATAGCTGGGTAAACAAATTCAAGCAACCATCGTCTGATTGGCTTTCAGAGGAGCTAGATCAGCCTCTTTTCTCCGATACCAAGTTCAAAGAAATCAAAGATTTTTCGCTCGATATGTCAGCTGATCCAAAGAAGGCATTTCTTACAGAAGCGGAAAATGCAATCCGGGTCTATAGTAATTTGAAGTTTTTGACCGATTCACAGGCTTCGGATGAGCGGCTTTGGGCTGGACTTTGTTTGGGACCCTTCTGGACGTATGTTCAATACCGTTGGGGAATCGACCAAAAGTGTACTGTTAGTGCAGTAAAAGATCACTTCTTTTTCGGACAGAAGGCTGGACGTCGTTCTCTTACCCGAAATGCGCTGTCCCGGTTGTGGTGGATTGGACGGCTGACATACGATGAAAAAAGAAAAGACCCTTGGGAATTGACAAAGTTCATCTGTGAAAGTTCCGATTACATCATGCACGCACTGGAACGTAATACATCTAACAATCCGGCCATTATTCGTCCGTTTCTGAGTGCTATAATTGATGTCAGAAAATCCGGAAGAGAAATTAACACAGACCAGTTCGGACTTCTTGCAAAGTACCTGAATCTTCTCGGAGGAATCTATATTTTGGATTGCCTGCCAGAAGAAAGAATCTACGAGAAAATCCATGCAAAGGCATTGGAAATCTCCACACCGTCTTCTCCCAAGCAGGAAGTTCCGTCAACAGAGGTTCAATAAAGAAAGCGGGTTGCTCTATGACAGGGCAACCCGCTTTCTTTATTGAACCTGATCTAGGATACTGATAATACTCTCTGCTACTGCCTTGGCAAGAAAAGGCGGAACCGCATTTCCAACTTGCTGATACTGGGAATCTTTCGTTCCTTCAAAAATAAACGAATCGGGGAATGTTTGAAGCCTTGCAGCCTCTCGTATTGATATGGCTCGATCAAGTTCAGGATGAATCCACATGGATTTCCGAACATTGACTACCGTTCCGGAGGGCTCATCATATTTCAAACGCATATAAATCGTATTTTGGGTTCGTTCTGCATTGCTATAGGTGGTTTTTAATTCGGGGGAAAGATCGTGGAAGTTTTCTCCCGCCTTTAGTGCTTTGAATCGAGACAGTGCAGTTTCTCTCGTTGCAGTTGTTATGTGGTTATGTAAACATCTTCCTCTCAGTTCTTTTTCCAAACCTTGCGCTTCTGGATGCGGCGGAAGAGTGAAATAGGAATCCGTTACTTCTTTTCCCGGTTCAATGTCCTGAATATCAGAAATCGCATCCCGAACAGTTCGATAAGACCCCTCGGTGAAGGTAGCTTCAGGATAAGTATATTCAATATTCAGATCTTTTTTCAGACCAACCATGATAAAACGTTCTCTTCGCTGCGGCGCACCAAAACTGATTGCATTAAGCGTGTCACATTTTAATGTATAGTTGTATGGCTCATTTTCAAGTATACCCTGTAAATAATCTAGCACCGAGTAAGATTTAACTGTAGCATACAGCCCGCCATCTTTTTCAACATAATCGAAAACGTGGATATTATTATCACTTAATTCTTTGACCTTAAGCAGTGCTCTTTGAATCAAGAGTGAATCTCTGATAGCTTGAATCACTCTATCAAATGATTCTTCCCGCTTTTCCTTATTCTCAATGTAATTCAAAATCTGAATTGCCATGAAGGAATCTTTTTGCTGGATTCGATTTGAAGATTCTGTTCCATTAAAGCCGCGGAACAGTTCTTGTAGTTGCGGAACCAGCTTCTTTTCATATTTTGTCAACGAAAGATCGAATTTGGGCTGGTTTATTCTATATCGATAGAGTAGATTTATCGTCTTGTAAAAAGTCTCTGCCCACGCATATTGAACACCATTCGGCGCAGACAAAATTAACTCTCGTGATCCCTCAAAATTCATGTTTTGCGGAAGTATTTCGATGTTATCTTCTCGAAGGGGCAGATTTAGAATTTTAGCATTGGTCATGTCATTTTCTTCAAGAAAGAATCGATGAACCTGAGATTTCAGCATCGCAACATTTTCCATGACAAATGCTGTTGGTTGCAACTCACAAATAGCGCGCACATATTCTTTGACTAGGCGATTATTCATACTGATTATCGTCGAATGTTGCCTATTAGCGTTAGAAAAGCCCTGACAAGGCGGGCCGCCGATAACGATGTCTACCTGTCCAACGGCTTCTTTTAACTCGTTATAGTCAATAGTTCTCACATCAGGGTACAATCTCTTTACTTCTGCAAAGTTACGCTTGTAGGTTTTTCGTGCATTGGGATTGTTTTCGGCAGCAGCCACAATGTTGATTTTCCCGGTTTGCTTGAACCCAAGACTTAGACCACCAGCTCCGGAAAACAAATCAATTATATTGTATGTTTTGATAGTAATCACTCGCTTTCTGGAGACTCTTCAATAGAAATCTCTCCGTTTTTTCGTTCGTATTCTGCAACATATTTCTTTAAAATATTTTCAATTTGCGCTCTGTACGAACGATCATTGTCCTTTGCCAATTTTTTTATTTTTTTCTCTAGGACATCATCAATCCGAAGAGGATAAGGGGCCTTTTGCTTCATATAAGATGTGCCTTTCTATCTTTTTTACATCTAAAGCTCTTCTGTGCTAGTATAGTAGCCTTGAAAACATTTTGCAAGATTATTCGTTGAAATTTATGTATACCCTCCAAATACTTTGCAGTGTAAAAGTCATCTGAAGGGCATTTTGCAACATTAAGCTATGCTTAGCAGGGCTTTTGCGGCTCAATCAACACCGCCGCATTTCTGATCTGATACGTCACACCGCTGGCTTCTCCCTTTGCCTTGTGGAAGCACACCTCCGGGTGCTGCGTAGCAAGGTCGGCAAGCTGTTTCTGCAAGTCGGGGTTCAGCGTGAACACGCTGCTTGTCCCGTCCTCGCTGGTGTAGATCATGGTTTCCAGCTTAAACATCGTCAATCAGTTCTTCCTCCTCAGATTCGTCAAAGATGGTCGGTCCCCAGTCCTCGTCCTCCTTGATGTCCTGCATCAGGAGCAGCATGTTGGTGTAGCACTCCATCTCAGCACGGACAAAGTAGAACATCTGGTCGTACCAGTCTGCCAGCGCTTTGTCCTCCAACTTCCGGCAGAAGTCATACACCAGCCTGTTCTGGTCGGGGTCAACCGTCAGCCCGGCAACTCCGTACAGCCGCTTGCGAGTCAGCTCCAGATCGGCGCAGCCATAGGTGTAGAGCAGCTTCTTTTCTTCAAACGTCAGTTTCATAGGCTTGTTCCTCCGTATAAAAAAAGGGTCTGCCCTGTGCAGACCCGATGTAGCAAAAAGACCGCCTTGCAGTTGTGCAGGGCGGTCAGAGATGCGATATTGTATCAGACAAAAATCAGCTCAGACTTGATGATTTCCTCGGCACGGCTGCGGATGCTGTTCATCCGGCGCACCCATTCCAGTTGATCGGCGGCTTTCAGGGCTTCGGTCACGCCCTCGGCTTCCTGCATCTGCCGAATGATAAGGGCAAACTGCTCGTCTGCCTGTTCGTCCAGAGTGTCAAGGTAGCCGCCCAGTTCGCCGGACAGGACAAGCTGGTTGTACCGGACAGGATGGTGTTCTTCCAGATATTTCTTATGTAAGCGGCCCCACCGCCCGGTGGGGTGCTGCTCTGCCGGGGCTGCTACGGTCAGGTTCGGCAGATAGTGGTCGTTGACAAGGGTGTAGTCCAGACCGTTGGCGTTGTCATGGGTGGATTTTTCAAGTTCGATCATGCGGATTCTCCTTTCAGTTCATCGGTTGGTTCAAATTGAAGTGCGGCTTTATCGGCAAGCTCTTGTTGAGCCAGCTTTTTCTTTTGGGCATATTGGCGGCAGCGTTCCCGGTTTTTCTGCAAGAGTGCTTCGTATTCGGCTGCTACCTGTGGATCGGTTTTAGCTGCTTCACGCAGAGCAGCACGTTTCTTTTTGCGGTTTTCCCCGGCAGTTTTCTGATAGTTCTTACGCTTGGCAAGTTGCTGTTCTGTAAGGTTTTTCTTGTCACTACGGCTGATTTCAATTTGACTGGGAAACGTATCACCGATAAAATTGAAGTAGATGTCGATTTGCTGCTGACGGCAGATCGTCCGTCCGCCGGATGCCGAATGAATGACAACCTTTTCAACCAGTTCGTACAGCATATCATCGGTCAAAACTTTACAGTCTTTATATTTTCGAATCAGTTTGACAAAGCGTTTCAGGTCAACCTTCGTTGTTTCAACGTTGTCCAGCTCTTTCTTCAACTCGGCAATGCGAGCTTCACAAACAGTTTGTTCCTCATCATATTGCGCTATCAACCGCTGATACTGTCGTTCCGGGATTTTCCCCAAAACGCTGTTTTCATACAGGCTCCGAATCAAAGCGTCCAACTCGTTTATTCTTTTTTGAACTGAAAGCAGTTCTTTCTTACTCTCGGAGGATGCGTGCGTGTTTTGGTTTTCCCATGCGGCTTGAAGCTGCTCGGCAAACTCATCCTCGTTTTCAATAATTTCTTTTGTCATCGCTTTGATTGCATTCAGAATGGCGGCTTCAATGGTCGAGGTCTTGATAAAATGGGATGTGCAGGAGACGTACATATTACGGTATTTGCTGCACTGCCATGAAGAATCCGAATCGTACACTACATTAGAATCCCGATGTTTGGATTCTGGGCTGGAAAAGCTCATCCGGGAGCCGCAGTCAGCACAGAAAACCATACCCGACAGCCGATGTGTATATGTCCCATCCGGCAGTCTTTTCGGGCAACGTTTCCGAAGACGTTGTGCCTTATCCCATGTTTCTTGGTCGATGATAGCTTCATGAGTGTTTTTGAATACGATTCTTTCTTCCGGGGTTGCAGCGCGGCGCTTTTTTAGCTTGAAGTTTTCACGAATACTTTTGCACAGCACCGTATGCCCAAGATACTCCTGACGGTCAAGAATATAGGTCAAGGTGGTCGTATTCCATCGATAGGGGTCGTGGTACGAATGGTTTCGGGCAGCTTCGGGATGATGCCGCTCTTCGTATGCAGACGGAATCAGCACTTTTTCGTCCGAAAGCGTCTGACCGATTTGCGCAAGACTGGCACCGCTGGCTGCCATATCGAAGATCCTGCGGACAACGGCAGCGGCCTCCGCATCTATATGAAGGGTTTGCTTATCACCGGGAATCCGCTTATAACCGTAGGGAATACTGCCGCTGCACCGTTTGCCATCCTGCATCCGCGATTTGAAAACGGCACGGATTTTATTGCTGGTATCCTTGGCGTACCACTCGTTCATGATGTTCAGGAACGGAGTAAAGTCATTGTCCGTGGGATTGGCACTGTCAACATTGTTGTTGATAGCGATGAACCGAACACCCTTGGAAGGAAACTGAATTTCTGTGTAAAATCCAACTTCCAGATAATTGCGTCCGAAACGGCTCATGTCCTTTACAATGACAGTTGCAATGTGCCCGGCTTCAATTTCGGCAATCATGGACTGGAAGCCGGGACGATTGAAATTCGTTCCGCTGTATCCATCGTCCGTAAAATGCTGGATGTTGTTAAAGCCACTTTTGCGGGCGTAGTCTTCCAGATACTTTTTCTGGTTCAGGATGCTGTTGGATTCACCCTGTAATTCGTCATCTCTGGAAAGTCTTTCGTACAATGCCGTGATTTTTCCTTGGTTGGATTTTGCCATAGTTTCACCTTCTTTATTTTTAGTGGGGTTGCTCGATATGTAACAAAGATACGATATTTTTACTCTCTTGTAAACGCATCTTTGCTTTATCCTTATTCATTATAGCCCTTTGGGTCTGTGACCACGAATGAGGTGGGATAGTCGGAAGTGGGGAAACATTGCATGAGGTTGGGCTTCACATAGAAGCGTGTCTTGCCGCTGCCGGAGCCGCCGATCACCAGCACATTCTTGTTCCGGGCCGTCTTGGGGTCTTTGGGCCGCCCGGTCATGGTCAGGCGTTCGGTCTGGGTCAGCAGGATGTTGTTTTCAAACTTGGGGTCGATGTAGGGGGCAATGTCCTTGGCGGTGCCCCATCGGGCAGAGCCGTATTCTTCACCCTTGCGGTACTTCTTGGCATTCTTGCCTTTGCTGTACACAATGAGCCGGACGGCCAACGCACCAACAACGCCCACGCACAGGTCAAACGGGTGCAGGCTTGGCAGCGGATTTGCAAAGGCGGCGGAGATGCCGCCCGTCAGGTGGAGCAGCTTTGCCGAAGCATCCACGCCCGCCGCCAGACGGTATGCCTGCCCGCATTTGGCGAACAGGTACACGAACAGCAGATATGGCAGATTCAGCACCAGCAGCTTTTTCAGTTCAGGCTTCATCGCTCTAACCCTCTTTGCTTAATTTTTTCTTTAGCGCGTTTCGGCTGCTGGGCCGCTTTCTGCTTGGCTGCTGCCAGCACCTTGCGGATAGAGGGCCGCTGCTCCTTGGAGAGCGTTTTGGCGGTGAACTCCCGGAACGCCTGTTCCAAATTGTCCGCATCCTTGGCCTTGAAGATCA
>ERZ773248.2056-NODE-2056-length-13475-cov-3.191356_pt1 | contig 13475 bp, 10 predicted proteins | sample MGYA00580518_ERZ773248 | MGnify/ENA primary metagenome ERZ773248 (study PRJEB29015, sample SAMEA2737762) | human gut metagenome | biome: human gut; feature: human-associated habitat; material: faeces | place: China | collected 2012 ...
GAAAATGACGGAAAAGGGTATTTCTGTATTCCGCTATTACCTGTCGGTGGACTTCCAGGTGGGAAAATATGCGATCCTGCCGGATTTCCGTAACAATGTGGTGGAACTGGCGAAGATCGACAATACGGTCAGTACGGTCGTAAACGATAAGAACATCACGCTTGAAGGCATTATCCTGAAAGGTTTTGCGTCGCCCGAAGGCAGCTACAAGTCCAATACGGTCCTGGCCGGCAATCGTGTGAAAGCGCTTGCCGAATATATACGGAAGAAACACGACTTCAAACCGGAGCTGTTTACGTTAGATAACGGTTCAGAAGATTGGGAAGGCCTGAAAGCGAAAGTCGAAGCTGACCGGAGCGTTCCTTCGCGTGAGGCTGTGCTGGCTATCATCAACAGCAATGACGAGCCGGACAAGAAAGACGCCAGGCTGGCTGCTTTGGACGGAGGGGCTCCTTACCGTTATGTATTGAAGAATATCTATCCTTCGTTGCGCCGTTCCGATTACCGTGTCGCTTATCAGGTGCGTTTCTTTACGGTCGAAGAAGGACGCGAGATTATCAAGACGCGTCCGCAGCAGTTGAGTTTGAGCGAAATGTTCGCGGTGGCCAACAGCTACGAGATCGGAAGCAAGGAATATAATGAAGTGTTCGAGATTGCGGTCCGCATGTACAGCGACGATCCTGTCGCCAATCTGAACGCCGCCAATATCGCATTGTCGAAGAATGATCTGGATGCGGCCCGTACTTATCTGGCTAAGGCCGGCAATAGCCCCGAAGCCATCCATGCGCGTGGTGTCCTGAACCTGCTGGATGGGAATTTGGATGAGGCAGGAAAACTGCTGGAACAGGCAAAAGCTGCCGGTGTGAAGGAAGCAGCGGCCAATTTGGACGAGTTGCGTAAGAAAGAGGCCGATAATCAGCTCTTTGATAGCTTTGAGTAGTAAGATTGAGACTTTTACAGTGCAACCTTTGCGGCATTAACCCATATCTTTGTAATATGGAGTTTGCATATAGGAGATTGAGAATTTAAATTATTAAGATTATGGAACGTATAGCGGATGTCGAAAAGGTTCTGATGAACGAGATAGACAACCTGCATGGTGTCTACTTATATCTCGAAGGCGATTCATGGTGCGCGTATGAACGTTCTGCTTATTATCTGGCCAAGTTGAATGTGCCGGTGATACTACAGAAAGAAGTAATCCGCGAGGGGTACGATGTGGTTTTGTTGAAAGCACTGTTTGCAGTGGATGACATGTGTTTGCCACTGGCTCCTAAAATGGAGTTGAAGAGGGTGGCGGATGACAAGTTGCAGTTCCACATGTATGACGATATTGATGGTTTTCCCGAATGGAAAGCTTCTCAATTGAATAAGCTGCCTGCGTGACAGGTTGTTGAATAGCATTTTTATTAAACAGCCGTGAGGCTTGAATAAATACTAAGTTGTAAAATTGAGGGTGTATTTTGTCCCGAAGGCTGATCGAAAGATCCCCTTCGGGACTTTTTATTATAAGAATATTTGAAACATACAAATGATGATTTACATCTGCCAAAATTGAACTACATTATTTGGAGGGTGCGGTAAACTATGATCCGGGCATCCGCTGAGAGGGTGACGGTGAAGTTGTTACCGGTTGCCTCGTTTAACGTGCCTTGCCACCAGGCTGTCAGCCGGCGGTTGCGGATGGGCCAGCGCAGCCCGGTGGTGGAAATCGTGCCGGAAGGGGCGAGCGAGAAAAGGGACACTTGGGTTCCGGGTTTACTTTCCAGTGTTGTCGTTTGAAGGATAGGAGTGAAGATCCCATAGTCTGAAAGCATCTCTATCCGTTGGAACAGCGGGGCGTAGTCCATCAGCAACGAGATATTGCCTAACGTATGGTCTTCGCGCAGCCCGGTAGCTCCTAATATCAGAATTTCCTGCTGCCCGGACCGATGGGCGAAGCGGACGGATTTCGTCAGGTCGTTTATTTCCTGGTCCTCTACGATATGGATGCGGTCGGCATACTGTTCACGAAAACGGGATGGGATACTGTCGAGGTCTCCGACAATCGCTGTCGGAGTGATGCCTGCTTTATCCAACGCCTCGACGGCTCCGTCACAAGCGATGACGACGGAGGCTTGATGCAGAAGATGAAGCGGTAAAGCTGTTTGCGGAAAACGGCCGTTTGCTACGACTACGCAATTATAAGGTGCTATCATTTGTTCTTATTCCTTTCTTTTTCCAAGTGTATAATCCGGCTGCCGCCAGTATGGCGTAGCAAATATAGAGAAACATTGTGGGATAGAGCCCACGCAGGTAATAAAGATAGACGGACACGCAGTTGACGACGATCCAGAAGATCCAGTGCTCGACGATCCGGCGTGCCAGCATCCAGGTGGCGACGATTCCGACGGCGGTGGTAAAAGCATCGCCTGCCGGTATCGGCGAATCGGTGAAATAATGCAGGACATAATAGAGTAACGCAAACAGGGCAACGATGGAAAAGCTGATCCCGGCAAAAAGACGGAGTGTCATATTGCGGTAGAGGATTACCTCCTGAGGAGCTGTCTCTATGTCTTCTGCTGTTTGTTCTTGCCTGCCCTTGCTGCGTGTCCATTGCCAGAAACCGTATATGCTGATGGCTACATAATAGATGTTCAATCCCATATCCGCATATATCTTTGAAAAGAAAAAGACAAAAACATAGACAAGGGAAGTCAGGAAGCCGACAACCCACATGGCACGATGCTGCCTTATCTCCAGAAAGAGATAAAGCAGACCGGTCAGTACTCCGAAATATTCCAGTAATTGTTCCATCATTTAGAATTTGAATGTTACCCGTGCCATTGCGTTTGTTCCCGCCTGGGTGAAATAGCCGTCTTCTTTGTAACGTTCGCCGTCGACCATTGCCGAGTATACCCATGCATTGGTTTCGTATTGCTCGTTGAACAAATTGTTGATCGTGACATCGAGGGCGATCTCCTTCATAAACTTCGGTTTGAAAACGTAGCCGACACGCAGGTTGCTGACGAAATAGGGATCGATGGAACGGTCTTTGCAAGAGGTGTTGTCGATATACTGGCGGCCGACAAACTGGGAGTTGAAACTTGCGCTGAATTGTTTCCAGCTGAAATTGAACATGCTGTTGGCGATGATGTCTGGCGAAAAGGCGATGTCGGTCGTCCCTAAGTCGTTGTGGTCCTCGCGTAGGAAGTTCCAGTCGGCATCGTAAACCTCGATGCTTTCGATGAAGTTCTTGATCTTGTTCCGGCTGAGTGTCAGGTTTCCGCTCCAGTCCAGCCAGCGGGCGATTTTCACGCCTCCCGTGAGTTCTATTCCCATCCGGTAGCTGTCTTTGATATTGGAAGTGAGGGCTTCGCCGATTTCGCTGATCTTGCCGGTCAGGATCAGCTGGTTGCTGTAATCCATGAAGTAAAGATTGGCGCCGACATGGAAACGGGAGTTTCCGAAACCGTAACCCGCTTCATAGTCGTAGAGCGTCTCGTGCTGCGGGCGTTCGTCCCGGCCGGCCTCGGTGAAGTTGTCCCGGTTCGGTTCGCGGTTGGCTACCGAGAACGAGACGAACGCGTTGTGGCCGTCCTTCTGGAAGTTAATGCCCGCCTTGGGGTTGAAGAAGTTCCAGTGCTTGTCGACATTCACGTGGTCGCCGGCTTTGTCGTCGCTGCCTTTGATCGTGTAGTGGATGCCCCGGTACTGCATGTCCAGATAACCGTTCAGGTTGGGATGGAACTGGTAATTGGCTTTGGCGTACATATTGTAATCCAGCTTGTCACCCGTGTTACGGTAATATTCGTAGTCCGGTTCGGGAAGGTTGTTCGATTGTTTCGCCCACATGACACGCCCGAAGTGGTCGCCGTCGTAACGGTTGATGGCGGCTCCGGCTGAGAATTGCAAACGCTCTCCCCGATAGTTGGCGCTGTAGATCGCTCCGTAGAAGTCGTTTTCCAGCCACTTGCGGCGGACGAGGTCCGTCTTGGCGATGGTGTCTCCCTGGCTGTCGATATATGGGGGCAGTTTGTAGTCTTTGACTTTGGCTCCTCCTTTATAATCTTCATAATAGCCTGCCCCATGTGTGTAATGAAGTGTCAGGTTCATGTTCCACAGATCGCTCAGGCGTTGGCTGGCTGTCAGGTGGTAGTTCTGCTGTCGGTAATTGTCTGTTTGGTTCTTGTAATATTTGGTGACCCCGTCTTCTTTATATTCCCCGCAAGGGTTGTAGGTACGGTCTGAATCCAGCAGATAGGAAGGGACGCCGGTCCATGCCTGGTAGGTCTTCTCGATGCTGCCGAAAGTCTGGAAGCGAATCAGCGTGTTGTCTCCGTAGTAAGCCGCCGAAGCAAAGTAAGAGTGCATGTTGGCCTTGGCCCGGTCGATGTATCCGTCGCTCTGGATATTGGAATAGCGGGCATCGAAAACGAAATGGTCCTGTAGAAGCCCGGTTCCGAGCTTGACAGTGTTCTTGACTGTCCCGAACGATCCGGCCGAGACCGAATATTCGGCATAAGGTTTCAACTCCGATTTCTGCGTCTGCATGGCGACGGTTGCTCCGAAGGCGGCTGCCCCGTTGGTCGAGGTCCCGGCTCCGCGTTGTATCTGGATATTATCGACCGAAGAGGCAAAGTCTGGCATGTTCACCCAGAAGACCGTGTGTGACTCGGAGTCGTTTACCGGTACTCCGTTGACTGTGATGTTGATACGGTTGGCATCCGTCCCCCGGATGCGGAAACCGGAATAGCCGATACCTGTCCCTGCATCTGACGTCATGATTACGGACGGCGATTGGAGGATCAGGAAGGGGATGCCTTGTCCGTCGTTCCGACGATTCAGCTCGTCCTTTGTCAGTTCGCTGTAGGCAACCGGTGTCCCTTTGGCAACTTTGGTTGCGGTGACGACCACTTCGTCCAGCGAGATGTCTTTTGAGATTTTCAGAGAATCGGCAGGTACGGTCGTTTTGCCTTCCGCCGACAATGCCATTAATGTTGAGGCAATAATAAGAACACTTTTCATCCTTTTTCTTTTTGATAACCTGAATTTTAAAAGGAATAGCAGAGGTGGACTGTTTTTACTGAAGATACACTTTTTTCCCTTCGTCGGCATTACCCGTACAGGTTCAATGGGTATAATCTCAGCCTGCCTTCCTGTTTTTGGGCGTCATTCCGGCAAGCACCCCTTATATTCGAGGGCAAAGGAACGAAAAAAACGGGTAATGACCAAATGTTCTGATATATGCTTACTTTTGACATATTAAGTATAAATGTACGCGATAAATCTCTTAACATGCAGAAAAAATATATATTTATTTGAAAACTCACTGATTATTTGTATATTTGCAGACGATTAAGCGAAGATGAGGAGGGGGCGGGCAGTCCCCTTCTTTTGTTCTTAACTGTATGTATATGATTGAAAAGGACGTGATAAGTCAGTTGGTAGAAGAGAAATTAGCTTCTTCCGGCAATTATTTAGTGGATGTAGTAATAAAACCAGGTAACCTGATTATCATAGAAATAGATAATGATGAGGGTGTTTGTATCGACGATTGCGCTGAGTTGAGCCGCTATGTGGAAGGTCACCTGGACCGTGATGTGGAAGACTTCGAACTGGAAGTCGGTTCCGCAGGGATAACATCTCCGTTTAAAGTGCTTCGCCAGTATGTGAAAAATATAGGTAACGAAGTGGAAATGCTGCTTAAAAGCGGTACGAAGTTGACCGGCGTATTGAAATCGGCCGACGAAAACGGGGTGGTGGTCACTGTTGAAAAACAAGTGAAGCCCGAAGGAGCCAAGCGTAAAGTGACTGTCCGGGAAGACCAGTCATATACATTCGATGAAATAAAATATACAAAATACCTAATAAGATTCAAGTAAAAAGATTATGGCCAAGAAAGAGGAAACAATCAGTATGATTGACACACTTGCTGAGTTCAAGGAGTTGAAAAATATAGATAAAGATACGATGATCAGCGTGTTGGAAGACTCATTCCGCAACGTGATCGCTAAAATGTTCGGTACGGATGAAAATTACGATGTAATTATCAACCCGGAAAAAGGTGACTTCGAAATCTGGAGAAACCGTACGGTTGTCGCCGATGACGAACTGGAGGACGAGAATCTTCAGCTGACACTGACCGAGGCCCGTAAGATCGATGCCGACTGTGAAGTGGGCGAAGAGGTGACTGATGAAGTGCATTTTGCCGATTTCGGACGTCGTGCCATCCTGAACCTGCGCCAGACATTGGCTTCAAAAATACTTGAATTGCAGAAAGACAGTTTGTTTGCTAAGTATAAGGATAAAATCGGCAATATCATCGCAGCCGATGTTTACCAGGTATGGAAGAAGGAGATCCTGTTGTTGGATGACGAGGGTAATGAGTTGCTGCTCCCGAAAACAGAACAGATCCCGACTGATTTTTACCGTAAAGGTGAAACCGTGCGTGCTATCGTACAGCGGGTGGATAACTACAACAACAATCCGAAGATCATCCTTTCCCGTACAGACAAATTGTTCCTGCAGCGTTTGTTCGAACTTGAAGTTCCGGAAATCAACGATGGTCTGATCACCATCAAGGCGATTGCCCGTATTCCGGGAGAGAGAGCAAAAGTGGCCGTTGAGTCGTACGATGACCGTATCGACCCGGTCGGCGCCTGCGTCGGAATGAAAGGTTCCCGTATTCATGGTATCGTTCGCGAGCTGAGAAACGAGAACATCGATGTTATTAATTATACATCCAATATATCGCTGTTTATCCAGCGTGCATTAAGCCCGGCAAAAATTTCCTCTATACGAGTGAACGAAGAAGAACATAAGGCAGAGGTTTATCTTCGTCCTGAAGAAGTTTCATTGGCTATCGGTAAAGGTGGTTTGAATATCAAGCTTGCCTGTATGCTGACCGAATACGCCATCGATGTCTTCCGCGATGTGGAAGGTGCAGATGAAGAGGATATCTATTTGGATGAATTCTCGGACGAAATTGACAGCTGGGTAATCGAAGCACTGAAGAATATCGGGTGCTACACGGCGAAGAGCGTATTGGCTATGAACCGCGAAGAGATTGTAGAACGTGCCGACCTCGAAGAACAGACTGTTGACGAGGTACTTGCTATCTTATCTGCCGAATTTGAAGAAGAAGAGGGAGAACCTCAAGAATAAGTATTACGACAAAGTTTGATATGCCCATAAAATTAATACAAGTACAGAGAAAATTAAATGTAGGAATCAACACGGTTGTTGAGTTTCTACGCAAGAAAGGGTTCGAGGTTGAGGATAACAATCCCAACACGCGAATCGGTGATGAACAGTATGCTTTGCTCGTAAAAGAGTTTGGAAAAGATTTACCGAACGGCGGACGTGAGCGTGAACGGGTCGTGCCCGAACGCTCTCACAGGGAAGCTTCTTCTGTGAAAGAAGAAAAGAGTTCGGAAATAAAGACTGTAATACCGGAAGAATTTAGACCCAAAATTGTGACGAAGGGTCGGATCGATCTGGACAGACCGCATAAAAAAGTGCAGGAGGTGCAGCATCAGCCTGTTTCCGTTCCTGTGGAAAAGAAAGTGGAGAAGCCTGTGGAGGCGGCCACTGCTGCAAAAACTGCTGATGCTCCGGTTGAGGAGGTGAAAACCCCCGAAGTAAAGGCACCTGAGGTGGAAATGCCTGAAGTGAAAATCCCGGAAATGAAACAGCAGCCTGAGGAGATAAAAGAAGAAAAAGTTATAGTAGTGGAAAAGGAACCAGCAGAAGTGATGAAACCGGAGCCTGTACAGGAGCCGAAAACTGCAAATGTAGAGTCAACGACTGCGACTGCAGAACCGGCGGCATCTGCCGGCAACGATTCTGACGAGGGATTATTCCGGTTGAATACTCCGAAGTTCGAGTCGAAAATCAAGGTGACAGGGAAGATAGATCTGAACGCGTTGAATCAGTCTACCCGTCCGAAGAAAAAGACGAAGGAGGAACGCAAGAAAGAGCGGGAAGACAAGCGCGAGAAGTTCGCCGGTAACAAAGCGGGGCAACAGTCGGGTAACGGGCTTTTCAATAAAGGACCGAAAGACGGAACGGCAAGACCAGGTGCTCCTGTCAAACCGGGAGAAGGCGGTACGGATGCAAAGAAAAAACGTAACCGTATCAAGAAAGACCGCGTAGATGTGAACAATACGCCGGGAACTAATGCACGCCCGTCACGTCCGAACGATGATCGCAAGCCGCGCCTACGCAAGCCGGTGAAGGCGGAAATCAGCGAGGAAGATGTACAGAAGCAGGTAAAGGAAACCTTGGCCCGTCTGACCAACAAGGGAAATAAGAATAATAAAGGTGCCAAGTACCGTCGCGACAAACGCGATGCCATCCAGAAGCGTGAACACGAACTGATGGAACAGGAAGAAATGGAAAGCAAGGTGTTGAAGCTGACGGAGTTTGTGACTGCCAATGACCTTGCCAACATGATGGACGTTCCTGTGACGCAGGTTATCGGTACTTGTATGAGTATCGGTATCATGGTTTCCATTAACCAGCGTCTGGATGCGGAAACAATTAATATCGTAGCTGAAGAATTCGGTTTCCAGACCGAATATGTAAGTGCCGAAGTGGTGGAAGCCATCAAGGCCGACGAAGAAGACGACAACGAAGAAGACTGGGTGGCGCGTCCTCCTATCGTGACTGTGATGGGACACGTTGACCACGGTAAGACCTCTTTGTTGGATAATATCCGTAATGCAAACGTAATTGCCGGTGAGGCAGGAGGTATCACGCAGCACATCGGTGCTTACAACGTGAAGTTGCAGAGCGGGCGTCGTATCACGTTCCTGGATACGCCGGGCCATGAGGCTTTTACCGCCATGCGTGCCCGTGGTGCCAAGGTGACGGATATCGCGATTATCATTGTGGCTGCCGACGATAATGTCATGCCACAGACTGTCGAAGCGATCAACCATGCTTCGGCTGCTGGTGTACCTATCGTATTTGCTATCAATAAGATCGACAAGCCTCATGCCAATCCTGACAAGATCAAGGAGGAATTGGCTAACATGAATTATTTGGTTGAAGACTGGGGAGGTAAGTACCAGAGCCAGGAAATTTCAGCCAAGAAAGGTATCGGTGTGGAGGACTTGTTGGAAAAAGTATTGTTGGAAGCCGATTTGCTCGACTTGAAGGCTAATCCGAAGAGACGTGCTGTTGGTTCCATCATCGAATCTTCACTTGACAAAGGACGTGGATATGTTTCTACCGTGTTGGTTGAAAACGGAACGCTGAAGGTCGGTGACATCGTACTGGCCGGAACCCATTTCGGTCGCGTAAAAGCGATGTTCAACGAACGTAACCAGCGTATCGAAAAGGCTGGTCCTTCCGAACCGGCTCTGATCCTCGGTCTGAACGGTGCTCCGCAGGCTGGCGATACGTTCAACGTACTGGAAACAGACCAGGAAGCCCGCGAAATTGCCAACCGTCGCGAACAGTTGCAGCGTGAGTTGGGCCTACGTACGCAGAAGATGCTTACGCTGGATGATATCGGTCGCCGTATCGCAGTCGGAAACTTCCAAGAACTGAACGTGATTGTGAAGGGTGACGTGGACGGTTCCGTAGAAGCGTTGTCGGACTCCCTGATCCGTCTGTCTACAGAGGAAATTCAAGTGAACGTGATCCACAAGGCTGTCGGTCAGATCTCCGAATCGGATGTCGTACTGGCTGCCGCTTCTGATGCGATTATCATCGGATTTCAGGTGCGCCCGGCATTGCCTGCACGCCGCCTGGCAGAGAAAGAGGGAGTTGAAATCCGTCTGTACTCGATTATCTATGATGCGATCGAAGAAGTGAAGAGCGCTATGGAAGGTATGCTTTCACCGGAAATCAAGGAAGAGATCACTGCGAACGTGGAAGTGCTTCAGGTCTTCAAGATCACGAAAGTGGGTACGATTGCCGGGTGTATGGTACGTGAAGGTAAGATCAAGCGTTCGAACAAGGTGCGCGTGATCCGTGACGGTATCGTGGTTCATTCCGGAGAGTTGGAATCTTTGAAACGTTTCAAGGATGATGTGAAGGAAGTGGTTGCCGGTTTGGATTGTGGTTTGAACATTGTCAACTACAATGATATTCAGGTTGGTGATATCATCGAGGCATACGAAGAAACGGAAATCAAGAAGACATTGTAAACATGAACTGGTTGGACATTACATTGCTATGTCTGGCAGGAATAGGATTTGTGAAAGGCCTGTTTGATGGAGTCATCAAACAGGTTGTTTCGCTTATAGCCCTTTTGGTCGGGATCTTTTTTTGTACGAAGGCGGCACTTTGGCTGCGTGGATATATATTGGCATTGGGCTGGTTTCCCGAACAAGGAGTGACGGTGCTCAGCTACGTGGCGGGTTTCCTGTTGATCGTGGGTGTCATATTGCTGGCGGGTGAGATTCTGACTCGTGTCGTGGGAGCGACGCCGTTGAGCGTCCTGAACCATTTGGTGGGTGGTGTCTTGGGGCTTTGTTTTATGATGGCGTTTGTCAGCCTTCTGCTGAACAGTATGGAGATGATAGACAAGGGATCGGTCCTGATCCCGCGCCAGGCAAAGGTCGAATCCCGTTTTTATAATTCAGTCAAAGAAATAATCCCAACCATTTACTTCCAAAATTTGTTTTTTAAGGAGGAATAGGTTTCATAATTTGAACAATATATTTAATGTATAATGGAAGATTCAAACGACATACTAAATGAGGTGACGACCGGTGATTATAAGTACGGATTCGTTACCGATATAGATACGGAGGTGATTCATCGCGGATTGGATGAAGAGACTGTTCGTATTATTTCCGCCAAGAAGAATGAACCGGAATGGCTGCTTGAGTTCCGCTTGAAAGCCTTCCGCCATTGGCAGACACTGGAGATGCCGACATGGCCTCACCTGAATATCCCGCCGATCGACTATCAGGATATCATCTACTATGCCGCTCCGAAGAAGAAGGAAGGCCCGAAGAGCCTGGATGAGGTCGATCCGGAACTGATGAAGACTTTCGACAAACTGGGTATTCCTTTGCACGAACGTGCGCAGCTTAGCGGGATGGCGGTCGATGCAGTGATGGACAGCGTCTCCGTAAAGACAACATTCAAGGAGACGCTTGCTGAGAAGGGCATTATCTTCTGTTCTTTTAGCGAAGCCGTCCAGCATCATCCCGATTTGGTCCAGAAGTATCTGGGAAGCGTGGTCAGTTATCGTGATAATTTCTTTGCCGCATTGAATTCGGCGGTGTTCTCGGACGGTTCGTTTGTCTATATCCCGAAAGGCGTGCGTTGTCCGATGGAGCTTTCTACCTATTTCCGTATCAATGCGGCCAATACCGGACAGTTCGAACGTACATTGATTGTGGCGGATGATGAAGCCTATGTCAGTTACCTTGAAGGTTGTACCGCCCCGATGCGCGATGAGAACCAGCTTCATGCGGCTATCGTCGAAATCGTAGCGCATGAACGGGCCGAAGTGAAATATTCCACCGTCCAGAACTGGTATCCGGGTGACAAGGATGGAAAGGGAGGTATCTACAACTTCGTGACTAAACGCGGACTGTGCAAGGGCGAAGGGAGCAAGATCTCTTGGACACAGGTGGAGACTGGTTCCGCTATTACCTGGAAATACCCAAGCTGTATTCTGGCCGGTGATAATTCGGTAGGCGAGTTTTACTCGGTGGCCGTCACCAACAATTACCAGCAGGCCGACACCGGTACGAAGATGATCCACCTTGGACGGAATACTCGCAGTACGATCGTCTCGAAAGGTATCTCCGCCGGGCATAGCCAGAACAGCTATCGCGGGCTGGTGAAAATCATGCCGACGGCCACCAACGCGCGTAACTTCACCCAGTGTGACTCCATGCTGATTGGCGCGGACTGCGGGGCGCATACCTTCCCGTATGTCGAATGCCGCAATAACAGCGCCCAGCTTGAGCATGAGGCAACTACGTCACGTATTGGTGAAGATCAGCTTTTCTACTGCCTGCAACGCGGGATCAGTGAAGAAGATGCGATTTCAATGATCGTTAACGGCTTCTGTAAGGACGTGTTCTCTGAACTGCCGCTGGAATTTGCCGTTGAAGCCCAGAAACTCCTCGCCATTAGTCTTGAACACAGCGTCGGTTAAGGAAAGCACATGTTAAGCATTAAAGATTTACAGGTTAGCGTGGAAGAGAAAGAGATCCTGCGTGGCCTCAATTTTGACGTCAAGCCGGGTGAAGTTCACGCCATCATGGGGCCGAACGGCTCCGGGAAAAGTACGCTTTCAGCGACGCTGGCAGGACGCGAAGATTACGAAGTCACCAGCGGCTCCGTTGAGTTTAACGGCAAAGATCTGCTGGAGATGTCGCCGGAAGATCGCGCAGGTGAAGGTATCTTCATGGCCTTCCAGTATCCGGTCGAAATTCCGGGCGTCAGCAATCAGTTCTTCCTTCAGACGGCGCTGAATGCGGTGCGCGCCTATCGCGGCCTGGAGGCGCTGGATCGTTTCGATTTCCAGGATTTAATGGAAGAGAAGATCAAACTGCTGAAGATGCCGGAAGATCTGCTGACCCGCTCGGTAAACGTGGGTTTCTCCGGCGGTGAGAAGAAACGTAACGATATTCTGCAAATGGCGGTTCTGGAGCCAGCGCTGTGCATTCTCGATGAGACCGATTCAGGGCTGGATATCGATGCCCTGAAGATCGTTGCCGACGGGGTGAACTCCCTGCGTGACGGCAACCGCTCATTTATCATCGTGACTCACTATCAGCGAATTCTGGATTACATCAAACCGGACTATGTCCACGTGCTTTACCAGGGACGCATTGTGAAATCCGGTGACTTTACGCTGGTTAAACAACTGGAGGAGCAGGGTTATGGCTGGCTTACCGAACAGCAGTAATGCACTCCAGCAGTGGCACCGGCTGTTTGAAACGCAGGGGCAATCGCGTTCTGAACAGGCCCAGCAGCACCTTCAGCAGATGCTGCGTCTGGGTCTGCCCACCCGTAAGCACGAAAACTGGAAATACACACCGCTCGATGGCCTGCTGAACGGCGAGTTTGTCACGCGCTCGGCGGACGTCACTCCGGCCCAGCGAGACGGGCTGGCGTTACCTGTGGATGCGCTGCGTCTGGTCTTTGTCGACGGCGTGTTTCACCCGGAACTCAGTGACGAGACGCGACACGGCGGCTTTGAGATCGCCGTGAATGACGTCCATCAGAGTCTGGCCGCGCCGGTGCAGCCGGAGGTCTTCCTGCATCTCACCGAAAGTCTGGCGCAGTCTGTGACGCATATCAGCGTGAAACGTAACCAGCGTCCGGCGAAGCCGCTGCTGTTGATGCATATCACTCAGGGTCTGGACGGCGACGAAATCAACACCGCGCACTATCGCCACCATCTTGAACTGGCGGAGGGGGCGGAGGCCACGGTGATTGAACATTACGTCAGCCTCAACGAGACGCGCCACTTTACCGGCTCGCGTCTGACGATGAACGTGGCGGCCAATGCC
>ERZ773248.2059-NODE-2059-length-13467-cov-6.582165_pt1 | contig 13467 bp, 16 predicted proteins | sample MGYA00580518_ERZ773248 | MGnify/ENA primary metagenome ERZ773248 (study PRJEB29015, sample SAMEA2737762) | human gut metagenome | biome: human gut; feature: human-associated habitat; material: faeces | place: China | collected 2012 ...
TAAACAGTTCTTCAGATGCTTCGTAATTCTCTCCGTCTGTCTCTTCTTGCTTGCCAAGCTGAATTACTCCATACTGGCTGACCAATCCAATAAAGCCGTTCTCGTGCTTGTGGGTAATCTCGTAGTCCACATCCGCCCATTCGGTGCCGTTGTTTTTAATGGTTATGGTCTGGTATCCATTTTCCTGTACTCCGTCAAAGGTGAATTCTGCGGTTGAGTACGCTACTCCGTCTGGAATGAGCCATGTGATTGTTCCGCTACTGTACATATCATCCTCTCCCAGCACCGGTTCCCCATCCACGATTGCTTCATAGTAAATGCTTGGTTCGTCGGAAAAAATCAGTCTCTTTGGTTCTTTACTATACAGAATCTCTGCCATCCTCCGGCGGAACTCGCTTAATTCCCTTGCTGTAGAGTTCGTAATCTGAAACTCCATCACGATCTGCTTTGGAGAGTATGTGGAATACAGAAATTCTCCAGCATTTATGTTTTCGATACTTCTCGTGTTGTTTGTTATAGACGGCGTTAAATTCCGGTCAAGCCTTGTAATCTTAACCGGAATCTCCACGCCACCGTAGGTTGCTTTAAGTAGTCCCAATCCTTTCCCCTCCTAATAGTTTTTCAAAATTGTCCATCTTTTTAATCATCGGCCTCGCATATCCTACCGTCTGCTGTGCGACAACTCTTCCGTCCAGCGTCGTTGTCAGATTGATATTTAGATTAATATCCTTTTCGCCCATAATCTCCAAGATTGATTCCTTAATATAACCTTTTAGCGATCGCAGTGGTGTGATCGCTTCTGCTTCTCTTTCCGCAGCCCCTCCGATTCCTCCGGACGGCATCTGGAATAATGCTGGTTTGGTAAGGATTCCACCGTCTTTAAACCATTTCACATCCAACATCGGCAGACTTGGTAATAAATCGGACAGATTGATGTCTCCGATACCATTCTCATATCCCACTCCACGATAAGCAGCCGCAAGACTTCCGTATCTTGAAACCGCATATCGGATGGACGCAAGCATGTTAGATAATGGATCGTAGATATTTTTATCGTATCCCGGCATTGCATAAGCTCTAAAAGTCGGATCAATAACCTGCATCAAACCTTTAGATGGAGTACCATTAACTGCGTTGATATCCCAGTTGTTGATTGCATTCGGGTTTCCACCGGATTCTGTCTGCATCTGGTACAACAATCTCTGTAAATTTGCTTCTGAATACTGCCCTGTCATCTGCAGTGCTCTTGTTGCAAGCGTTCTCCACTGCTCCACACCAGCACTCGGATTGTAATTAACGTTCGATTGCGTATCAAAAATTCCTTTTACAAATCCGACCACGCTGTCTAACACCGTATTCACTGCTCCTTTCGCCACGGAAATCCAAGGTTCGAATGCTCCAGACAAATCCGTAAATTTATCGATTGCAATCTGCACAATTTTACTCGGGTGAGTAATATAGTCCCACACGCTTCCGGTAAAGTCTTTAACTGTATCCCAGATCCCTCCAAAAAAGTCACCGATTCCGCTCGCAAAATGCGGGAGTTCTTCCAGAAAACTCTTCGTCTGGTTTGCTGGCATGATTTTCGTCCCTTTTTCCAGTGGCAGAACTACGTCACGTCCCTCTGGAATAAACGGTTTTCCGTCCGGAGGTATAATCATTTCTTTATATGTAGATCCTTTCTGGTCATTCACGATACCAAGCGTGTCTTTCTGGATGCCACCTGTTCCTCTTGCGAACTTCGGAACTTCCCACAATGCAAATTGTTTGTCTGATCCTACTTTATCAAGCACCCAGTTCACACCGTTAATCACGCCGTTTACCGCTCCGCCAATCGGATTTACGATTGCCTGTGCAATTCCTTTTACAATTCCACCAAGCGTGTCCTTTAGTCTGTTAAAACCGTCTTTGATAAATTTCCATACAGACGAGAATGCATCCATAGCTTTTTCTTTGATTGAATCCCAAATTCCGCCAAGTGTATTCTTAATGTCATTCCATACTCCAGTTGCCGTGTTTTTTATACCATTCCATGTATCAGTAAAAAAATTCGCAACAGGGATAAAAATAGCACTTGCCGTGTCTTTTATCCAATTCCATGCGCTTTTTAATGCAAATTTTATTACTTCCCATACTGTATAAATAACAGCTTGAATCGCGTACATAACCGCACCGATCGTTCCCTCGATAAATTTCAGAGGTCCTTCTATTACGTTATAAATCTGCTCCCAGATATCAGCAAAGAAATCCTTAATGCCGTTCCACACTCCCTGGATTTTTTCCGATATAGAGTCCCATAATCCAGACATCCAATCTTTAAATGCATTCCATTTTTCGGACAGCCAGTCTGTGATATCTCCCCAGTTTTTTATTACTGCCACAACTGCTGCAACCACTGCAATAATTCCGGCAATAATTCCGGCTACTGGTAATAGCACTCCTGTCAAGAATGCCATTGCACCTCCAGCCGCTGCTATTCCACCAGCTACAACCGCAAGAATCGGTAGTAAAGCCGAAATCACCATTGCAATCCCACCGATTACGACTATAATAGTCTTGCTTGTTCCAGAAAGACTGCTAAACCACTTTGCAACTTTCTGAATGATAGGAACAAGTGCTTCCAGAATTGGGGCTACTGCTTCTGAAATGGCACTCCCAAACTCAGCCATGGCCAACTTTACGTTATTTAGCGCAACCGTTTCTTCGTCAATCGGGTCTAAAGTATTGCTGAAAGTCGTTTCCACAGTCCCCTGACTGTCTGAGGCAGCGCCTCCTAGGTCGTTCAGGTTTAGAACCCCTCTTTGGATGGCATCTACCATCCTCACAGCACCTTTTGTTCCGAATACCTCGGCGGCGGCGTTTAATGCTTCCGTCTGATCAGTCGCATTCAAAATTTTATCCTGCGTTTCTGCCAAACCGTCAGTGAGTGATTTCCCGTCTTTTGCATAATTTACCGCTGCCTTTGATAAGCTGCTTAATGCGGCAGACCCGTCTACTCCTGCCTGCTCAAACGCCCCCAACAGCTTTACTGAGTCCGAGAAACTCAATCCCAATTCTTGTAGCTGTGGTGCTCCTTCAATCGCTTTCTGAAATAGATCGTCTACAGATACGCCCGTGTCTTGCGCTGTTTTTGCAACATCATCAAGTACGCTGTCTAGATCATCACTCGACATGTGGAATACGCTAATCGCCTGTTTTGCATTTTGCGTTGATGCTACCACATCGGATCCAGTAATTTCCGAAAACTTCAACATTTTTTCAGATGCATGTTGTAATTTTTCATCGGTGAACCCGAACTGCGTATTCATCTCCCCAATTACTTTTCCGATGTTTTCAAGGTTGTCTATCGGAAGGCTGGACGCAATGCTTTTATAGACATTATCCATTCCTTCAGCAAGCTTCCCTGTAGCACCTGTCGCTGTTATGATTGCATCAGATCCGGCATCTACCTCATTAAATGCTTCTTTTGCGTTGTCACTAAACTCTTTTATCTTCTGCCCTGCATCTGCTATGATTTCAGCGGCTTGCATCATGTTTCCTGCAACAATTCCTTTTCCGATACCGTCCAGTGCTTCTCCTGCCTCACCTGAATTCTTCTTCATCTCGTTCAGGTCGTTGTTCACTTCATCAATACTCGCCCCGTCATCTACCTTATTCAATGTAGCTTTCATCTTTGACAGGTCAGTTTCTGCCCCAAACGCTTCTTTTCCTATCTTGTTAAGCGCTACTGTCAGATCGTCACTGTTCGCCGTTCCATTTTTTATGGCATTCGTCAGCCTCGTTCCGAGGATGTCCTGAAAATCATCTAGGGACTTTCCGGTTGCTTCAAACAGCGTCTGCAACTGCTTCGTGCTTTCTTTTAGGGATTTCTGCTCAGTCTCCATTCGACTAATCTGCGTGGTGTAAGATTTTAAATCCTGTTCCGTCTTCGCAATTTCCCTCTGAAATTCTCGGTATTCTTCTGCTCCAATGTCACCAGATTTGAACTTCTTTTCTACTTCTCCCTGTGCCTGCTTTAAGGCTTCCAGCTTTTCCTTGGTGTTACAACGCATTTTATTTGATGCCATAATTTGCAGAATTCGGAAAATTAAAACATCCCATTTTTAGCCTTGTTATAACGGTAATAATTTTTTCTATTACTGTTATAACAAGGATTCCAGGGGTTCGGGGATGGAAGATCCCCGTATTATTTCTGCACTATTTATTTTTCTGAAAATGGCATATTATAATGTGCTGATCAACACCTTGGTATTTTCGACCTGTTTACTTAATAACTCCTGTTTCTGTGCAAGCAACTGCGTATTCTTCGGGTCAAATTTTAATAATTTATTTACAGAGCTTAATTCGCTACCAAGACTTTTTGATGTATCTTCCGCGGATTTCAAAGCTTTGCTGAGCGCCATTGTATCCGCACCGAATTTTATTGTGATTCCTTTTATCTTCTTTGCCACTTTCTCACTCCTTTAAAAGTTATCAAAATCTTCCTGTGTTGCTTTTCTTGCAGTGGGCTTTTCATCCTTTTTCTGATTGTCGATATACTCCTGCACATAGTCCAGACAGTCTCCGATCGTCATTTCTTCCATGTCTTCGCTGGTTAATCCAACCTGTCGGCAAACATAAAAAAAAGACTCATTTGTGAACGGCTCTCCACTTGATGAATCTTTATCATTTATTTTTTTTTACTTGTTGGCATGGTGTCTGTAAGCAGATCCTTTACTTCTCCCATGATTTCATTGAGCGGGAATACTTCGAATCCATCCAGCCACTCCAATGGATCAGGAATCATCCTGTCTGCTGTTTTCGCCATTGTCCAGATGATGTCATAAAATACTTCCATGTCCATGTGGTCAAGAGAAGCAAAAGAAATATCCTGTATTCCAAAATTCCTTTTCGTTCCTTTTCCAAACACTTTCGCTACTTTCATCAGGTCTGCAAAATAATCTCTTCCAAACTGCGCTTTATATCGTTTCGGCAATGCTGCCGTTGATTTTAATTTCACTTGTTTTTCGTCAATGTAAATTGTTTTTTCCATAACATCCTCCACTTTTTCTATTTGAGCAGATCGCTCCGCCCTTTATTTCGCTTTACCTACTTTTGCCTTTCCAATCTTCCCCCTGCCTACCAAGGCGAGGTCTTCAGGGGGTGCTATTCCCCCGATTTTTCATATACTGTTGTATACCAAGAGTTATATGTTGCTTCATCAACTCCTGCTGCTGTGGATGCTTTAACTAAGTTGTCTGTCGGTCTCGGACTTGCCACAAGCGAAAGTTCTGTTGTGTTCGGTTCTCCACTGTCTTTTGTTGTACTTCCGACAGATGGTCTGTTTACAGAGCAGTAATAAAAGAGGTGTCTAGTTGCCTTGGCATCTCCCTGAAATTCAAACATCAGTGCGATATTCGCTACCTGTGCGTCAGAGTTTTCGAGAATCACTCCTTTTTCTGTTTTCTCCTCTTTTAACACTTCTGTCCGGAATTCTTCCGGTACTCTCGCAAGTGTAAGTGTACCCTCGTATCCCTGATTGTTTGCGTTTGTGTAATAATCAATGTCATCAGCTTTAAATCGGATCAGATCACCACTCTTGTCGAATGTGATGCTTACCGCACCCGGCAATTTCTTCGGTGCACCGTACGTGATTTTTCCACTCTCATCCACTGTAACAACAGCGTAATAACAGTTTCTCAAGCCAAATTCCACTTTGTTTTCTTTTGCCTGTACAGCTTTTGTTGCTCCTTCCATATGTTACCTCCTATATATCAATTTCGTATGCTTTTAGATACATACCTTCGGAATCTAAAAAACTCTCGTATGATTCATACGGGAGTTGATTATCGTTTAATAGTTGCTTTACTTTTTTCTCTAACTGCAAGTCTTTCTGATCCGTGTACACCTCAATCGTGACGGCGCATCCCTCGTAATACACGGTGTCATCCGCATAAAATCCGATATCTTCGTCCACATAGTATACAATGTACGGAAGTTCTGGCACTTGACCGACTGCAAAACAGCGATACGCAATCGGAAGATTTAACGTTTTTAACTTGTCTTTCAATTCTGGCAATGTCATTTCATAGTCTCCTTTCCAGCTCTTCAACATATTCCTTTATGGACTCCTGTTCCACTTCTTCAATGTGTGGGTATGCTCGTACTTCACCTATTTTTCTCCCACCACGTTTCAACTGGTGTCCTTTTTCCAGTAGATGGGTTAGGCGATATGTCGGTTTTTTATTATACACTGTTATTCCATCTCTCCCAGATTCCCTTGTCCATCCTTTTGCGTACCGTCCGCTGCTCTTTTGACTGTTTGCTTTCAACTTCTTCACAGCTTTTTCGGAAACGTTCATGGCAACATCCTGTGTGGTTTCCTTAACTTCTTCTGTGTATTCTTCCATCTGCCGCATGATTTCTCTTACCAGCCTGTCAGCACTTATGCTCTCGCTCATTTTTCAATCCTCTCCGTACAGGTCAGTTCCAACTCTTCCGTGCTGATTGGATATGTCTTAATCACTTTCAACTTCTTTCCGCGAAATCGGATATACCTCTGCCCTTCATATTCATAAGGATGCACGATTAAAATCTCCGAAACTTCCATATTGTTCTGTCCGGCAAGATAGAATTCATTTCGGGATACTTTCTCTTTGCAACACCAAATCTCCTGCTCCACTTCAATCGGCGCTTGCTGACCGATCTCGTCCTCTTCATACCCGCTGGAAGATATCAATATCACTTTCTCATCCCATGTTCGATTCATTTTGCACCGCCTTAATCATCAGATTATTTATCCTAAACCGGATACTTCTCGGAATCACGCCGTCTTCTGGATGGCTGTACTTCCACGTAGCCCAATCCAATATAAGTAAGATGTGGTCATACCTCTCTTCCGTTATGTGAATACCATATACGTTTTCACATTCATCAAGGATTCCATCTATAATCGCATAAAGAACAGGATCCCTACTATTTGTAGAGATCCCAACCCTGTCTTTTAACAATTGAAACACAATCGCTCTCATAGCGTTTCCCTCTATTTACTTGCCATCTGTCCAGCTGCCTTTAATGCGTCAAGAAGTGCTTTGAATTCTGCCTTTGTCACATTCTCTCCTGCCGCTTCTGCTACAAGCGCAGCCTGTTTCACACCGCCCAGTATTGTTTTGCTTGCTGCTGGAAGAGTGTAACTTGGTCCCGCAGGTCCCTGTGCGCCCGTATCTCCCTTGTCTCCTTTCGGTCCTACTGCTCCTGCTGGTCCTGCCGGTCCAACCTGCTCGTTCTTCACGCCCTGCTCTAACTTATTCAGTTTCTCCGCTGTAATAACGTCATCATTATTCCATGTAGTTGGTTCGTATGCCATTTTGAATACCTCCATTATACTATTTTGCTTTACCTACTTTTGCCTTGCCTACTTTCCCTCTGCCAACTAAGGCTACATCGTCAGAGGGAACTATTCCCCCTGTGTGTATGTAATATAGAATCCGGCGTCTGTATCCGTTTTCTTCACATCGTATCTTACAACTCCGGCAAGCAGTTTGCCGTAAATCTGGTTATCTACCCATTCAACGCTTGCCTGCTTGCGGTCAAAAAATGTACAGAATGATTTTGCGTCACCAACAAAGCCTTTCAGTTCTCCAGCTCCTGCGATCATATCATCGTCCAGAACAACTACCTCTTTGCCAAACAGCATTTTCCCACTTGCGGAAGTGATGGAATCTTGCAGTAGATATCTTCCGTTTTTGTCTTTCAGCTTGTCCAACTCGGCATACAGCGAAGCAGAAATGATAAATTTCACAGGATACACTTTTTTAATTTCTTTGTTTACCAAATCTTTCAACCCATCCAGCCCTGTAACACTTTTCGCTGTTGCACTCTTTAATACAGTTGCGATATCTGTATTTCTTGTATTTCTGGACTGGTCATTGATTTCATCCCGGATCAGACCTGTTACATCATAGTCAGCATCATCAATAGCCTCCTGAGAAATCGGAATATATCCTCTTCTTGTTGCGATGCTATAGTCGATATTTGAGATTTTTGGTTTGGAAAGCTCTGGGTTCTGTTCCAGTTCTACAACAGTAGACATTTTACTTCCAGATTTCGCAATTACTGGATATTTTCCAGATGAACTGTTTACGCTTACATTCTTCACGTAATTTCCCAGATCCACTACATCTTCCGGCTTTTTCTGAACAGCCAGCATTTCTACCGGGATCAGGATTCCTGCATCTACTTCTTTAAAGCCCCCTTCTCTCACCTGCCCTTTTGATTTTACAAATGAGTTAATCGCACTTCTCATTTCTTCAATTTCTTCTTCATTTCTTCTACCCATGTCTTTTTTCTTCTCCCTTCTTTCCGGTGTTTTTTCATACTCCTTCATCTGCTCGCGAAGTTCAGATAATTTCGTCTCTAATTCACTTTTTCTTTCGTTGTGAGCATCTCTCTCCTGCTCGAACTTCTCGATCTCTCCATCAACAACACCTCTTTCCTCTTCGGTGTTCGCTTCACTGATCGATGTTTCCAGTTCCTTTTCTCTTGTTTCAAAATCTGCGTCTTTTCCACGCATTTCTTCCAGTTCCTTTTCTTTGTCTGCGATCTGTTTCGCAAGCATCAACTGTCTTAAAGCCATTACTTTTCTCCTTTCAGTCTTTTAATAGCGTTGTTTCTCCACTGCTCTACTTGTTTCTCTCTGTGCTGCTGCACCTGTGCATGTCTCGCCTGTACGCCCGTATCTTCATAAGCCGGGAATGTGCATACAGACACTTCGTGCAGATCAACTTCTCGTATTGTCCATTTCACAGTGCCGTCATCTCTCCAGTCCGTTTCCTCACGCACGATGTTAAAACCGAACGAGCACTGATCCACATCTCCACGTTTTACCCTCTCATATAGGTTCATGGCGTCTGTGTCGTTTTCGTTAATATCGATCTCGCCCCATAGACCTCTTGTATCGGTTCTCAGATGTAAAGTTCCGACTTTTGTTCGTCCAAGTACAAGTGTGTCATCATGGTTTGTCAGAGCACGGATGTCGTTGCTCATGGTGTTCGCAAATGCTTCTGGTGCAATCTCTTCATAAGCTCCCGGCCACAACTCTGTTTCGGAATTAAACACAGCAAAATAACCGGAAATTGTTTTCTTTCCGTCTTCCGCTTCTCGTGTTTCAAACTCCGCTTTCCACGATCTGGTTAAGTTTTCTTTTTTTCGCTCCACTATTCATCACCTCCCGTCCTTAATTTCTTCTGTTCTCCAATCATCCCCTGCGGAATAAAGTTTTCAAGGATGATTAGATCATTCAATCCGTCTTTCGGAGAGTCACCGATCAGGTTCAGCACATCATTTCCAGTGTAGATTCCTCGGATATATAGGTTCATGCCGATTTCTGCAAGCTCCTTGGTGTCATAAGCCATTAAGCTCTTTGAGTTGCATTTAAAGTACCAATGCGGACTCTGAATCAATCCTTTGGTAAGTGTTTGTTGGAATACGTCCGCAATCGACTTTACCCTCGTCCGGACAAAGTTGTTATACTCGTCCTTGTTAAAGCTTCCGACTCCCAAGAAAAAAGGCGGTACATCCAACAAGGATGCGACCGTCCTCTTGTCAATCTCAACTGATTCGTTAATTGCGATATCTTTTAAGGATAACGGCTTTACCTCGGATACTTCCAAGAGTTCTGCTGGTATTACCCAAGGCTCACCCGGTTTCGATTCTTTCAAATATTTCTCTCTTATCTGTTTTCTTCCTGCTTCGTTTGCAAGTTCTTCCGTGGCTGCGTCTACCTTTACAATGATGTTCGGCATATACTGTCCGCTCATAAAAGATTTTTTGGTTGCATTCGCCTGTTTTAAATTCGATGCGATATCCTTTAAAGCAAGCCTGTATCCCGTTCCCTTCCACGGATACTCCGGATTCGGATTGATCGCAAAGTGTAGTGCTTCGCTCGGATCGTATTCTTCACTTCCGTAGATTATCTTGTATCCTGTCGGCGTTTCTTCAAAACTCGTCATGGACGGCTTCAGAGGGATTAGCTCATCGATATATCCATCTCTCATTACAGGAAGGACAACAGCGTTTCCGTCACCCGGTAATAGCATGGAGTAGACAATATTGTATACCCACGCTTTTCTGGTCATCAGAGAGTATGGGTTAATGTCTATCTTTCGTGATAACTCATTCTTAATTCGGATATCTCCATGTGGACCATTTTCCATCAGGTGGATTGTCATACCGGAAACCAGATCAGCAATCTTCTGACATGCTGCCCGAATTTCTGGGTTCTGTGCCAGCGTCGTGTATCCTGACGGCAACAAAAAATCAGAGAACGTAGCTCCCTGATACACAAATACTTTATTCTGTGGTTCTGATCTGATACTCTTCTGCTTCTTTTTCTTTGCCATTTCAGCCTCCTATTCTTCGTCTTCTGCAAAAATCAGTCTCCCGTTTTCAGCTCTTCCAAGGCAAGTATATTTTCTGTCAATAAAATCATCCTTATTTTTAGCATGATATATATCAGTCGTATGTTTGCAATCTCCACTACATTTCTCGCATCTTTTCCCATCGCATAAATAAAGGATTTCGCATTCTGTTCTCATGTCCATTCTCTCACCTATTCTCTCTTTAACCATTTATTTGCTGCATTTCCAAGTGCCATGTCGGCCAGCATCTGGCAGCACGAAAATACCCCTGCATCGAATAAGTCAATTCGTCTTACACCGCCGTCCCCGTCTACCTTTTCGTACTGGATCATGTCATCCACTTTTTCAATCGCCCGTACATTCTGCACACAATACTCAAAAGCATCCGAATGCAGGTAATAGAATTTCTTATTCTTTACTTTTACCTCAATATGTCGGAATCCCTCGGATTTTACATAGAAGTACTGTGGCTGATCTTGAATTTTAAATCCTGCTTTTTTCATTTTCAGGAAAAATTCACGTCCAAACTTCTTGTCGAATCCAACAATTTTGATTTTGAATCCCATCTTTTTCATGGAGATAAACCAGTTCACAATGTCATCGGGAAGCACCGTGGCTGTATTACTCATCGTCAGCCATCCATCCTCTTCCCAACCAAACAGTGGGATACCATCTTCATCCGCTTTTTTAATTGCTGCTGCCCTTGGGAAGAAAGCGTGTGTAATACAGATATCCACATCTTTGTATGTTCCATAAATAGCGCCGGCTGTCAGATCGTGAAGTTTTGATAAGTCAGCGCCGCCATACCATGTAATCGGCAGTTTTGCCAGCTCTTCCAACGACCAGTTATATTCATCGTCAGATGATCTGAATTCGTTGATGTCAAAATAAGCATTTAAAGCATTCGTAAAGATGTTCAGTGTTTTGTTTAAATACTCTGCTCTCAGCTGCGGCTCTTTCATTGCCTGCGCCGCATCATCCATAAGGTCTTCTACTGTAACAGTAACTCCGATTGATGGCGTGCACATCTGTAATACTTCCGGATCATCCAATGTCGTAATCTCGCCTTTGCTGTTTAAAACATTGCCCTCTTTGTCCTGATCTGCTTTGCAAATAAAAATAAAATAGGAGTCATACGCCTTTTCTGTATTTGTTCCATCCAAAACTCCATGTAACGTATTTAACCTATTTGCTAAAAAACCATCTGGAATATCACCAGCCGTAGAAATACCAATCAAAAGCTTGTTCCTATACGCTTTCATAGCATTTTTCATCAGTATGTATTTCTTTGCCGCTGTTCTCTTCCAGGAATGCAGCTCGTCCAGAATCAGGCAGTTACAGTTTAAGGAGTCAAGCTTATCTTCTTGGTTGGCGATCGCATACATTTCTGCAGTACCATCTCCAAAATCAATACGGATGGAGTGTTCCTGATTGTTGTTTCGGATTCTCAGCTTATCAACATCTCCTCGTAAAGTCTCAACGTTATCTACCAAAAATCCAAAACTTTCCATTGTCTGCTTTACAGAGTTTGCTACGATGTATGTCTTTGCTCCGGAACATCTATCCAAAATACTCTTTGCTTCAGCAAGCGCAGCACTAAAGGATGTTTTCCCCTGTTTTCTCGGTAAAAAAATAAGCGCTTCATTGAAACGCCTAATGTCTGTTCCTTTTCGAAAGAATCCAAACAGATTCACGCATACAAATTTCTGCCAGTCAGTCAATAACATCGGAGTTCCTTTAAAACTCACTCCGTTCTTGTCCTCGCCCTGTACATGGTGGATAGTCCCCTCAATCAAATCGATCACAAAATCAAATTGATCGCTACGAAAATCCAAATCATCTCTTTCAAGGTCTGTCAGAAATCTCCTGCACGCAAGAACTCGATCCTCATTTGCAAGTATCCTTTTATTTGCAATATCCTCCGCATAGCGAACAGCCGTATCGAAATGCGGACTGTTAATGTGGGATAAGTCCATTTACTTCCCCTGCTGTTTTTCCAGTAATAATGCAAATGCAGATTTCTCTTTTTTCGGCTGTTCAATCTCCGCATTGTACGTTTTAGCATTCAACATCAGTCTGTCAGAATACGTTCCGATGTCTTTCCGGAGATTTTCGAGACTCACGAGAATAGGGCTTTTTTTACCCCCACTTTTCTCTGTGTCCAGAATTACTTCGTATCCGGATTCCTCAAACTGTTTGCTCAGCACATTGTACTGGTAAATCATATCTGCATAGATCTCAATGACCTGTTTGTACTGCACTTTGTAGGTTCCGAGCTCTTTCATGTATTTAACTGTTCTGTCAATAATTGTTTGCCTTTGCGGTATGTATCTTGCCACCTATTCTCACCTCCTTATCTGCCGGAAAATTTATTTTCAGAATCCCGCGCTATTGGAAAGAGTCCTCTCTCCCGATTCTCCGGCGACATTTTTAATCCTCAAAAGGGAGGGGGGATACCTCAATCTCTTCCATTTTCATTTCCATTCCAACTTTATCTTTGAACCATTCTACCATGCTCTTTGCTGTTTCTTTATTCATCGTGATTATTTTCATTTCTATTTCTTCGGTTTGGAATGCTTTATCTACATCTATGCTGTAGCTTGTAAATATGTCATCATCATGTACGTCTACGCACACTTGCCCTATCTTATCTAACGTATTCATAACTTCATATTCACACTCGCTTGCTTTACCTCTCCACTTCACTGCATACATCTTGATTTTTTCCATGCTTCAAACTCCCTTCTTCTTTTTCTCTGCCAGTACAATCCAGCAGCTGTGACCTTACCTGTCTTCCTGTCGTGCATCCTGTCATGTTGTGCAGTGGACATGCTGATAAGATTCCAGTCCACAAGTGCAAGCTCTGGATACTCTTCCAGAGGATAGATATGGTGTACTGTCGTAGCTTCCGCATACTTGCCGTACCTCTTCGACTCTTGGCACTGATAGCTGTCACGTCTTAGGATGTGTTCTCTTTTCTTTTTCCACTTTCGGCTTTCGTAAAACTTTCCCATGCTTGTTACAACGCATTTTATTTGATGCCATAATTTGCAGAATTCGGAAAATTAAA
>ERZ773248.2062-NODE-2062-length-13412-cov-17.180280_pt1 | contig 13412 bp, 9 predicted proteins | sample MGYA00580518_ERZ773248 | MGnify/ENA primary metagenome ERZ773248 (study PRJEB29015, sample SAMEA2737762) | human gut metagenome | biome: human gut; feature: human-associated habitat; material: faeces | place: China | collected 2012 ...
GCAGATACGCCTATAATTTTTGAAAATTCATGTATAGAATAATATTTACTCAAAGAAGCAACTCCTTTCAATAATATTCTACTCTAATATCTTATAAAACTCAACATGTGCTTATATGATTTTATAATTTATATTTAACTGTTAATAACCTCCGTTTTTTCCAAGCATCATGTTACTAAAATAGTACCTTCTCTACTTGCTTATAGCCAAATAACTGATTCACAGCTTATTTGGTTAATAATGTACCTCCATTTTTTTTACATAAAATTTCTAAGTCTTCCAAAATTGTTTCAAAATCCAGAGTATGCTCGACATCGTAATTTTCTTTAATGAAAGCTATGCCTTTGAATTGAAAAAGGTACTGAAACGCTTCTTTGGCACTTAGATTATGTTTATTGGCAAATTCATTTACACACGCAACAGTAAAACCAATTTTTCTTTTTTGTTCGCTCATTCAAAAGCTCCTTATTATTCTGTAATGCCTGCCTATAAGATAACTAACAGTATATCACACTTCACATTTTTTTCCATGCCTCCTGTAACAGAAAAAGCAGTAACTTTTTATCAGCGCAGATAATTTCTCTAAATCATCCAGATTATAATCCTGATAAAGTTCTCATCACCAGATCTACATCTTTGTTCTCCAGTTCCTGAATAATGTGCAGGTATGTTTTCTGTGTTGTAGTCATACTTGCATGCCCCAGTCTGCGCGCAACACTGGCAATAGACACTCCGGCAAACAATAATAATGAGGCATGGGTATGTCTGAGTCCATGTATGGAAATCTCAGATATCCCACACCTTCTGCAATGCCTGGTAAGCACATCATTCACAGTAGAATTGTAAACCTTTGATTCTCCCACAAAAACAGGTTGATCCTGCGGAAGTGTTTTGGTCAGTTCTGAGAATTTTACAACAATCTGCCAGTCAATCTGAATTTTTCTCACAGAAGATTTATTCTTCGTTGGAAGGAAACCACCTTCACCTTTATAATCCCAGGTTTTGCTTATTGACAGCGTCTGCCTGCCAAAATCAAAATCTGCCGGAGTAATCGCCAGAGCTTCTGAAAATCTCATTCCGGTTTTTGCAACAAGAAGAATAAACCAGTCCCAGTTTGGCTCCTCCTTAATATCCAGATCAGCGATCAATGTATGAAGTTCAAACTGATTCAGATATTTTATTTTCTTGGCCTTGGGAGTTTTTCCCTTAATGATGGCTTTTCTGGTCGGATCTCGTTCTATCATTCCTTCATCAACCGCATCCAGAATAGCACCTTTCAGCTGATGATGAAAATCCAGCGTAGTCTGTCTCTCATGTTCTCTTGCATAATCATTCAAAAGCTGCTGATATGCCGTTCTGGTCAGCTCTGACACCCTCAGTTCAGGCACCAGCTTCTCCACCCACCTCTGTGTCATCAGATATTTTGCCATAGTTGCTTCACGAATTGCACCCTTTTTATATATATCAATCCACTGTGCATAATACTGCGAAAACAGTACATTGTTATTTGTATCATTTGACATAAGCATTCTCCATTTCCGAAATTACCAGCGCTGATATTCACAATGTAATAACTATAGCAATTCTGCAAATAGAGTGGATAAATTGATGGTTTTATGCAGTCATAAGAAGAGGTTTTATCTCTTCATCCAGAGTTTTCTTCAATTCTGCCATCATGCGATTATAAAATTTATACTTCGGCAAAGCCGTTTCCTGTGCTTCTTTGTAGCTGGTATAATCAACAGTTGCCTTAATTGCCGTTTCATTGGGGATTTTCCCATTTCTGTAATGGATTGCCGCATACATTACATCATCCTTTGACGCATACCATTGAATACAGAAATCAGAGATAACTTTTTCCACACAGTCCCGTTTCATATTCTCAATAATGTTAAGAATAGATTTCCCCCTGTACTTTCTGTCATCTTTCTCAATATCTGCAATCAGATTTGACATAAGGTCTGCTACTTTTTCATTATCTTTGCGAAGCTCTGCCACGTACTGTTTTACTTCTTCCAGCTTTTTCTGTCGTTCCTGTGGTGTAATTTCCTCATCCTCCTCTGTCGGAGTTACAATATTCTGGATCAGGTTAATGATATATTCGTAATCAATCTTTGTACTGCTGTATGCCATCAATTCATAATCCTGATCCACCTGTGCATCACCGGAATCTGAATCCCCATGATCTTTGGAATCACGAATCTCTTCCATTACATTTTTATAATGACCTGCATAATCCTCATATTCTGCCTCTGTAATTCCATACTCTTCCAACATACTATCATCATATTTTGTAAAAGATTTCAGCTGTGCAAACAGTCTGTCAAACTCCTGGAACATTTTTGCAAAAATTTTCTTCTCTTTCATGGACATGCCCGGAATGTCCGAAGGCTTATCAGCACAAATCTTCAGTGCAGAAAGTGCTTTACGAAATGCAGGCTCTACTTCATCCCATTCTGCCAGCAACGCTGTCTCTGTGCTTCCGGCAGAATACAATTTCACTGCATTGTCCACGCACTTCTTAAAGAGCATTGGTGCCTGAAAAGTTACAATCTGTCCATATGTCTTATTGGTGTCATAAATACGGTTAGTTCTTGAAAAAGCCTGAATCAGATCATGAGGTCCCATAGGCTGACGATCAATAAAAATCGTAGACATACATGGTGCATCAAAACCTGTGAGCAGTCTGTCTACCACAATTACCAGATCCAGCTGTTCTCGTCTGCTCTTAAATCTGGCATCTTTTCTGGCAAGACGTTTATTCAGATTGCCATTATAGCTCTGTATCTGGGACATTTCATATTTCGTTCCAAACATGTCATTGTAATCATTCAGGGATTTCTGCATTTTTTCCTGATTCACATGGGAGCCTTCTTCATTTTCGGTAACAGAATAAGTGATGGCGAATTTAGGAAAATCCGGAAGCACCTGTCTGATTTTCTCATCAATCACAAGAGAAGTTTCTCCGTTCTTTACCCTGGTAAGCAGCTCATAATATTTCTGTGCAACCTGAATGGATTTGGTTGTAAGCATGCACTCATATGTCATTCCCTTTCCGTTCTGAAAGCCTAATTTGTAATAGGATTTGTTTAAAATTACATCCAATACCTTTAACATATGCGCTTCATTGTCATACTGGCTGCTGTCCGTTTCATCTGTCATATTTTTAGGACCATTATGCTCAACCTGAAATCCCAGAACTGCTTTGTCATGAATTGCATTCTGTATGGTATAAGAATGGAGACATTTTCCATATAATTCTTCTGTTGTTCGTGGCAAATCGCCCATCTGCGGATATGGATTCTCTGCGAAGCGTGGAGTTCCGGTAAAACCGTACCATAAAGATCTGCCAAAGAAACGTTCCAGTTCTCTCTTTGTTTTCGGTGTCACTGCCCTGTGGCACTCATCCACTACAAAAGCAATCCTCAGATTTTTGATTTTATCAAAGTCCGGGGTCCCTTCCTGCAGTCTTTTACTTATGAGAATCTGCATTTTCTGGATTGTCGTTACAATCACCTGACGGTCAGCCGATTTTAATTTCTTTTTGAGATCATTTACATTATCTGTTTCATCCACATCTACCAGATCATTATTTGCATATGCCTGAAATGCCATAGTTGTCTGTGTATCCAAATCTTTACGGTCAATAAGAAAAATCGTCTTATCAATACTTGGAATATCCATCAAAAGATTTCTTGTTGCCTTATAGGATGTCAGTGTTTTTCCCGAACCGGTTGTATGCCATACAAAACCGGATTCTCCGGTTTTTGAAGCTTCACGTATAGACTCAATGGCATGAATCTGATATGGTCTGAGCAGAATCAGCCGTCTGGCATCTTCATCCAGAACTGTGTATCTGGCAATCATTTCATGAGCCTGTGGAATACGGAGTACACTTTTTGCAAAGCTGAGATAATCTGAAACAGGATTATTCTTTCTGTCTACCCATCCACTCATAAATTTGGGATTTAACTCTGTATCCCCTGCTGCCGCAAAATATCTGGTATCCACACCGTTACTGACTACAAACATCTGCACAGCTGAAAAAATCCCGGTAAATTTACCCTCACCAATATATTTTTTTATCTGCCAGAATCCGTCCATGTAAGAATGCTGTTTATTCTTTAACTCAATATGTATCATGGGAAGCCCATTAATCATAAGAGTTACATCAAATCTTCTGTCCCGCACATCTGTGGAATCCTCATCATCTGATTTCAGTGCTTTATACTGATTAATCACTTCATAAACACTGGAACCGCCTGCAATATGCTCATGGTTCATCACTACAAGATGTAACTTTTCCGTATCCCGCTGTACATGAACCATTACCTTTCCATTCTCACCTACCAGCCATTCCCCTGCTTTATAAAATGAAGAAAACTGCAGCTGGTTCTTTACCTGTTCAAATTCAGAATCAGAAAGTCCTTCTCCATTCAGCCTGTCCTTATTATTCTGCTCCAGAATATATCTGAAATTCGCCCACAGATCTTCCTCCGTCTTTAAATCCTCCCGGTATGTCCACTGGGAATCTCCGTAAATTAGCTGTTCTATTAATTTTTCCTCTATCATTGACTCTAATTCTGACATATTTTTCTTCTCCTTTGTGTTTCGTGTGGATAGTTGGATGGTTGGGATGGGGAATTGGCTTTCGCTGGTGAAGAGTGATGAGATGGTCGAGATTGTGTAAATATGCTCCTATTTTCTTCTGCTCCTCACAGCCTGGAATCAAAATTTCCTTCGCTAACAGTTCATCCTTGGTTATTCCTTTAATAGATGTACCCTGAACTTCATTTGACACTAATTGCATCATTTTATACAACGCATATACAGCAAATTCTGGTTCTATTTTCAAATCACTTAAAGACAAAAAATCCTGACTTGTAGCGTAAGAAAATGGCATAAATGCAAGCTTTCCCACACCAACTCTCGTTACTATTGCTATAGAATTTTGTGGTACTAATTTAGTTGCAGATTTACTAATTGCTTCTTGTGATATATACTTTCTCGGTTTTACATTAAATAGTTGCTCTTCTATCAAATCTGAGGATTGAATCCATGGGATATTGCCTTTCCAAAATTCCTCATTTGCAGTCTTTGGCGTACCACCACCATATGTCTGCAATGCAATTTCAGACAACTTACGCTGTTCCCAAGGATTGGCATTTACAACTGCTCTCTAACCATCATCAGAGCATATCCCAACAGATTTTTTCCCTTCCATTTGCTTTGATCAAGTCTATTGATATCTCTCATGGACAAACCTATCCCCCAAACCTGATCTCTTACCGCACATTCTGCCAATATTGCGTCACCTGTATCAACAAGTTTTTCTTTCAATTCTACATTTTGACTGAATTTCGCCTTTAACCCTTCATAAACAACAATCTGCCTTACGCCATTCCAGGTATTTTCATCATACCCATATACCTCACGCCCTAATTTCTTAATTTCCGCAACATCATTTGTGCTCAATATCTCCTTTGCTACTGAAGCATCATGAAAGCGGCATGCTTTCTGGTACATCATAAACTGTTCCATTGAAGAAAATTCTATTCCCTCAACTGTGAAATGAGCCAGATACCAGTTACTCAAATATCCATTTTCTTCATTCGGATTGTGAAAACAGATAATATTCATTAAACCTCACCTACTTTTCTGACTGCCAGATCAAGTTCCAGATCATGAAGTCCGTAATAGGCTTTCTTCAAAAAATCCACCGGAATTTTCTGAACAACTTCTGAACTTGGTATATTATAGTACCATTGATAATATGCGTAAAACTCTCCAATCCAGTCAGGAATAAAACCTTTTAAGTTGTCTCCTTCCTGCAATCTGTAATGATCTGTTTTAAGAAAATACGACCATAAATCTTCCACATCCATCGTATTCACATAAGCCTGAGCTTCATCTATGCTCTTTCTCGTTTTACTCTTCATGTATGTGTTAATAAAATCTTCTGTATTTTTATCTGGGAATGACTGTGCTACAAAATCAAATAGCTTTCCCTGATTTTCTACAACATCACTTAAATAAGCTTCTGCATACGCTCTCATAATTCTCTCCTAAAGCAATGTACTGAATACATTCGTTACTTTGTTGGCATCAGAATCAATTAATTCCCGCATTTTTTGTCTTGCTGAAACATCTCGCTGATTATATTTTTCTCTGAATTCCATATAATCAACAGACAACAGACCGTCCTGTACTTCCTGCAAGTGCTCATATGCCAGCCTTGATTTAATACAATATTGGATTCCCAGACCACCAAGAGAAAGTAATTCCGTCAGAATGTCCATATCAATATTATCTCTTACAAATTCCTTTGCAATATAGAAGTAGGAAGCATTGGCCCTCCAGCCCTTGATCACATCATATCCTTCTGTATCTATTCCATATTTCTCAATAAATTTTTTTGATAACACCCGGTAACGTTTAGAATCGGAGGCATCTCTGTGTTTCATCAGCTCTGCAAGCCATGAGAGAACATCTTTTTCCTGAAAATCCAGTATTTTTAATTGGTCTGTATCCAGTTCATATTGATGAACCCAGCCATTTTCATCATTAGGTTTACAAACAGCCCATTCCTTTGCAAGATTCAGATTATCTGTCAAATAAAACCCCATGCCATAATCATGCTTTTTCTCACCAAGTCCATATGTTGGCATTACAATTCTGCTTGGAGTTCCATGAAATAACGTAATTTTTTCCATATGCTCACCTTTTTCCTAGACAAACATTTTCTGTAGCATGAATTTCTTTATTTTTTTCAGTTCTTCACACTTTTGCTGGTGAAGAGTGATGAGGTGGTCGAGGTTTTCAAAATACGATGCAATCTTTTCTTGCTCAGGAATGGATGGAAATGAAACTTCTATGTTTTTCAACTTCTCAAAGTAAAGATTGGTAACACTTCCCCCTTCCACTCTCATAGCAAATTCATTCTGCAATGTGGCATTAAACATTGTAGCTGTGAACAACGGATTGTTATCCGTGTTGAATACAGAAATCATTTCACCAATCGCTACATCCTGCATAGATAGCCATGTACAATGGTTATAATCCATAGGATCTTCCCCAACTCGTGGAATTAAAACCTCTGTTCCTTTACTAAATCTAAGGTTTTCCGGCGGCATATTGGTGTAGGAATATACTCTATCTATTTTAGCTCCAAATTTCGTATAAAGTTCTCCATATCGAATACATGGAATGGTCGCATCCTCTGTTACTGACCATTTAGGACAGCTTCTTCCATAATAAAAATTTCCCCAATCATCCAACTTACGCTGTTCCCAAGCTTCCGTAAATCCTTTAAATCTGATTTCCGGAACTTTTTGTTCATTTTGAGGAAACATTTTTTGTAACATATATTTTTTTAAACTTTTTATTTCATCACACTTTCGCTGGTGAAGAGTGATGAGATGGTCGAGATTGTGTAAATATGCTCCTATTTTCTTCTGCTCCTCACAGCCTGGAATCAAAATTTCCTTCGCTAACAGTTCATCCTTGGTTATTCCTTTAATAGATGTACCCTGAACTTCATTTGACACTAATTGCATCATTTTATACAACGCATATACAGCAAATTCTGGTTCTATTTTCAAATCACTTAAAGACAAAAAATCCTGACTTGTAGCGTAAGAAAATGGCATAAATGCAAGCTTTCCCACACCAACTCTCGTTACTATTGCTATAGAATTTTGTGGTACTAATTTAGTTGCAGATTTACTAATTGCTTCTTGTGATATATACTTTCTCGGTTTTACATTAAATAGTTGCTCTTCTATCAAATCTGAGGATTGAATCCATGGGATATTGCCTTTCCAAAATTCCTCATTTGCAGTCTTTGGCGTACCACCACCATATGTCTGCAATGCAATTTCAGACAACTTACGCTGTTCCCAAGGATTGGCATTTACAACTGCTCTCTAACCATCATCAGAGCATATCCCAACAGATTTTTTCCCTTCCATTTGCTTTGATCAAGTCTATTGATATCTCTCATGGACAAACCTATCCCCCAAACCTGATCTCTTACCGCACATTCTGCCAATATTGCGTCACCTGTATCAACAAGTTTTTCTTTCAATTCTACATTTTGACTGAATTTCGCCTTTAACCCTTCATAAACAACAATCTGCCTTACGCCATTCCAGGTATTTTCATCATACCCATATACCTCACGCCCTAATTTCTTAATTTCCGCAACATCATTTGTGCTCAATATCTCCTTTGCTACTGAAGCATCATGAAAGCGGCATGCTTTCTGGTACATCATAAACTGTTCCATTGAAGAAAATTCTATTCCCTCAACTGTGAAATGAGCCAGATACCAGTTACTCAAATATCCATTTTCTTCATTCGGATTGTGAAAACAGATAATATTCATTAAACCTCACCTACTTTTCTGACTGCCAGATCAAGTTCCAGATCATGAAGTCCGTAATAGGCTTTCTTCAAAAAATCCACCGGAATTTTCTGAACAACTTCTGAACTTGGTATATTATAGTACCATTGATAATATGCGTAAAACTCTCCAATCCAGTCAGGAATAAAACCTTTTAAGTTGTCTCCTTCCTGCAATCTGTAATGATCTGTTTTAAGAAAATACGACCATAAATCTTCCACATCCATCGTATTCACATAAGCCTGAGCTTCATCTATGCTCTTTCTCGTTTTACTCTTCATGTATGTGTTAATAAAATCTTCTGTATTTTTATCTGGGAATGACTGTGCTACAAAATCAAATAGCTTTCCCTGATTTTCTACAACATCACTTAAATAAGCTTCTGCATACGCTCTCATAATTCTCTCCTAAAGCAATGTACTGAATACATTCGTTACTTTGTTGGCATCAGAATCAATTAATTCCCGCATTTTTTGTCTTGCTGAAACATCTCGCTGATTATATTTTTCTCTGAATTCCATATAATCAACAGACAACAGACCGTCCTGTACTTCCTGCAAGTGCTCATATGCCAGCCTTGATTTAATACAATATTGGATTCCCAGACCACCAAGAGAAAGTAATTCCGTCAGAATGTCCATATCAATATTATCTCTTACAAATTCCTTTGCAATATAGAAGTAGGAAGCATTGGCCCTCCAGCCCTTGATCACATCATATCCTTCTGTATCTATTCCATATTTCTCAATAAATTTTTTTGATAACACCCGGTAACGTTTAGAATCGGAGGCATCTCTGTGTTTCATCAGCTCTGCAAGCCATGAGAGAACATCTTTTTCCTGAAAATCCAGTATTTTTAATTGGTCTGTATCCAGTTCATATTGATGAACCCAGCCATTTTCATCATTAGGTTTACAAACAGCCCATTCCTTTGCAAGATTCAGATTATCTGTCAAATAAAACCCCATGCCATAATCATGCTTTTTCTCACCAAGTCCATATGTTGGCATTACAATTCTGCTTGGAGTTCCATGAAATAACGTAATTTTTTCCATATGCTCACCTTTTTCCTAGACAAACATTTTCTGTAGCATGAATTTCTTTATTTTTTTCAGTTCTTCACACTTTTGCTGGTGAAGAGTGATGAGGTGGTCGAGGTTTTCAAAATACGATGCAATCTTTTCTTGCTCAGGAATGGATGGAAATGAAACTTCTATGTTTTTCAACTTCTCAAAGTAAAGATTGGTAACACTTCCCCCTTCCACTCTCATAGCAAATTCATTCTGCAATGTGGCATTAAACATTGTAGCTGTGAACAACGGATTGTTATCCGTGTTGAATACAGAAATCATTTCACCAATCGCTACATCCTGCATAGATAGCCATGTACAATGGTTATAATCCATAGGATCTTCCCCAACTCGTGGAATTAAAACCTCTGTTCCTTTACTAAATCTAAGGTTTTCCGGCGGCATATTGGTGTAGGAATATACTCTATCTATTTTAGCTCCAAATTTCGTATAAAGTTCTCCATATCGAATACATGGAATGGTCGCATCCTCTGTTACTGACCATTTAGGACAGCTTCTTCCATAATAAAAATTTCCCCAATCATCCAACTTACGCTGTTCCCAAGCTTCCGTAAATCCTTTAAATCTGATTTCCGGAACTTTTTGTTCATTTTGAGGAAACATTTTTTGTAACATATATTTTTTTAAACTTTTTATTTCATCACACTTTCGCTGGTGAAGAGTGATGAGGCGGTCGAGGTTTGAAAAATAGGTTCCGATTTTATTCTGCTCCGCTAAACCTGGAACCATAATTTCAAAATTTCTAATATCATTTAAACTAAGATGTGGAACTGCTGTTTCGGTCTTGTTCATTCCAATATATCTTAAAAAATCACGTTGTATGGTTTGATACATGAAATCTTGACTAGCCAATTTGTTATTCGTTCTTGCTCTTGTCACACGTTGAACAAGCAATGCAGGAAGCTGATTTTTCTTGATTTTTGCATAACTTTTTCCTATTAACGCCCCATCCATTTGAATCAAAATGTCCCCATCTTTGAGCAAATAATTTTCTAATCCAACACACGAGTTCCATTTCACGCAAATGTCTTCTGAAAAATCTAAGTATCCTCTTTTGACATTCATACCACGAACAAGTTTAATGCCATCTTCAGAAAACTTATCACTTTCAAAAGGATATCCTGTCATCAAATCATTATAATCTCCAAACTTACGCTGTTCCCACTCATCCGTATACCCTTTAAATCTAATCTCAGGTTTTCCCATAATTTACCCCTCCATTTTCGCAATCAGTTCATCTAATGATTTCATAATTGCGTCATCTGTAGAAGTTAAATCCCTGAGCAGGGCCAGGAATTCACCCTGTGTTTTTTCTAATTCGTCATCTGTTTTCTTCATCTCGGATAACAAATCATTCAGGTCTATCTCTTCTTCTTTTTCAAAGTTATCAACATAGCGTGGGATGTTGAGGTTAAAGTCGTTCTTTTCTATTTCTTCAAAGCTGGCAAGAAATGATTCTTTTTCTACAGTTTCCCGTTTACTGTACAGTTCCATCACTTCATTGATATGCACATCTGTCATTTCATTCTGCTTCTTGCCTTTGTCAAACTTCTTTGAAGCATCAATAAACAGCACATCTCTGCCATCTCTGTGCTTCTTCAGCACAATGATACAAGTTGGAATCGAAGTATTGTAGAAAAGATTCGCAGGTAATCCAATTACTGCATAAATATTTCCGGAGCGAAGCAGTTTTTCTCTGATTTTCCCTTCCGCAGCTCCCCGGAAGAGGACACCGTGCGGAAGTACAATTGCCATAGTTCCATTATTTTTCAGATGGTACAGTCCATGCAGTAGGAAAGCGTAATCTGCTTTTGATTTCGGTGCAAGCACCCCATAATCACTGAATCTTTCATCCTGCAGAAAGCCTGCTGCTGCGGTCCATTTCGCGCTGTAAGGCGGATTCATAAGTACCATATTGAAGTCTGTTTCTTCGTCTGTTGGCCAGTCTCCGTCAAGAGTGTCTCCGTTTCTCAAGTTCTGATTCTCTGCCGGAATGCCATGAAGAAACATATTCATTCTTGCAAGATTGTAAGTCGAAGTATTTAATTCCTGTCCATAATATTTGATATACTGAGAATATTTCGCATATTTTTTTGCATTAAGCAGAAGGGATCCGGAACCCATACATGGATCATAGACAGATAATCCCTGTTTTTCTTCCTGTCCTGCGATTGCAATACGGGTAAGAATTTTAGATACTGCCTGAGGCGTATAGAATTCACCGGCTTTCTTTCCTGTCTCTGATGCAAACTGTCCGATCAGATACTCATAGGCATTTCCAAGTATTTCCGCATCTGAATTCAATAAATCTGCTTTATCAATTTCCTTTATCAGACTTGCAACTGTATCACTCTGCTTCTGATCTCCTGTTCCCAGACGGTTGGAATACAGATCAATATCCGCAAACAGATCTGCAAAGATAGGATCACTTTGTTCAATATTATTGAATGCTTTCTGCAGCTGCTCTCTGTTAAAAGAATTGTTTCTTGCAGCATCTGCAAAATATGTGTATGTAAGTTCAGGCTCGATCACATAATGGCATTCTTCTTTCATTCCCTGTTTCAGTTCTTCGCTATCTTCACTTTCCAATTCTTTTATATATACATCCAGTGCTTCTTTTAATGTCTGTGGTTTGTCATCACAGATCATATCATATACTTTAATAAGAAAAGAATCTGACAGATATTTATAGAAAATAATTCCCAAAAGATAGTTTTTGTATTCATTTGCATCCATTTTTGAGCGAAGAATATCTGCTCCGCTCCACAATACACTGATCAGATCTTTACTGTTTTCCATTTCAGCCATTTCACGTTCCCCCGTTTTTTACTATCGCTTATGTATAGCGTAAGTATATCATATTTTTTTTGAACATGATACATTCCTGTATTAATTGTCGTGGGAAATTTCATCAGGAAATATAATTGCAGCATAAAAGGCAGTCCCTGTTAATCAGAAACTGCCCTCTACTGTTATGCGATTTTATTGACATAAATTCTGTTTTCTTCTTCTGATAATCTTTACAATTCCAAAAATCAGCAACAAAATCACTCCAACAGCCACAATACAGATTCCCACAATAGCTATGGCAAATTTATTCGGATGTTTTACCAGATTTATGATGTTTTTGCTGTTGTCTACAACTTTTCTTTCGTGAGTTGTATCATAATATTCCGGCACGTTTGCAATTCCGTCTTTGTCTGTGTCTTCAAAGGATTGCATATACTCTGCGATTGCAGCCCAGGCTTTCAGTTCTTTTTTTCCGTCCATGACTGCATAATCTTCCAGATCCTCTATGGGATTGCCGTTTTTATCTTTAGGGACGATGGATATCAGCCCATAGGATTTGTCCAGAACAGAGCCAAGCATACGGCCTGTGTACAGGTCGGTGACAACATGATATAATTTATCGTCCTGTATTTCTTCCCTTTCCCCGTCCTTGCCTGTCAGATAACAGTCTGTTACTTTATTTAAGATCATGCGGTGGGGATTATAGGTGAAATTCATTCCACTGCAATATAATCTGGCTATTGTCATAAAATCTGAAATTGAGGCATCTACCTCTGCCACTGTTTTCAGTTCTTTTCCCGTTAAATATGCACTGATCAGAGGATAACCTGCAAGTCCGTCCTTTCCTGTTCCCAGCGAGAAGGAATTATATACCTGCTCCACTGTTATATCGCCTTTTGTATAAGTATCTCTTACAGTTCCGGCAGGTACGATTGCAACATCTACTTTTTCTCCGTCAGAGTCTCCTGTATTCTCTACTGCATATACATAAGCATCTGATATGATATCTCCCAGATTTAACTCCTCATGCTTTGTTTCCATCTCACTGAGGCTGTTAAATTCAATGTCATTCTCTGCCAGAATTTCCTCTCTGGTATAACCAAAATTGGAGAGATAATTGATATCAA
>ERZ773248.2070-NODE-2070-length-13348-cov-9.887234_pt1 | contig 13348 bp, 16 predicted proteins | sample MGYA00580518_ERZ773248 | MGnify/ENA primary metagenome ERZ773248 (study PRJEB29015, sample SAMEA2737762) | human gut metagenome | biome: human gut; feature: human-associated habitat; material: faeces | place: China | collected 2012 ...
AGACAGTAAAAACTGTCTCGTTACCAAGGTCTAACTTTTTGGGGTCACATCACTTCTGCTATCATGCAAAATCCTTTAGACTTAAAAGTTTTTCGTTCGTAGTTCATCGTTCATCGTGATAGGTTGATATTTTTCATCCCGTACGACGAACGATGAACGACCTACGACCAACGTAAAAAAAGCGCTGTCTTCATGCGACAGCGCTTTTTTTACCTCCCAAGCAGGAAATCGGGGGTCTCATGTCTAATACTTATAATATAAGGAAAAGGAGTGATAACTATGTCTAAACGTACGGCATCGGATATTATGGAAAAGAATTTCGTTACGGCAACGCCGGAAACGTCGGTCTTCGATTTGGTCAACATGTTCGTCAAGAACCACATTACGGCCATTCCCATCATCAATGAAAAAGATGAGCTTGCCGGCATCGTCACCGATGCGGATTTGCTCTACAAGAAGGTCAAACCTCATGTCCCTCACTATGTCAATCTTTTGGGAGCCAGCATTTATTATAACGGCATCAGCGAATACGACAAGGGGTTCAAGAAACTCATGGCCTGCACGGCGAAAGATATGATGACCAAAGACGTCATCATTGCCGCACCGGATGCGGAAGTCGAACAGATCGCCGGCGTCATGGTGGCCGAACATCTGAAGGTCATTCCTATTGTCAAAGAAAAACACATCGTCGGCATCGTCACCCGCGGCAACATCCTCGATGAATTGTACCGTGAATACGGCGACGACTAGGGAAAAGGGGGGATAGACAATGGCTGAAAACATCAATAAGGGTCCGGGACCGGGCGAAGACAAGGAAGCGGAACGCCCTGTCGTCCGCGTCAAAGATGTCATGGAAAAGGTTTTTGTCTCGGTGACACCGGATATTCCCATCCGCGACGTCTTCCGCATCTTCATCAAGCATCGCCTGCTGGCTGTGCCCGTCGTCGATGAAGAAGACCACCTCATCGGCCTCATTTCCAGCGCCGACCTCATGTACCGCAGCTCGAAGCCGCACATTCCGCGCCTGCCCTTCATCGGCACTAAGATTTATACCAGCCGCGTCGGCAAATACGCCAAGGAATTCAAGAACCTCCTGGATCAGCCCTGCGAAAAATTGATGACCAAGAACGTCATGATCGCGACGCCCAAGGCCGACGTAGAACAGGTCGCAGCTGTCATGATCCTGGAACACTTGAAGGTTCTTCCTGTCGTGGACAACAAGCGCGTCGTCGGCATGATCACCCGGGCCTGCATCCTCAAAGATTTGTACCGGGAATGGAAGTATTAGACCTTTGTGACTAGTCACTCCCTGCCTCGTGTGCTATAATATTATAATCGAATGATTTAGGCAGCGGCCGCTGCCGCAGAAAGTATTTCACGAGGAGGCACTTAATGGATACCAAAGAACTCGTCATCGTTGTCGATTTTGGTGGTCAGTATAACCAGCTCATTGCACGGCGCGTCCGTGAAAACCACGTATACTGTGAAGTATACCCGTATCACAAAGCAGTTGCAAAGATTAAAGAACTTCAGCCCCAGGGCATCATCTTTACCGGTGGTCCTGGCAGCGTCTATGAAGATAATGCGCCGAAGATCGAAGAAGAAGTCTTCCATCTCGGCATCCCCGTCCTCGGCCTCTGCTATGGCATGCAGTTCATGGCCCAGACCTTAGGCGGCGAAGTCAAACACGCTGACATGCGCGAATTCGGCAAGACCGAAATCGATGTCAATACGGCTTCGCCTTTGTTCAAAGGCCTGCAGGAAAAAGAAATCGTCTGGATGAGCCATCAGGACTACGTCGCTTCCATCCCGGAAGGTTTTGAAATCGTAGCCCACACGGCCAACTGCCCGGTCGCTGCCATGCAGAACCCGGCTAAGAAGCTCTATGCCATGCAGTACCATCCGGAAGTGCTCCATACGGAACACGGCAAGGAAATGCTCCATAACTTCCTCTTTGAAGTCTGCGGTTGCACCGGTTCGTGGACCATGGCCAACTATGCCAAAACGGCTATTGCTAATATCAAAGAAACCGTCGGCGACGGCAAAGTCGTCCTGGCCCTTTCCGGCGGCGTCGACAGCTCTGTCGCAGCAGCCCTCATCTCCAAAGCCGTCGGCAGCCAGCTGACCTGTATCTTCGTCGACCACGGCCTGCTCCGCAAGAACGAAGGCGACGAAGTCGAAGCGGCCTTCAAGGACAGCGGCATGAACTTCATCCGCGTCGATGCATCGGAACGCTTCCTGAAGAAACTCGAAGGCGTCAGCGACCCTGAACGGAAACGGAAAATCATCGGCGAAGAATTCATCCGCGTCTTTGAAGATGAAGGCCGTAAAATCGGTTCCGTCGATTTCCTGGCCCAGGGGACCATTTATCCCGACGTCATCGAATCCGGTGCCGGCGATGCAGCCGTCATCAAGAGCCATCACAACGTAGGCGGCCTTCCGGCTGTCGTCGATTTCAAAGGCCTCATCGAACCGCTCCGCAACCTCTTCAAAGACGAAGTCCGCGAACTCGGTGCCGAACTGGGCCTGCCGGAATACCTCGTATGGCGCCAGCCTTTCCCGGGACCGGGCCTGGCTATCCGCGTCATGGGTGAAATCACCAAAGAAAAACTGGCCATCCTCCGCGATGCCGATGCCATCTTCCGCGAAGAAATCGCCAATGCCGGCATGCAGCGCGATATCAACCAGTACTTCGCCGTCCTGACCAATAACCGCTCTGTCGGCGTCATGGGCGACTTCCGTACCTATGACTACACCCTGGCCCTGCGCGGCGTCACCACGACCGACTTCATGACGGCTGACTGGGCGCGTATCCCATACGACGTCCTCGATAAAATTTCCAGCCGCATCGTAAACGAAGTAGACCACATCAACCGCATCGTGTACGACATCACCAGTAAACCACCCGCAACGATTGAATGGGAATAGTTGCAAATTGCCTCACAAATCGCTTAACCAAGCCGTTTGTGAGGCTTTCTTTTTTTCAAAAGTTCCAAAAGTGTACCAAAAAATTTAAAAAAACTTTTTTTAGGACCTGTTTTTGCCAAATTTCTCGAACAAAAAATGTGCATTTTTATACATATGAAACAAAAATGGTTACAAAATACACGTAGATTTGCAATGTAAAAATATACACAGCCAACGGCCTTGTGCGTAGGGGCCGACCCGGACAGGGCGGCCTACTGCGATATTTAACAACACCTGGTTCTGACATTATGGAGAGCCTTTACGGACTACGGACCATTGCTTTTCGAGGGGCTCCCTGATTGTATAAAGAGTTTGAATTTGATACAATTAGGAAAACGGGGACCTATCATCTTTATTAGGGAACAGCAAAGTCAAAGACCAGTTGATAAACTTGCTTGATTTGATGTTCAAATCGTCAAAGAACGCCAACGAAAAGATTACGGCCTTGCATAATGATTTTGGGATTGATTTGACACAAGAAGGAGAGGGGGATTTGAAAATCATGTGCAACTTAGGAGAGGGATTGTATGAAGATGGACTGATGAAGGGAAGATTAGAATCAGCTTTAGAAATGCTCAAGGATGGTGTGGATCTAGACAAAATCGCAAAGTATACCAAACTATCACTTTCCATCATCAAGGAACTTGCTAAACAAAATAAATTGATTTAGGAGCAATTACCAAAATACCGCCATGGTGCAGGGAACCATTGGCGGTATTTTTATCGAAATTTCTTCGGTCTCATATGCGGCTTCGCCGCGACAAACTCACGATTGTATTACGACCATGTGCCATTCGTCATAAATTCCGGCTATGCACAGGATTCACGGCGGGACGCCTTGGTCAGGACGTCCCCTACAGAATCGCAGACAGGCGATGAAAAATGATTACTGTCCACTGGCTATAAAATATACACGGCCAACGGCCTTGTGCGTAGGGGCCGACCCGGACAGGGCGGCCCGCTGTGAGATTCCACCATAGCCTATTCTGATATAATGGTCAGCCTTTACGAATCACATGATGTGTCATTAATTCTGAATTTACAAACTTCCTTTGCAGGATTTTATAAGTTTTTTGTAGAATCTATATAGCATATATTGAGAGGTAAGTCTTTTTAAGGAGGATGAGGCATATGATGAAACGAATTGTAAGTATGTTGCTACTTACTGGAACTTTATTGATAGGAAATACAGTGTTTGCCTTTTATGCAGATGAAAGCTCTGCTGTTAATCTTGGGATGGTTCAATCCTATAGCCGTTCAGCAATCAACGTTATTGATGATGACGGTACGGCGTATACTTTTGTTTATGACAATAGGCCTCATTCGGACTTAGGTTTTTGGAAACTTGAAAGCGAAGACCAGTGGCATCAATGGGAATTCGGCTTGCAACAACAATCTCACATGGAACAATTGGCTAGTTGTGGTTTCTATGCGTTGAAGACTCTTGGAAAATTGTAAGTGCTTGTGAAACGGATTTATGATATAGAAGGGAGCTATTATGAAGAATTTACTTATAGGGATGACTGTGGGGGCGTTGTTGCTTTCCCCAGCTGTATTCTGTAACACTGGGGCAATTGCTTATGCTAAATTGCCGACAAAAGCACAAAAAATTTATACTGATGTACGTATCACCAGCATTGAAGACATGACGCAACGAGAAGATCGTGTGTTCCCCAGGGATGTCGTTGAAAATATATATCGAAATTCCAATGGAAAAGTACGCGAAAAGACTTCTTTTTACTTCAAAACGATGAATGAGACACCTTATGTAATCCATTCTTACGGTTCAATGCGTTCGGGGAAGGTCGGTTTCTTCATCCTGGGAGAAAATAAGAAAAAGAAAGATTTTGTGTATATGAATCAGCCTCGATATGCTGCGTATTTTCGGGTCTATAAGATGACCACTTCTGAACCAGACATTAATCTCTGGATGGTTATTTCCGATCGGGCGGCTGCTAACTCCGGGGTCATCAGCGGTTTCTATGTATTTATGGATAAAGATGGCAAGCTTACGCCTGCTGTCACAGACGATGAAATGGCAGCATTTGGCATGCCTTTCGATAACCGAGAACAAAATCCGCCCGGATATGCACCGTCGCATTATCTGAACCGGAATCTTGAAGATGGAAAAATGTATTTGGAATACGCTTATGAATATTGGGATGGCAACATGTCCCATGCTCAAGCGAAAAAGGTAGTTGATAAAACTGGCTATTTAGCGTGGGATAATTCTGCTCAGACCTTTGTACTCACAGAATAACGGGAGGTATGTTTAAAAAAATTATTGCAGCTATGATGTCTGTCAGCGCCTTGATTTTCGCCATGGGAGGTATCACTGCTTCCTATGCGTTAGTTCCTAATGATGCTGTCGAACTCGGTGGTTTACGGCCGGGATATACACTAGAATACATGGAAAGTATCTACGGCAAACCTACTTTAGAAAAATATGAACCATGCAGTCTTCCTGCGTTCAGCAAATATACGTATAAATATGGTGACAGCGTCTCTATTTTTTCGATAGGTGGTAAAGTCATTTTTGATATTTATACGACTTCCAATAATGGCTGGGCAACACCGGCAGGGGTAACGGTTGGCATGGATAAATCCATCTTGCAGAAGGTATATGGCAAAGAAGACGCAAGGCCTTGGATCAATGGCAAACAATGCTATCAATATTTCGTTCATCCTTCGGGAATGTGTGGATTGAGCTTTGGTGTGGAGAATGGTAAAATCGTTTCGATTACAGCGTATATGGATCAATAGAGATGATACTCTACAGGCAAACTAACAATTATATTACGACCATGCGCCACTCGACATGGTATCGGATAACCACAGGATTCACGGTGGACGCCCGTTGGCCGTCCCCTCGTATAATAAGCATGTACCCAATATTTACTTTATGCTAGTATCGGGTATGATTGTTATAGACGATGCTGTGGATTGGTTACGGCCCCTCGTATCTGCGATTTGGTGGATAAAACAGACCGGCGTTGTATGAGCGATGACGTTTTTGGCAAAATCCAGGAAAAGATGATTATAAAGGGACATGTTCACTAGTCGCAAGTCTCTTCTGACGCTGGAAAGTGGCATATCGATTTGTTGAGAAATTTGTCTGATGGCAAGCTTTTATGATTAATGAATCATTGTTTAGGCGCTTTTATGATAATTATAGATAAAGAAATTTAAAAGCAGGACACTTTAAGTTTTTAGAGAATATATATTATATATAGATTTTATATGTATATATAATATTTCAATAGTGGATGTATGATTTTTGTAAAGGAGTATAAGATGGGATTATTTGGTGATATTATTGACAATTTATCGGAGAAGCATGAACGTCGCAAATATGCTGCTCAATACAGAAAAGATGCAATATACTATGTAGAACGAGGAAAGGAAATTATCAATAGAGCCTATGAAAAAGCGTCAGCTGACGCTTTAAAAACGGAAACGGCTGTTCATGAATTCAATAATTTCCGACGCAGGACTGCTGATAAGTTACAAACATCAGTACATCCTTTATTGGAAGAATTTCAGTCATTCGATATCAATGCCCGAATCAAAACTCCAGAATTAGAGTTTTCAAAATCCAGTCACATATCTGATATTAATTTTTCTGGATCTTTTGGGGTTTCTATGCCTTCTATTAATGTAAGCTCCATTTTGGACCTTTTTGATGATAGTGATTATGATGAGGCTAAATTTGCAAAAATGAATGCAAAATCATTTTATGAAGATATGAAATACAGAAGATCACTTATGGAAGAAAAACGGGAGAAAATGCGTGAAATTCGCTCTTTTATTTCTGAACAAGAGTTTGTTATTAACTCTCTTATTGAAAAGCTTGAGGCCGCCGACGACAAACTGCAAGACTCTATGAAAAAGGAGGTGTTTACACAGGAAGAAGCTGATTTTCTTACAGGAACGGCAAAATGTGCCCAACTGATTTTTAATTTACTCGAAACGGAATTTATGACGGATAATTATGATATAGAGACTAAGGCTAAGACGCTTTTAGAGCAGTTGAAAACTATTGATAGTAATCTTCCAGCTGCTCCTGAAATTCGTAAGGCTTCTAAAATAAATTGGCTTCATATAATTTCATTTTGAGGTAAAAAAGAAAAATGAAATGCAGTATAAAAACAATTATCATGAGGTTAATTCGAGGGTATTCAGAGTATCTTTCGGCTAAAGAATTTAAATTTACAGAACAAGAAAGAAATATTGCATACATTAAAATCCAAACTAAACAGATAGAAGCAAATACTGAAATTATGAAAGCGTTTTTTCTTAATAATCAACAAGAAAGAGAGAGGTTATATTTTTCAGCTCAACAGGTCCTGGACAAAGCTCTTGAAAAAGGCGACGAACGGTATGCTGAATTAGCCTGTCAAGTAATTAAGTTGATACGGCAGAAAAATCCGTTTACATTTTGAAACAATAAAGTATAGAAGGGAAAATGTCTTTATGAGTGCTATAAATGATAAAACAATGATAGTTCGTCATTCTACTGTACCTGCCCAAGAATCTTCAGCACATGCGGATGCTATGCTGATTGAGTTGGGCTTAGGAGTTATTAAAGAAATAGCTGATGTTTATAAAACTGGTATTCAATGTTTTACAGAATATCAAAAGTGTAAACAACGAGAAGATACAGAACGTATGCGGATTCAAAAATATGTTGAGGTTATAACAACTAAGCTAGCATATGAAAAAGAACTGAAGCTTAAGATTTTAGATGATGACAGTAAAGAAAAGAAGGTTCTTTATGATATTGCTACTTTAGCAATGCAACATGCTTTGCTAAAAGATGATTTTGAAGTCGTTAAATATATAATGGATTATATGCTCATAGTCTATAAAACTGATAAAACGACGGTTTTAAATGCAGCTGAAGCTTTAAATGGTTTTAAATTTCCTTTGAAATGATACAACATCTGGGTAAGATATGTGAATTATTAACGGCGCTGCCTCTTAAGACGGCGCCTGTTTTGTACGAGATAAATTTGGCAACTTTAGACAAATTTTCTTTATGGAATACTATTTTGACTATAATGAAAAATGAGGAAGGGAAATGACTACGTTGTATCGAAATGTAAAACAATAAGATTGGTCATTGGAATAGTAGTAAAAAAGAATTTGAGATAAGTGGATTAATTTATTAGAAAAAGAATATTTGACTTTGAAAAATATTACATAAATCATTTTTCAAAATAGTTGGTGAATAAATATGTTACAACTGCACAATATATGGGAAGATTAGTTTTCTTTTCGAGGGAGTATAAATTTATCAGATTATCGAAGAAGAATTTTGTATATTAATGATGTGTATCTGTTGGGGGTGGTTATTTTCGTTGCGATTCTATTGCCGTTACATTTTGTCAACGCTTTAAATAATTTATCAGTTCAAATCTTCATATGGTTGTTCTTAACTTTCTATCAAATCTTTTTTTTCTGTCTGATGATAGTAAAGTAATAAGTATAAAAAGATTGCATGATGTACACAAAAGCGGCTACTGGATATTTATAATATTAGTACCTGTATTCGGAATATTGCTGCTCTATTATTGGCTTACTAGACCTAGCGAACATATATCAGGTTAAGAAGAATGAATAAGTGCAAAATCATTAGAAATAGAATCTTAAGCTTCATTATATGTACTGAAATCTTATTATTTAGTGTATGGTTGATTGGGGGAACTGTTTATAATTATGTGGAGAAACAACAAATAGAAGCAGATATTGCTGATTTGAAATCTAAGATGTATCGTCTTGAAATCATGGAAGAATTTAACGTTACAGATAGTTATTTATCAAAGCGCAAGGCCATTGTGGCTAAGTCTGTTTGTGCGATATTGGAACCTAAAAATAAGGCCGTATCTCCTGATGATATCAAGAAAAATTTGATTCACTATTTTAGTTCAAGAGGATGGCATATTCACGAAAATAGGAATAGTCCCCTTGAACATATTCAAGTTGAAAATCAGGAATACATCATTACGTTAGATAGAATATCGCCTGACTATGATACATGGCGCATGGTGATAGGACATAACACCTTTTTTGAAAAGTATAATTTGTAAATGATAATAAAGGCTATGAAGTTACAGGGAGGCATGACACATGGATTATCGCAAATTGGGTGAAACTTATTATATCCGGATGGACAAGGGCGATGAAATCATCCGTACGATTTTGGAGATTTGTCAGAAAGAGCAGATTACGTCGGCCATTTTTTCAGGCATCGGCGGCTGCCGTTCGGCGGAAATCCAGACATTCATCCCGGAAACGGGAAGTTTCGAAGTCCAGGAACTGAAAGGGATGCTGGAGCTGGTTTCGCTGACCGGGAATATCGTTGCCGATGATGACGGAACCTATTTCCATCATACCCACGCCGTCTTTTCTTATAAAATGGATGGGGAACATCACGTCGCGGCAGGGCACATCAAATCGATAGAAGTACTGTACACGGCAGAAATCGAATTGCGCCCCGTTATAGAAGGACGGATTCGGCGGAAATATGACCCAGAAACGGGGACCGGCTTTTGGGATTTCGGGCCAGAAACGGATTAAGCTGGCCACTGTCTTGTATCTCCCGATTGGTCGGCACTTCTGAGGATGTTTTCACTTTATACTTTATTTTCAAATGAAAGTATTGACAGAACATACCTAATAGTGTGCTATTTGGGTAAACATTTTATATGTTTGATGAATGAATATCAATCATCCAGAGCAGTTGAGGGACTGGCCCTATGATGCTGCGGCAACCTCCGTGGGGACGGAAGGTGCCAATTCCAGCGGGAGTTTTCCCGGCAGATGAGCGAGAAATGGAAGGGATTTTGCGCGTCATCTGTAGCTGATGGCGCGCTTTTTTTATGGCTTTGTCATCGGCACGTCTTTATTTATTTTGTAAAAGGGGTGTTCGTATGAGTAACGAAGTATCTGCACAGGCCGTCAACCGGTCGGGCCTGTTGCGAAGCGAAGACTGGTGGGCCGTATGGCTCGGATTATTTATCGTCGTCCTCGGTGCCGGACAGATCTGGCACGTCGATTTGCTCGGCTGGGCTGCTAAGTTCGGTGTCTGGATCGACCCATCCAAGGCGGTCGGGCCGGGATCGAAAGGGTTTGCCTGGCTCGGCAGTATCGGGTCGTTAGTGGCGACGTATGTATTTACCCTGGTCGTAACGTCTATCGGCGCGTATTTCATGGGGACAAAGGTCAAGAAATTCGTCGCCGGTTATACCGTGATTTACTGGATCACCATGGCGGCGACGGTCATCGGCAATTATGCTTATCTGGCAGCGACGCCGAATAAGCGGGAAGCTTTTAACATCGGCTGGTCCCTGAGCCTTAGCGAATTGGGCTTTGTCATTGCCCTGCTGGCCGGGCTGGTCATCGGTAACTTTTTCCTGAAAGTGACGCGTTTCTTATCTGATGTTGCCAAACCGGAATGGTACATCAAGACGGGCATCGTCATTTTGGGCATGAATATCGGTATCCAGGCCATCAGTGCCCTGGGGCTGGCCGGTACGGTCATCGTCCGCGGCATGTGCGCCGTCGTCGAAGCTTACCTGATTTATTGGCCTATCGTCTATTTCGTGGCCCGGAAATTCTTCAAATTCACGCCGGAATGGGCAGCTCCCATGGCGTCGGGCATTTCCATCTGCGGTGTCGCCGCAGCGATTGCTACGGGCAGTGCCATCAAGGCGCGCCAGATCATCCCGACTATCCTGGCATCAGTCATCATCGTCTTCGTTGCCGTAGAATTGCTCATCCTGCCCTTTGCAGCCGCTTATTTCCTGCCCAGTGAACCGATGGTCGCCGGGTCCTGGCTGGGCCTGGTCGTCAAGAGTGATGGCGGTGCCGTCGCATCCGGGGCAATCGCAGATACGCTTATCCGCAACAGTGCGCTCCAGCAATTCGGCGTCAATTACCAGGAAGGCTGGATCCTCATGGCTGCGACGACGTCCAAGGTCTTCATCGACGTTTTCATCGGCGTCTGGGCCTTCATCTTGGCTATCGTCTGGTCCATTTACCATCTCAATGACCCGCGGGCAGCCGTCGCATCCGGGGCTGGCAAGGTTTCCAAACGGGAAATCTGGGAACGCTTCCCGAAATTCATCATCGGCTTCGTCCTGGCCCTGGTCGTCATTTTTGCAGCTGGCTGGCTGCAGCCGGGCATCGTCGACGCTGCGAAAGCCGGCGCCGGACAGGCTAACCTCCTGCGGGCCGTCTTCTTTGGCCTCTGCTTCTTCTCTATCGGCCTGGTCACGAATGTACGCAAGCTCTGGAAATCCGGCCTGGGCCGTGTCATCGGCATCTATGCCGTAGCCCTCGTCGGCTTCATCATCTGGGTCGGCCTGTTCATTTCTTACATCTTCTATCACGGCATTGTTCCGCCGACATTATAACTTCATCATAGAAAGGATTGATTGCTATGGCATCGCGAATCACTTCTGCCGCATCGACGACTGACGAATATTACTACAACCAAACCGTAACCCCGACAGACGCTGCGACCCATACGGGCTAGCTCGAACGGGATGCAGACGAATATTTCCCCTTGCAGCCCATCGAAAAGAAACTCTGTGCTTATTCCCTGGGATTGGGCCTGGGACTGATGGCCTTGTTCATCGTCATCTTTGAAGTCTTCGGCTGAGGCTTATTATGGAAAAGGGCTGTCGCACGAAGGTTTCTGCCATCATGCGAAGCCCCTTTCTCTTTAAAGTTTGTAGTACGAAGCTTGTAGTTTGTAGAAAATAGCTTTAAATTTAAAACTATTCACTAAAAACTAAAAACTGCAAACTTAATACTCAAAAAGAGGCTATCTTAATGCGACAGCCTCTTTTTGCTTTCCTCGGATTCAGCTGCGGCTATGCCGTGATAAATTCATGAAATAAACGAAGCGCGCTGGTCGCAAGTAGCAGACTGCAAAAATAGCCCCAATCGGGGCATTCGTAGGGGCCGACCTTTAACCTCTCAGACCGCCTTTGGCGGCCAGCTCCCCTATAAAGGGAGCCTTGTGCAGCCCGCTGTGAGATTTCATCACAGCCCATCCGAGTATAATGGCAGGTTTTTACGAGCCACGAGCATCTGTCATGGCACCGGCTATTCACACAAGTCGCGGCGGTACGCCCTTTGGGACGTCCCCTACGGAATCGCAATCAGGCGATAAAATTTTATGTGGCTGTATGCCGCATTTGTAGGGGCTGTCCCAGTGGGCAGCCCGCTAGAGAGATTTCATCACAGCCCATCCGAGTATAATGGCAGGCTTTTTACGAACCACGAATCACGAGCCACGAACCACTATTTTTTTCACGAGCCGAGGGTCACTCGAGGCGATGTCGTTATTTTGAATATGTTGCCGCAAAGCGGCATTTGACTCTGAGGCGGCCTGCGAACTGCGGTCTGCGACCGGCGGGGCCGTCGGCCCCAAAATTCGATGAATGACTTTACGCTCAGCCGTCAGGACTCTATCAAAGTTAAAAGGACTAGCGCATGAAGGTTTCGGCCATATCATGTGCTAGTCCTTTTTTTGAGGAGATAATCAGATTTTACCGCGTCTTATATCCCTGGTATTTGTTTTTTAATTTCGTATTGTCTTTCAATACTTGGGCGATGGTTTTTCCTTGTTCGAGTTCTGTTTCGGCTTTGGTGGCTTTATCGGACAGGTAGGATGCGTCTTTTTTGCCTAAGAGAAGGGTCTTGTCGTCGTTCCAGAATTCGCCTTTGTTTTCGTTACGGCCCTGGATCAGGAAGAGGCTGTCGCCATTTTTGTTGGCTGCGGCGAGGTCGATGCCGTGTTTTTTCTGGTAAGCTGCAATGCCGGCGCAGAGGGCGGCGTCATCGGTGCGCGTCCGGTTGATGACCAAGACTTCTTTCGTGTCTTTGAATTCGGTGCAGAAGTTGAAATCCCCCTGGGAATCCATAGCCGTGAAGCTGGGGCCGTGGCCTTTGTATTTCGGTACCAGGATTTTTGCCAGTGTTTCGGCTTTGCCGACGCCCTGGGTCTGGGGATGGAAGTCGTAATCGTACTGATTGAGGTAACCGCCATTGGCGTCTACTTTGTTGGTCATGGCCAGGACATCTTTGACGCCAGGGACTTTGAAGTAGGAAACGGCTGCGCGGATGGCGTCTAATTTATCAGCTGGGATCCCCGTCATGAGAACGGCCTTCATCTGTGTCGGCGGGACGGCGAATTGCAGGTGATCGAGCTGCCAGACTTCCAACTGTTCGCCTACGTCGAGGATAGATGTCGTATTGTCGAAATCGAAGACGGCATAGGGATAATTGTTTTTATCACAGTTTCGCCAGAAGACGCCTTCCTCTTAGGTAGGGGATGAATGGCGATGGATTTCGCAGGTTCGATGCCTGC
>ERZ773248.2079-NODE-2079-length-13289-cov-9.112589_pt1 | contig 13289 bp, 10 predicted proteins | sample MGYA00580518_ERZ773248 | MGnify/ENA primary metagenome ERZ773248 (study PRJEB29015, sample SAMEA2737762) | human gut metagenome | biome: human gut; feature: human-associated habitat; material: faeces | place: China | collected 2012 ...
CGCTGGTCATCGCGCTAATCCTGCTGGTCGCGGCGGTGTATAATCTTATTTCCTACATTCGTGACCGGCGCAGCGCCAGCCTGCCCAGCAAAAAAACCAAGCGCTGAAAGTAGTTAAAGCGGTATTCTCGTTATCCCGGCGCGACTGGCCGGCTCATCTCTTCGCTCTTCTGCGAGCACAAAAAAGCCCCTGCCGACAGACAGGGGCCGCAATTCGGTCGCGAACCGCGATGTTGCCGCCCCACCCGCCGGGCGCTGTGCGCCCAGGGTGACTGGCGGACCCCATCCGGCGCTTATCTCCGGCACTCATGATGGCTTAGCTCTTGAAGGGGCATCAGAATAATCTCATATCCCCTGGGTTGAGTTTTGACAATTTTTGCCATTGTGACTATTAGCGGCCTAACACACCCATCGCGCAATAGTCGCCTGGCGCTAAATGATCAATCCTTTAGCTATGCTTAACCATCACATGGCGGACCACGGTATAATCCTCAAGGCCATACATCGACATGTCCTTGCCGTAGCCTGACAGCTTCTGGCCACCGTGCGGCATTTCGCTGACCAGCATAAAGTGGGTATTGACCCAGGTGCAGCCGTACTGCAGCCTGGCGCTAAGACGATGGGCGCGACCGACATCTTTCGTCCATACCGAGGAGGCCAGGCCATACTGAGAGTCATTCGCCCAGCTCAGGGCCTGCGCTTCATCGCTGAAAGGCGTCACGCTGACTACCGGACCAAACACTTCGCGCTGGACAATAGCGTCTTCCTGCCGGGCGCCGGCGAGCAGCGTCGGCTGGAAGTAATAGCCCGCGCCGTCAGCCCGACTGCCGCCGGTGACCACCTTAATGTGCGGCAGCGCCCTTGCGGCTTCCACCGCCGCGCTAACGCGCTCAAGATGGGCCAGCGAGCTCAGCGGACCCAGTTCGGTGGCAGCGTCCTCCGGCGCCCCCATTTTCAGGCTGGCCACCGCCGCCCCAAGTTTCTCCACCAGCTGGTCATAGATACCCTGCTGGGCGTAGATCCGGCAGGCGGCCGTGCAGTCCTGGCCGGCGTTGTAAAAACCGAAGGTCCGCACCCCATCCACCACCGCATCGATGTCCGCATCGTCAAAAACGATCACTGGCGCCTTACCGCCCAGCTCCATGTGGGTGCGTTTAATCGACGAGGCGGTATGGCCAATGATATGGGCTCCGGTGGCAATCGATCCGGTCAGGGAGACCATTCGCACTTTAACGTGGGCGGTCAAGGGGTCGCCCACCGTTTTACCGCGGCCAAACAGCACGTTGATAACCCCCTCCGGGAAGATATCTTTTGCCAGCTCCGCCAGCTTCAGCGCCGTCAGCGGGGTGATCTCCGAGGGTTTTATCACTACGCAGTTGCCCGCCGCCAGCGCCGGGGCCAGCTTCCAGGCCGCCATCATCAGCGGATAGTTCCACGGCGCGATGGAGGCCACCACGCCCACCGGATCGCGGCGGATCATTGAGGTATGCCCTTCGAGATACTCTCCGGCCGCCATCCCCGGCAGGCAGCGAGCGGCGCCGGCGAAGAAGCGGAAGACGTCGGCGATGGCCGGCATTTCATCATTAATCACGCAGTGCAGCGGCTTGCCGCAGTTCAGCGACTCCAGCTGCGCCAGGGTTTCAGCCTGCGCCGAGATGGCGTCCGCCAGCTTCAGGAGACATTCCGCACGCGTCTTCGGCGTCGTCTGACTCCAGGCATCGAATGCCCGGTCCGCCGCCTCAACGGCGGCATCGACCTGGGCCGCTGTCGCTTCGGCAATCTCCAGGATCACTTCGCCGGTTGCAGGGTTATATACCGGAACCTTCTCGCCTTCACCTGCCACTAACTTACCGTTTATCAATAGGTTGTGTTGCATAGCATTATCCTGTTTCATGGTTTTATTTCCCGTTTCCGGCGTCGTTATCGCCGTCGCGGGTGAGCCACCAGGCCCCTAAGATTGGTATCGTCGTTACCAGCATCACCAACAGCGCGACAACGTTGGTGACGGGCACATCTCGCGGCCGCCCCAGCTGATTCAGCAACCACAGCGGCAAGGTGCGTTCATGCCCCGCGGTAAAAGTGGTAACGATAATTTCATCAAACGACAGAGCGAATGCCAGCATTCCCCCCGCCAGCAGCGCCGACCCCAGATTGGGCAGCACTACGTAACGAAAGGTCTGCCAACCGGTAGCGCCTAAATCCATCGAGGCTTCCACCATACTCCACGAAGTCCGGCGGAAGCGGGCGATGACGTTGTTAAACACCACCACCACGCAGAAGGTCGCGTGCCCCACCACGATCGTCAGCAGGCCAGGCTCAAGGCCGACCGCTTTGAACGCCGTCAGGAGCGCCAGGCCGGTAATGATCCCCGGCAGGGCGATAGGCAGCAGCAGCAGTAGCGACACCGCATTTTTGCCAAAAAAGGCGCTGCGCCACAGGGCTCCTGCAGCCAGCGTGCCAAGCACTAAGGCAATGGCGGTCGACAGGGCGGCGATCTTAAGTGACAGTGTCACTGCCTGCAGAATGTCGCTGCGCCCGGCCGCCTCGCTGAACCAGCGCAGCGTCAGCCCCTGCGGCGGAAAGCTAAAGGCTGCATCTTCCGTATTAAAAGCATAGATGGCGATAATCAGCAGCGGAAAGTGGAGGAATATCACCCCGCCCCAGGTCGCCAGTCGCAGATACCAGGGCGCGCGTTCAGAGTGCATCGAAGGCTCCCAGACGTTTCACGAACGCCAGATAGAGGGCAATCAAGACGATAGGCACCAGGGTAAACGCCGCCGCCATCGGCATATTGCCGATCGCCCCCTGCTGCGAGTAAACCATATTGCCGATAAAGTATCCCGGCGGGCCCACCAGCTGCGGCACGATAAAGTCGCCTAGCGTCAGCGAAAAGGTGAAGATCGACCCAGCGGCGATGCCGGGAATGGCCAGCGGCAGCACCACGTAGCGAAAGGTCTGCCGCGGGGCCGCGCCGAGATCGGCCGAGGCCTGTAGCAACGATCCCGGAATACGCTCCAGCGCCGCCTGCACCGGCAGGATCATAAACGGCAGCCAGATGTAGACGAACACCAGAAAGCGTCCAAGGCCGGAGGTGGACAAGGTATTGCCGCCGACCGCCGGGACGCTCAACAGCGCGTTCAGCGCCCCCTCCAGTCCAAGATGACCGAGGAACCACTGCGCCACGCCATCTTTCGCCAGCAGCAGCACCCACGCATAGGCTTTGACGATATAGCTGGCCCACATTGGCAGCATGACCGCGATATAAAAGAAGGCCTTCATTTTGCCGCTGGTGTAGCGCGCCATATACCAGGCCATCGGCAGCGCCAGCAGCGCGCTGGCCAGCGTGACGCACAGCGCCATCACCAGGGTCCGCACAATAATGTCGTAGTTGGCAGGGTTGAACAGCGCCCGCAGGTTAGCCAGCGTGAAGTCGCTGGTCACCGACATGGTGAAGTCGTCAAAGGTATAAATGCTCTGCCACAGCAGGGTCAGCAGCGATCCCAGATAGACGATGCCAAACCACATCAGCGGCCCGAGCAGCAGTAAAAACAGGCCCAGCGCCGGTCGGCGCCAGAAGATCCCCGATATGCGCCCGGTCTGCGCAGGAATTATTGCCATGGTCATCTCAGCCTCCGCTTTCCAGCGGGGTCATCGCCGAGCGCGACCATGACGCCTGTACTATTTCCCCGGTTCGCGGAACGCTGGCCGCCGCCGCGCCATCGATGTTGGCCTGGCTGACCAGCAGTTTGTCGCCATCCGCGAGGCGGAGCTCGATCCGCGTCGCCGCCCCCTGATACTGCACCGCCTGCACCACACCCTGCACCTGCACCTCGCCGCCGCCCTGCAGGCGAACATGCTCCGGACGCAGCGACCAGCTGCCCGCCATCCCGCACAATCGTCGGGCCGCCTCGGCTGCAAAAACGTTGGCGGTGCCGACAAAACCGGCCACAAACGCGGTCCTGGGGTGCAGATAGAGATCCTGCGGGGCATCCACCTGCTCAATGCGCCCGTTGTTAAACACCGCCACGCGATCCGACATCGACAGCGCTTCGCTCTGGTCGTGGGTCACGAAGATGAAGGTGATCCCCAGCGACTGCTGCAGCTTTTTCAGCTCCACCTGCATCTGCTCGCGTAGTTTCAAATCCAGGGCGCCCAGCGGCTCATCGAGCAGCAGCACCCGCGGCTGGTTCACCAGCGCCCGGGCAATCGCGACCCGCTGCCGCTGGCCGCCGGAGAGCTGGGAGGGCTTGCGATGATGAGCAAAGCCAAGGGCCACCTTCTCCAGCGCCTCCTGGGCGCGGGCATGGCGCGCTTTCTTCGCCATGCCTTTGACCATCAGGCCGTAGGCGACGTTGTCAAGGATCGACATGTGGGGAAATAGCGCGTAGTCCTGGAACACGGTATTCACATCCCGCTGCCAGGGCGGCAGTTCGCTGGCCGGCTGACCAAAGATATGGATGGTTCCGCCGGAGAGCTGCTCAAAACCGGCAATCAGCCGCAGGCAGGTGGTTTTACCCGAGCCGGACGGACCCAGCATCGAGAAAAATTCTCCATCGCGTATGCCAATGCTAACCCCATCCACCGCCCGCACATCGCCATACAGGCGCGATACATTCTGGAACTCGACCGCGTACGTCATTGTTTGCCTCCGATCCTTAGCGGCCGCCCATTATCGCAATATAGTCCTGAGTCCAGCGGCTATAGGGCACGTATTTCCCGCCTTCCGCAACCGGCGTTTTCCAGAAGTGAATGCGGTTAAACTGCTCATAGCCGTTGGTCTCACAGCCTTTATCACCGAGCAGCGCGCTGGCTTTACAGCCCTCAGGCACCACCGGCAGCGAACCGAACCAGGCCGCCACATCGCCCTGCACCTTCGGCGTGAGCGACCAGTTCATCCATTTATAGGCGCAGACCGGGTGCTTCGCCTCGCTGTGCAGCATGGTGGTATCCGCCCAGCCGGTTACCCCCTCCTTCGGGAACACGGTGGCGACCGGCTGGCCTTCCGCCTTCAGGCCGTTGGCTTGATAGGGCCACGAACTGGAGGCGGCTACCCCTTCGTTTTTGAAGTCGTTCATCTGTACGGTGGCGTCATGCCAGTAGCGATGGATCAGCGGTTGCTGGTCGCGCAGGACTTTCAGCACCGCGTTGTACTGGGTTTCGGTCAGTTGATAGGGGTCTTCGATCCCCAGCTGCGGCTGGGTGGCTTTGACAAACAGCGCGGCGTCGGCGATATAGATCGGGCCATCATAGGCCTGCACCCGCCCCTGGTTGGTTTTACCATCCGGTAGATCCTGCTTGACGAACACCACGCGCCAGCTGTCCGGCGGCGTCGGGAATACGCGGGTGTTGTACATCAGCAGGTTCGGCCCCCACTGATACGGCGTGCCATAGACTTTACCGCCGACGTTAAACCACGCCCCCTTCGCAATACGCGGATCAAGGGAGCCCCAGCCGGCAATCAGCGCCGTGTTGATCGGCTGCACGCGTTTGCCCATGATCAGGCGCAGCGAAGCATCACCCGAGGCGGTGACCAGATCGTAGCCGCCTTTGGCCATCAGACTGACCATCTCGTCAGAGGTGGCAGCGGTTTTGACATTAACCTGGCAACCGGTGTCCTTTTCGAACTGACTCACCCAGTCGTACTGTTTGTCGGTCTGACCGCGTTCGATATATCCCGGCCAGGCAATAATATCGAGCCGCCCTTCCGGTTTATCCAGCGAGGTGAGCGGCTCTGCCGCCTGAACGGTCAAACAAGCCATACCCAGCACATAAAGGCTGCAACGGGCAATTTTTTTGCTCATCAGGTGTTACTCCTGTCACAAAGGAATTAGCGGCAGCCGTGCCGTAAAAATATCTCCTGAAATAAGGGTAGTCAGCGGATTAACGCCCCCAGGGGAATTTATTCAGGTTGTGACCCGGGACGCATTACGTAAAAATCGCCAACACAAGCAGGACTTTATGGATTATAGACAACGAGTTAGGGAATGAGGAGGGGTATGCATATTTCCTATGGTGAGCGCCGGTAAAATAATGACCGGCCTCGATAAAAATCCTCTTTCGCTTATTTTCGCAGAATGTTTATGATGAGAAAAATAAACGACAGGGTCAGGCAAGCTGTTCGCGAATAAGCTCCCCCAGGCGCTTCACCCCCTGCTCTTCGCGTTCCCCCCAGCCCCAGGCGGTATTAAAACGGAAAAACGAGGTCCAGCTGTCGGAGGTGGAGAACATTTTCCCTGGGGCAATACTGATGTGCGACGCCAGCGCCCGGGCGCTAAGTGCGCTAGCGTCGGCCCCTTCCGGTAGTTCGATCCACAGAAAGTAGCCGCTGTCGCTGTGGTGGACGATGACCTCCGGCGGCAGATGGCGCAGCAGCGCCTGCCAGGCCTGCTGTTTACGCTCCGCCAGCTGACGACGTAGACGGCGCAGGTGGGCGTCATAGCGCTTGGTGGACAGGTAATCCACCAGGGCTAACTGCATCGGCGAACTGGTGGAAAGCGTACTCATCAGCTGGAGCTGCTGGATCCGCCGCGCCTGTTTGCCGGCCGCCACCCAGCCGATACGAAAGCCGGGTACCAGACATTTTGAGAACGAGCTGCAGTGCAGCGTCATCTCCTGGCGATCCCAGAACTTCGCCGGTAACGGCTTTTCGCGGCCAAAATAGAGCTCGCTGTAGACATCATCTTCGATCAACATCACGTTATAGCGCGCCAGCAGCGCCACCAGCGCCGCTTTTTTTTCAGCGCTGAGGGTGAAGCCGAGCGGATTCTGGCCGTTGGTCATCAGCCAGCAGGCCTTCACCGGATAGTTTTGCAGGGCCGCCTCCAGCGCCGTCAGATCAATGCCTTCCCTGACGTCAGTGGCCACCGACAATGCTTTCAAACGCAGCCTCTCCAGCGCCTGCAGGGCGCCGTAGAAGCAGGGGTTTTCCACCACCACCCAGTCTCCCGGCTCGGTCACCGCCTGCAGGCTGAGGTTAAGCGCCTCCAGCGCCCCGGCGGTGATGACGATCTCGTCCGGCGAGACGTTCATCCCCTGCAGGGCATAGCGACGGGCAATGGCATGCCGAAGTTCTGCATTGCCCGGCGGCAGATTCTCAATGACGCTCATGGCGGTGGCGGTTTTACTCACCTGCGCCAGCGAGCGGTTGAGCTGCTGCAGCGGGAAGAGACGCGGGTCCGGAAAGGCCGAGGCAAAGGGCAGCATCGACGCCTGGCGGCTGGCCTGGAGCACCTCAAAGATATAGGTATTGATATCGACGGCTTCATCGCGAGTGACCTGGGCAGGCGGCGCCGGCTGGCGGAGCTTCACCGGCTGGGGGGCAACATAATAACCCGACTGCGGACGGGCGACGATGCGCCCCTGGCTTTCCAGCAGCTGATAGGCATGGCTGACGGTCATAAAGCTCATGCCGCTGCTGATCACCTGCTCGCGCAGCGACGGCAGCCGATCGCCAGGCAACCAGACGCCAAGGGCGATCTGCTCGGTCAGTTGCTGCGCCAACTGTTGATACTTTTTCATTGCGGCCGTCCCCGTACGATAACGTCCCATTATCATATATCAGTTATAAAAAAATCATAGTTTCCTGTAACTGTTATATCTGCAGCGGCGGCCGCGTCGCCGTGATAGCACGGGATGGGTTTAAAATATCACCACCCAGAATAGCGAGATTAAAACAAACCAGAAGATAATCATTACGCCAAGCGTAATGCACAGACTCTGTAATCCTTTTTCAGACATTGGCATTCCCTTTTATTTATTCCCGAGCTCATACAGTACAAATTAGCCGCGGAGCCGACAATTTATTATTATTTAATTTACGATTAACCGGCTCAGCGTTTTTACTTATTCTCATACTAATGAGTGACAATAAATCAGAGTAAAAATCCGTGGCGGATTTCGTAAGCCAAAATATGAGCTACGGCGGGTGGTAAGGATATATTATGCCGACCAGGTGACTACGCCATACCGGCGGCAGGGCCGCGTAGCCAGCCGTTAGCAATAATATGACAGACAGCGGAATAGACGCCTAATCACCTTCCGCAGGGATTAATCAAGGTTGCGCAAGGATATTTTCTCGCCCTGGCAACAGCTGAAAAATCATAACAGCGGCCAACTGTTATGATAAAAAATGGCGTGACTGCCTCTGCCCCTCAGTCGTCACCCCACCTAAAATTGCGCTGAATCAATTTTGTTGTGGAGTCCTGCATGTTCGGTCTTGATGCATTCCATCTGGCGCGAGTTCAATTCGCTTTTACGGTCTCATTTCATATTATCTTCCCCGCCATTACCATCGGACTGGCCAGCTATCTGGCGGTGCTCGAAGGCTTATGGCTAAAAACAAAAAATCCCGTCTGGCGCTCGCTGTACCATTTCTGGTCGAAGATTTTCGCCGTCAACTTCGGTATGGGGGTCGTTTCCGGGCTGGTGATGGCCTACCAGTTCGGCACCAACTGGAGCGGTTTCTCACAGTTTGCAGGCAGCATAACCGGCCCTCTGCTGACCTATGAAGTCCTGACGGCATTTTTTCTGGAAGCGGGCTTCCTCGGGGTGATGCTTTTCGGCTGGAACCGCGTGGGGCCGGGGCTACACTTTTTCGCCACCTGCATGGTGGCGCTGGGTACTATCATCTCCACCTTCTGGATCCTCGCCTCTAACAGCTGGATGCAGACCCCGCAGGGGTTTGAGATCGTTGATGGCCAGGTCGTGCCCGTCGACTGGCTGGCGGTGATCTTTAATCCGTCGTTCCCCTACCGATTATTGCATATGACAGTAGCGGCGTTTCTCAGTAGCGCGCTGTTTGTCGGCGCCTCGGCGGCCTGGCATCTGCTGCGCGGCAATCAGTCGCCGGCGATCCGTAAGATGTTCTCGATGGCGCTATGGATGACGCTGCTGGTCGCCCCCGTCCAGGCGCTGATCGGCGATATGCATGGCCTGAATACCCTGAAGCACCAGCCGGCGAAAATCGCCGCCATTGAGGGGCACTGGGAAAATCCGCCGGGTGAGCCAACGCCGTTGCTGCTGTTTGGCTGGCCCGATATGGACCAGGAGCGCACCCGCTACGGGCTTGAGATCCCGGCCCTGGGCAGTCTGATCCTCACCCACAGTCTTGATAAACAGGTGCCGGCGTTGAAAGAGTTCGCTCCTGAGGAGCGCCCGAATTCTACTGTGGTGTTCTGGTCATTTCGCCTGATGGCCGGGCTGGGCATGTTGATGCTGCTGCTGGGCGTGCTGGCCCTGTGGCTGCGTCGCGGCGACCGGCTATACCACTCGCGGCCGTTTCTGCGTTTTGCCCTGTGGATGGGGCCATCCGGCCTGATCGCTATTCTCGCCGGCTGGGTGACCACCGAGGTGGGCCGCCAACCCTGGGTGGTGTATGGCGTTCAGCGCACCGCCGATGCCGTTTCCGCTCATGGCGATCTGCATATGTCGGTCAGTTTATTGACCTTTATCGTAGTGTACAGCGCCGTCTTCGGCGTCGGCTACAGCTATATGCTGCGCCTGATCCGCAAGGGGCCGCAGGAGATGCTCCCGGCGACAACCGGTACGCCAGCCCGCCCGCTGTCCGCCGCCACTGAAGGTTATCTGCAGAAGGAGTCCCGCTAATGGGTATCGAATTATCGGTGATCTGGTTCGTGATTATCGTCTTTGCCACGCTGATGTACATCGTCATGGATGGCTTTGATCTGGGCATCGGCCTGCTGTTCAGCACGGTGCGGGGCGGCGGGGATCGCGACGTAATGGTCAACAGCGTCGCGCCGGTATGGGATGGCAATGAAACCTGGCTGGTGCTCGGCGGCGCCGGCCTGTTTGGCGCCTTTCCCCTCGCCTACGCGGTGATCATCGACGCCCTGTCGATCCCCCTGACCCTGATGCTGATCGGCCTGATTTTTCGCGGCGTCGCCTTTGAGTTTCGCTTCCAGGCCACGCCATCGCACCGGCCATTCTGGGATCGCGCCTTTTTTGGCGGCTCCCTGCTGGCAACCTTCAGCCAGGGCGTGGTGGTCGGGGCGGTGATCAACGGTTTCACCGTCAGCGGTCGCGCCTTCAGCGGCGGCATGTTTGACTGGCTGACCCCGTTCAGCCTGTTCTGCGGATTCGGACTATGCGTGGCCTATGCGCTGCTCGGCGCCACCTGGCTGGTGATGAAAAGTGAAGGCGCGCTGCAGCAGAGAATGCGCAGCGCATCGCGGCAGTTGCTGGGTGCCCTGCTGGCGGTGTTTGCCGTCATCAGCCTGTGGACTCCGCTGGCGCACCCGGCGATTGCTGCCCGCTGGTTCAGCCTGCCGAATCTCTATTTCCTGCTGCCGGTACCGCTGCTGGTGATCCTCGTTAGCGGCTGGCTGTGGCGCACGCTGCATCAGCGCGACCGCCATGTTTCGCCCTTCACGCTGACGCTGGGCCTGGTCTTTCTCGGCTTCAGCGGACTGGGGATCAGCATCTGGCCGCATATTATCCCGCCGGCCATCACGCTGTGGCAGGCTGCCGCTCCCCCGCAAAGCCAGGGCTTTATGCTGGTGGGCGCCCTGCTGATTATTCCGGTCATTCTTGGCTACACCTGCTGGAGCTATTACGTGTTCCGCGGCAAAGTTCAGCCTGGGGAGGGATATCACTGATGCGTACTGCCTGGCCTAAACGTCTGCTGTGGCTGATCGCGCTCTGGGGAGGTAGCGTACTGACGCTGGCCGCCATAAGCCTGCTGTTTCGCCTGCTGATGACCGCCGCAGGGCTAAAAGTCTGAGTGGGATGCAGAGAGGTCCGAAAAGGGACTTCTCCATCTTATCTTCACTTTTGCCTGATGAAATACGGCGATACATCTGAAGAAAGGATATTGCTATGAAGAAGTTAGCTTTACTCTCCGCCGTAATGACGCTGGGAATGTCGTCATGGGCTTTTGCTGCCGACAACCCGCCGCCGCCGGAAAAAGGCGCGCAGCATCAGGGTAAACCGCCGGTGAAAAACGGCCAACACGAAGGTAAGCAAGCGCAATACAACAGCAAACAGCCACAACGAGACGGCAAACAGCCGCAGCACGACGGCAAACAGCCGCAGCACGACGGTAAACAGCCGCAGCACAACGGCAAGCAGCCGCCAAAAGGGAGCGAGCACAGCGGGAAACCGCTGCCGCCGAAAGCGTAACACTCTGGCCTGGCTTCCGCGTCAGGCCTTTTTTCATCCTTCGTCAGCCATCGTTGACAAACTCTTGCCGTTCTTTGAGATGCCCGAAAAAAAGCCTGCATTGCGCCTGACATAGTATGTCCACGCCATTGTTCCGTCGAGAAAAGGTATGTTAAAGAGAAGCATAAGCGCCCTGCTGTTGCTGTGCGCATTATTTTCCGGGCATCTGTTGGCCCATCGTCAGGGACACGAGTACTTTCCGGTGCAAAGTCTCGAACAGCAGCTGCTGCACGAAGCGGATAGCGATGAGCTTCGCAGCCAGCACGAGGAGGCCGCCGCAGACCTGCGCGAACATCACCGCTGGCAGGACGACCGTAAACCGCGGGCATCCTGCCAATAGCATCGACTCGAATCAGGCCCCTTTGCGCTTCGGCAGCGTCTTCATCAGATCGTCCGGGCTGACGGAGGCCACAATGCTGCCCGGGTGCGGCATTTTGAGGATATGGTTTTTGATCTTGCCGACCACGTGCATTTCGCACGGACGGCAGTCAAACTTCAGGGTCAGGACCTCATCGCCATGGATCAGCTGCATCGGCGTGGCTTTCCAGCTCTTGATGGAGCCTTTCGCCTGCTTCGGGCAGAGGTTGAAGGCGAACCGCAGACAATGCTTAGTGATCATCACCGGCACATCGCCCTTCTCTTCGTGCGCTTCATAGGCGGCGTCGATCAGCTGTACGCCATAGCGCTGGTAGAACGCCCGCGCCTTGTGGTTATAGACGTTGGCGAGGAAGGAGAGATGGGTCTCCGGGTAGACCGGCGGCGGTACGGAGACCGGCTTGCGGGTGCCACGCTGCCAGGCGTTGAGGCGCGCTTCATCCAGCATCTCCGCAGTTTCCCGACGCAGCTGGTTGAGCAGGCTGTTGGGCACAAACAGCGGCGGCAGATTAACCTGCACCTCGCGCGCATAGTAGATGGTTTGCCCCAGTTTTGTGACACCGTCACGCAGGTTGGCCAGCGCTTTCTCCGCCTGGTTAGCTTCGGCGAACTCCCCGTCAAGGGTGTGGGTCACGCTGACGCCATCTTCACAGGTCATGGTGAGAACCAGCTGCTCCTGCCAGCCGCTCAACGTCACATCTACCGCGATGCGGCGTTCGCTGGAGGTCTTTAGCAGCGCCTGTTGCCAGTTATGATCGAGGTTGCGGTTGAGCGGCTGATGGGGGCGCACTTTATGCAGATCCGCTGGCATCTCGTTCGGCCATACCCGATAACGGTTTTCGCCGGTTTTTTCCACGGTATTAGCACGGAAGCCCACCACTTCGCGCTTAATCATCACGTTGAGACCATCGCCGTTGGTTAACGGTTCACTGACTTCAACGTCGAGATGGTCTTTGCCTACCTTCAGAACTTCACCCACCGGCAGGCCGATAAATTTCGGCGAATCAAAGGCGCCGATATCGCCTTTGCGGGCATTAACAAAGTAGTCAGTGCTGCCCCGGTGGAAGGTTTTATCCGTGGACGGGATAAAGAAATGCTCGGTGCGTCCAGCCGAGGCGCGCGCCAGGTCGCCGCGATCTTCGATAATGGCATCCAGCATTTGACGGTAGTGCGCAGTGATGTTTTTCACATAACTCATGTCTTTGTAACGGCCTTCAATTTTGAAGGAGCGTACGCCAGCGTCGATCAGCGCCGCCAGGTTGGCGGTCTGATCGTTATCCTTCATCGACAGGAGATGTTTCTCATAGGCCACCACCCGCCCCTGATCGTCCTTCAGGGTATACGGCAAGCGGCAAGCCTGCGAGCAGTCGCCGCGGTTGGCGCTGCGTCCGGTCTGGGCGTGCGAAATGTAACACTGCCCGGAATAGGCCACGCACAGCGCGCCATGGATAAAGAATTCGATAGTGGCGTCAGTGTGGTCGTAAATGGCTTTGATTTGACTGAGGTTCAGTTCGCGCGCCAGCACGATCTGACTGAAGCCGGCGTCGGAGAGAAACTTCGCTTTTTCCACACTGCGAATATCGCACTGGGTGCTGGCGTGCAGCTCAATCGGCGGCAGATCCAGCTCCATGATCCCCATATCCTGGACGATCAGCGCATCGACGCCTGCGTCGTAGAGATCGGTAATCAGCCGCTGCGCCGGCTCCAGTTCATCGTCATGCAGAATGGTGTTCAGCGTCA
>ERZ773248.2083-NODE-2083-length-13273-cov-4.008095_pt1 | contig 13273 bp, 10 predicted proteins | sample MGYA00580518_ERZ773248 | MGnify/ENA primary metagenome ERZ773248 (study PRJEB29015, sample SAMEA2737762) | human gut metagenome | biome: human gut; feature: human-associated habitat; material: faeces | place: China | collected 2012 ...
GGTCATGAACCAAGCAAGACTTTAAATCCTGATGAATGTGTAGCAATCGGTGCTTCTATCCAGGGTGGTAAGTTAGCAGGAGATGCCGGTGCCGGTGAAATCCTTCTTCTGGATGTTACACCTCTGTCACTTTCTATCGAAACAATGGGCGGTATTGCTACAAGACTGATTGAGAGAAATACAACAATTCCTACAAAGAAGAGCCAGATTTTCTCAACAGCAGCAGATAACCAGACAGCCGTTGATATCAACGTTGTACAGGGTGAAAGACAGTTCGCGAAGGATAACAAGTCCCTTGGACAGTTCAGACTGGATGGTATTCCGCCGGCAAGACGTGGCGTACCTCAGATTGAAGTTACATTCGATATCGATGCCAACGGTATTGTAAATGTATCTGCTAAGGATTTAGGAACAGGTAAGGAACAGCATATTACAATCACAGCAGGTTCTAATATGTCTGATGAAGATATCGATAAGGCAGTTAAGGAAGCTGCTGAGTACGAAGCACAGGATAAGAAACGTAAGGAAGCGATTGAAGTCCGCAACGATGCAGATTCAATGGTATTCCAGACACAGAAAGCCTTAGATGAAGCCGGAGATAAGTTAGATGCAAATGATAAGGCAGCTGTAGAAGCAGACTTAAATGCATTAAAGGCACTTGTTGAGGGCAGCGATGCTGAAAACATGACAGATTCACAGGTAGATGAAATTAAGGCAGCAAAAGAAAAGTTAATGGAAAGCGCCCAGAAGCTTTTCGCTAAGCTTTATGAAGCACAGCAGGCAGCCGGTGCCGGAGCAGCCGGTGCAGGTCCTGATATGGGAGCCGGTGCTGGTGCAGATGCCGGAGCAGCCGGTGCAAATCCTTACGGTGATGACGTTGTTGATGGTGATTACAAGGAAGTATAAGGTTTGAAACATTTGCTTCAGGTAAAACTGCATGGGGGAATTTCCCTCATGCAGTTTTAAGCGTATAAAAAGAAAGGTAAAAGTTATGGCAGATAAAAGAGATTATTATGAGGTCTTAGGCGTTTCACGCGATGCAGACGATGCGACCATCAAAAAGGCATACCGTAAGCTTGCAAAAAAATACCACCCGGATATCAATCCCGGAGATAAAGAAGCGGAAGCAAAGTTTAAGGAAGCTTCGGAAGCATATGCTGTATTAAGTGATGCACAGAAAAGAAAGCAGTATGACCAGTTTGGTCATGCGGCCTTTGAAAATGGCGGCGGCGGTGGCGCAGGCGGCTTTGATTTCGGCGATATGGGCGACATTTTCGGCGATATTTTCGGCGGTGGTGACATCTTTGGCGATTTATTCGGCGGCGGAAGAAGACGAAACAGCAACGGACCGATGCGCGGCGCTGATGTAAGAACAACTGTTAGAATTACATTTGCAGAATCCGTAACCGGTACAAGCAAAAAGATCGATGTGAATTTAAAAGAAACCTGTACAAAGTGTAACGGAAGTGGTGCAAAGCCGGGAACACAGCCTGAAACCTGTGGTAAGTGCGGCGGTAAGGGTAAGATTGCCTATACACAGCAGTCTATTTTAGGCATGGTAAGAAATGTACAGCCATGTCCGGACTGTCACGGAACCGGCAAGATTATTAAAGAGAAGTGTCCGGACTGCTATGGCACAGGCTACATCAGCACAAAGAAGACGATTGAAGTCACAATTCCTGCGGGTATTGACAACGGTCAGTGTGTCAGAATCCAGGGTAAGGGCGAACCGGGTACGAACGGCGGCGCAAGAGGTGATTTACTGGTAGCAGTGATGATTGCCGCAGAACCTGGCTTTGAACGTGACGGCTACAACATTTTTTCAAATGTGACAATCAGCTATCCGACGGCTGTTCTTGGCGGTGAAGTTAAGGTAAAGACGGTTGACGGTGAAGTGCTTTATGAAGTAAAGCCGGGAACGGCATCCGGCACGAGAGTCCGTTTAAGAGGAAAAGGCATGCCGACACTGCGCAACAAAAATGTGCGCGGCGACCACTACATTACACTGGTTGTTGATATTCCGACAAAGCTTACCAACGAACAGAAAGAAGCACTTGCAGCATATGATAAGCTGCTGACAGGTGAAGAAAAGCATATTAAGAAAAAAGGTTTTTTTAAGTAAAATAAACTTAATATATAAAGGGACAGTACAGCGTAGTGCTTTTTGCTTAAAATCTGCGCATACTGTCCTTTTTATGTCTGCGAACTGTGCAGCAGTCTTGCATAGATGCCCGTATTTGTGGTATATTAATTTATTATGATGTGCCTGAAATATGGGCGGCAGGTATGATTAAATGGAAATGAGGGCTATCAATGGATTTAAAAGAAATAACTACAGCATTGGATCAGCTGGATTTAAGTAAATACGAACTGATAAAAAAAGAAGAAATTGCAGATATTCATTCGGCAGGACTGCTGTTAAAGCATAAGAAAAGCGGTGCAAGAGTTGTTGTGCTGTCTAATGACGATGAAAATAAGGTGTTTTCCATCGGCTTTAAGACACCGCCGTTTAACGATACGGGACTTCAGCACATTATGGAACATTCCACACTGTGCGGCTCCAGAAAATATCCGGTCAAAGACCCGTTTGTGGAACTGTGCAAGGGCTCATTAAATACATTTTTAAATGCAATGACCTACCCGGATAAGACGGTGTATCCGGTGGCAAGCTGTAATCTGGCAGATTTTAAGAATATTATGGATGTCTATATGGATGCGGTATTTTATCCGAATATCTATCAGAGAGAGCAGATTTTTAAGCAGGAGGGCTGGCATTACGAATTAGACAGTATCGACAGTCCGTTAAAGTACAACGGTGTTGTGTTTAATGAAATGAAGGGCGTATATTCCTCACCGGACGATGTGCTTTCCAGAGATACGTTTGTATCTTTATTTCCGGATACGGCATACCGTTTTGAATCCGGTGGAGAACCGTCGCATATCCCGGAACTTTCTTATGAAGATTTTCTGGCATACCACAAAAAATGGTATCACCCGGCGAACAGTTATATCTATCTGTACGGTGATTTTGATGTGCAGGAGCGCCTTGATTATCTGGATAACGAATATTTAAAGAATTTTGATGCAAACGATGTGCAGATTGATGCGAATATCGCGATGCAGAGGCCGTTTGATATATTAAAGGAAGAAACACATTACTATGCGGTGACAGAAGATGAACCGCTTGAGAATAATACTTATTTATCTTACAACAAGGTGGTCGGAACGGCACTGGATAAAAAGCTGTATCTTGCAATGCAGATATTAGATTACGTGCTGGTTATGGCGCCGGGGGCTAAGTTAAAGCAGGCATTGATTGATAAAGGAATCGGAACGGACATTTACAGCAGTCTGGAATCCTCCGTATTACAGCCGGTTTATTCAATTGTTGCCAAAAATGCGGAAGAATCCCAGAAGAAGGCATTTGTTGATACGATTGAAGAAGTGCTGCGTGATATTGCAAAAAACGGCATTGACAAACGTATGGCACTTGCGGGCATGAATTATTATGAATTTAAGTTCCGTGAAGCGGACTACGGGGCATACCCGAAGGGACTGATGTATTATCTGACGATGATGGACAGCTGGCTTTACGATGAAAATGAACCGTTTATCCATGTTCAGGCACTGGATACATTTGCACAGCTTCGCAAAGAACTGGACGAGGGGCTTTTTGAAGAGCTGATTCAGAAATATTTACTTGACAACAGCCATGGCAGTCTGATTGCATTAGTGCCAAAGCGCGGACTGGAAGAAGAAAAAGCGGCAGAGGAAGCAAAGCGGCTTGAAACGTATAAAAACAGTCTTTCAAAGGAAGAGCTGGAAGCCATTGTGGCAGATACGGCGGCATTAAAGGCTTATCAGGACGAGCCGTCCCCACAGGAAGAACTGGAACGGATTCCGATGTTAAAGCTGTCAGACATTGAAAGAGAGCCGGCAAAGCTTTATATTGATAAAAAGAGTATTGCAGATGTGGATGTGATTCATCACAACCTGTTTACGAATCAGATTGCGTATCTGATGCTGGCATTTGACTGTAAGAAAGTGCCGGACGAACTGCTTCCGTATGTGGGACTGTTAAGCTCTGTTCTGGGGCTTATGGATACGCATAAGCATACCTACCCGGAATTAACGAATGAAATCAACATCAATTCCGGCGGGATAGCTACGGACGCGGCTATTTATACGGACAGTAAAGACTTTTCAAAATACACGGTCATGTATGAAGTCAAGGGCAAGGTTTTATATGAAAAACTGCCGTTTGTACTGGAAATGATGCATGAAATCATTTATGAAACAAAGTTTGAAGATGAAAAGCGTCTGCGTGAGATTATTGCACGGATTAAGTCGAGAATGGAAAGCAATATGACAGGAAGCGGGCATACCGTGGCAATGCTTTCGGCAATGGCACAGTTCTCACCGTCCAGCTACTATTCTGACATCCTGCGCGGATATCAGTATTATGAGTTTATCGAAAAGGCAGACCGGGATTTTGACAGTATGAAAGAAATGCTTGCTGAGAATTTGAAGCGTACAGCGGCGCTGATTTTTACAAAGGAAAATCTGACGGTCAGCTTTACGGCAGAAGATGACGGACTGGAGCTGTTGCAAAAGCCGATGACGGAATTTGTTGCAAAACTGGCACAGTTACAGGAAAAAGATGCGGTAAGAACCTTTAGACCGGTAAAGGAAAAAACAGCGTATACTTCTTCATCACAGGTACAGTACGTGGCAAGATGCGGTAACTACCGTAAGGCAGGGTATGAGTATACAGGGGCATTAAAGGTGCTTAAAATTATATTCTCGTATGATTACCTGTGGTTAAATGTCCGTGTAAAGGGCGGTGCATACGGCTGCATGAGCGGATTTTACCGCAATGGCGATACGTACATGGTATCGTACCGTGACCCGAATCTCGCCGAAACCAACGCCATCTTTGAGCAGGCAGCAGAATATGTCCGCCGGTTTGATGTCAGTGAGAGGGATATGGTGAAGTTCATCATCGGAACAATCGGCGGCATGGATACACCGATGAATCCGGCATCAAAGGGCGTGCGTTCCTTCGGTGCATATATCTGTCATACAGAATACGCACAGTTAAAAAAGGAACGTGAGGAAGTGTTGAATGCGACAAAAGAGTCCATTCGAGCATTGGCGCCGCTCATTGAAACCGCGGTTTCACAGGACTATCTGTGTGTAGTCGGAAATAACGCTAAAATCCGTGAAAATGAGCAGATGTTTGAAAAAATAGAACCATTATTCTTATGATGTCAGGGGACAAAGGTCTGAACCCACATGAGCTTGCTCATAAGTGGGTAAAAGACCTTGGGACCCGCCCGCTATTCGCATAAAAGCGGGACGGAAGTCCTGCGATATGCGAATAGCGGTGTGAATTGTGGGAGTGTGTAGCACGGAACAATTCACAGACATCATAGCCTGGAGCATTTTGCTTCGCAAAAACAAGGAGGACTAATGAATTTAGATGAAATGCTGGCGGCAAGCGGTATCAGCGGTGGTGCGGCTGCGGTCAATGGAAATACAAAATCGGGCTTTGTAACGTTTGTGGGTCGTCCGAATGTCGGAAAATCGACACTGATGAACCGGTTAATCGGACAGAAAATTGCGATTACATCCAATAAGCCGCAGACAACCCGTAACAAAATACAGACAGTTTTTACCGATGAACGCGGGCAGATTGTATTTGTTGATACACCGGGTATTCACAAGGCAAAAAATAAGCTGGGTGAATATATGGTCGGTGCGGCAGAAAAAACGATTGGTGAAGTCGATGTGATCTGCTGGCTGGTAGAACCGACAACGTTTATCGGTGCAGGAGAACAGCACATTATTGAAAAGTTAAAAAAGGTGAAAGCACCGGTTATTTTAGTCATTAACAAGGTGGATACGATTAAGAAAGAAGAAATTCTGCCGGTTATTGACCGCTATAAAAATGAAGTGGATTTTGTGGAAATTATTCCGGTTTCCGCAAGAAACGGTGACAATACCGATGATTTAATCAATGCGATTTTCCAGTATCTGCCGTATGGTCCGATGTATTATGACGAAGATACGATTACAGACCAGCCGATGCGCCAGATTGTATCCGAGCTGATTCGTGAAAAGGCACTGCATGCCTTAAACGAGGAAATTCCACATGGAATCGCGGTTGTCATTGACAGCATGAAAGAAAGAAAATCCCCAAAGGGTGTAATTACGGATATTCAGGCAACGATTATCTGTGAGCGTGATTCGCACAAGGGTATCATTATCGGCAAGGGTGGTCAGATGTTAAAGAAAATCGGTGCCAATGCCCGTTATGAAATTGAACGCCAGTTAGAAACAAAGGTAAACCTCCAGCTTTGGGTAAAGGTAAAAAAAGAATGGCGCGACAGTGATATTCTGATTAAAAACTTCGGATATGACAAGAAAAAAGACGAATAGCAGATGTGAAGCGGTATGGGAGATATTACAGAAGTAACCGGCATGATTTTATCGTCTATGCCGGTCGGTGAATTTGACAGGCGGGTGGTGCTGCTGACCAAAGAGCGCGGAAAGATTTCCGCTTTTGCCAAGGGTGCAAGAAAACCAAACAGTCCGCTGGTGGGAATTACCCGTGCCTTTGTATTCGGAACGTTTCAGGTCTATGAAGGGAGAACTTCCTATACAATACGGCAGGCGTCCATTACACATTACTTTGAGGCGGTTATTTCGGATCTGGATGCGGTCTGCTATGCCTGTTATTTTGCAGAGATTGCGGATTATTACGGCAGGGAAAATCTTGATGCGGCAGATATGCTCAATCTCCTATATGTTTCGTTAAAGGCGCTGGCGAACAAAAAGATTCCGGATACACTGGTAAAATGTATTTTTGAATTAAGAATGATTGCCTTAAACGGCGAGTGTCCGGAAGTGTTTGCATGTAAGAATTGCGGCGGTACACAGGACTTAGATACGTATTCGATGACGGCGGACGGCATTTACTGCCATGCGTGTGACGGACAGGCGCCGGACGGCATACAGTTAGAAGAATCTACCGTATACACGCTCCAGTATATTGTCACGGCACCGCTTGAAAAGCTGTATACGTTTACAGTCAGTGAAAATGTACTCACGGAATTGAAAATGGTTTTAAAGCGTATCTGTGCAAAGCACTTGGATAAGCAGATGAAATCCGAAGCCATGCTGCCGGGGTAAAGTAAGCCGGGATACAGGACACGGACATATGTTCGTGCTCCGCGTTTCGGATATGTGCCTGTAAAATGACGGACTGCGGCAGAGCCGTACAGAAATAAAAATAAAAAGAGGATAAAGGATATGTCAGATATGTCACACAATCATCAGAAGAAAATAGCGGTTATCAACGATATGTCCGGGTTTGGGCGTTGTTCAATTGCAGTGGAATTGCCAGTAATTTCGGCAATGAAGGTTCAGTGCTGTCCACTGCCAACGTCGATTTTTTCCAATCACACGGGCTTTGAAAGCTTCTTTTTTGATGATTATACAGATAAAATGGAAGACTATATGCAGGAGTGGGTGAAACTGGGATTGCAGTTTAACGGCATCTGCACGGGCTTTTTAGGCTCGGCACGTCAGATACGGATTGTGGAGCATTTTCTGTCACTGTTTCAGACAAAAGACAACATTACCATTATCGATCCGGTGATGGGCGATTACGGAAAAATGTATCCGACCTATACGCAGGAAACCTGTGAGGAAATGAAAAAGCTGGTGACACATGCGGATATTTTAACACCGAATCTGACAGAAGGCTGTATCCTTTCCGGAATGGCATATCATGAAAGCTGGACAAAAAAAGAGCTGACCCATATGGCAGAGCTTTTAGCGGAAAAAGGACCGGAAAAAATTGTTATCACAGGTATCCAGCAGGGGAAATATGTGGCGAATTTCTGTTATGAAATGGGGCAGGAGGGCTATTTTATCAAGACCGAAAAGGCAGGGATGTCCCGTTCCGGCACGGGTGATATTTTCAGTGCCATTATTGCGGCAGATGCGGTCAACGGTGTGGATTTCCACAATTCGGTGAAAAAAGCCTCCGCATTTATTAAAAAATGTATTTTAAAATCTATGGAAATGGACATTCCGCTGACAGACGGTGTCTGCTTTGAGGAACTGCTCACTACCTTAAAATAAAGATATGGAAAAGGAGATTATACGATGGAAATTCTTTATAAGGTACATAATAATCTGTACGTCAATCTGACAAATAAATGTCCGTATGCCTGTACGTTCTGTCTGAGACAGACGATGGACAGAATCGGAGAATCCGACAGACTGTGGCTGGAAAGAGAGCCGTCTGTGGAAGAAGTAAAAAAAGAATTTGAAAAGTTTGATATGACACAGTACAACGAAGTGGTGTTTTGCGGCTTTGGTGAGCCGACAGAGCGTTTTGATGCGTTAAAAGAGATTGCGGCATTTGTCAAAGAAAAATATAACAAGCCTATCCGTATCAATACCAACGGTGCAGGCAGTCTGATTAACGGACGTGACATCGCACCGGAATTAAAAGGACTTGTAGACACGGTATCCGTCAGCTTAAACCATCCGGAAAAAGAGGCGTATTTAAAGCTGGTGAGAAGTAAATTCGGGGAAGAATCCTTTGATGCGATGCTTTCATTTGCAAAAGCGTGTACAAAATACGTACCGCATGTTGTCATGACAACCGTAGATACGACAATCAGTCACGAACAGGAAGCACAGTGTCAAAAGATTTGTGATGAAATCGGCGCGGCATACAGAATCCGTCCGTGGGAAGACTAGTGTGAACAATCCTTAAATCAAAGATTGTTCACACGGATATTTGCGCTGTGAATAGCACAAATATCCATATATAGTAATCGCGGCTTTGTAAGAAAGCCGCTCAGAAGAAGAATATGGTCTTGTCAGAATGATGAAAATAGTATAAAATTGTTGCATGTTTATGCGGAGTGTAAGCGCATAAAAGAAAAAGGATAGAGAAGAATGAGCCGCAGGTGCGGAGGAATGGAGATTAGAAATGGAAAAGACAATGGAAAAGATTGTAGCCTTAGCAAAGGCAAGAGGATTTGTGTATCCGGGTTCAGAAATTTACGGTGGACTTGCTAATACATGGGACTACGGCAATCTGGGTGTAGAATTAAAGAATAATGTGAAAAAAGCATGGTGGCAGAAGTTCGTTCAGGAAAGTCCGTACAATGTCGGCGTGGACTGTGCAATTTTAATGAACCCTCAGACATGGGTTGCTTCAGGGCACCTTGGCGGATTCTCTGATCCGTTAATGGATTGTAAGGAATGTCATGAAAGATTCCGTGCCGATAAGCTGATTGAAGACTGGGCAGATGAGAATAAGTTTGATTTAGGCGGTTCTGTAGACGGCTGGACACAGGAACAGATGAAGAATTTCATTGACGAACACGAAATCAACTGTCCGACCTGCGGAAAGCACAACTTTACAGAAATCAGACAGTTTAACCTGATGTTTAAGACATTCCAGGGTGTTACGGAAGATGCAAAGAATACCGTTTATTTAAGACCGGAAACAGCACAGGGTATTTTCGTCAACTTTAAAAATGTGCAGAGAACATCCAGAAAGAAGCTTCCTTTCGGTATTGCGCAGATTGGTAAATCCTTCCGTAACGAAATTACACCGGGTAACTTTACATTCCGTACTCGTGAATTCGAGCAGATGGAGCTGGAATTCTTCTGTAAACCGGATACAGACTTAGAATGGTTTGCATACTGGAAACAGTTCTGTCTTGACTGGCTGCACAGTCTGGGATTAAAAGACGAAGAAATCCGTTACCGTGACCATGATAAAGAGGAATTAAGCTTTTACAGTAAAGCAACCACAGACGTAGAGTTTCTTTTCCCATTTGGCTGGGGCGAGCTTTGGGGTATTGCGGACAGAACAGATTATGATTTGACACAGCATCAGAATGTTTCCGGACAGGATATGACTTACTTTGATGATGAAACAAACCAGAAATACATTCCTTATGTTATCGAGCCTTCACTGGGCGCTGACCGTATGGTGCTTGCATTCCTTTGCAGCGCTTATGACGAAGAAGTGTTAGACGCAGAAAAGAACGATGTTCGTACCGTGCTTCGTTTCCATCCTGCATTAGCGCCTGTAAAAATCGGTGTGCTTCCATTATCTAAGAAGTTAAACGAAGGTGCGTTAAAGGTGTTCGAGCAGTTAGCTAAGAAATATAATTGTGAATTTGACGACAGAGGAAACATTGGTAAACGTTATCGCCGTCAGGATGAAATCGGTACACCATTCTGTGTAACTTACGATTTTGACTCTGAAACAGACGGAGCTGTTACAGTACGTGACCGTGACACAATGGAACAGGAAAGAGTAAAAATTGAAGATTTAAAAGCATATTTCGAAGAAAAATTTGTATTCTAAGAAAAGCTTGTAAGAAGCAGGAGTTGTTGTGAAAGACAACTCCTGCTTTTTATGGTGAGTCCAGCGGGCGCACGTTTTAAATTTCTTGCCGAAAAAGGTTGAATATGGTATATTTTTACTATGACACAAAGGTAGAAGAATATAAAGGCTAGAGTGGGGTTTATGTAGAAGTATAAAAAATTTGAAAATAAAAAGAAAAGGCTTAGAGCATTGGCGGTAGGCGTAACTATATCAGTTGTCGCAATACTTGTTATTTTTTATTCGAATTATAACAGAATTTATAAATTGCTTTTAGAAAAGGATATGGAACAAATTAAGTTTACATCTAACTATGTTACAAAGCTTATACAGACAGAAATCGAAAATCTGTTATCAGAGCTGGAAGCCAGCTAGAAGATTTTTTTGGACCATAACGAAGAACAGCAGGATGAGGTTGTAGAACATTTAAAAGAAATAAAAGAACAAGGGGCTTTTGAAAAAATCGGTGTGGTAGATTTAACGGGAAGAAGTCTTGATGATACGGGAAAAACAGAAAAAATTCAAGATACAGAATTTTTGAACAGTATGTATCATAATCAAAATTATGTGTCAAATGTCCAAGATATTTCAGATACGATGATGATAGCCGTACCCATAACAAGAAACGGTCAGGTGACAGGGGCGATTTGGGGATATTATTCTATTTCAAGAATTTGATGTAAATACGATTAAGCTGGACAGATTGTTTTTCTTAAACAGTAATGAAAAAACATGGAAGGTTGTAAAAAGTATTTATTTCTTTGGCGCATGAGCTGAAAATTACCGTTGTGGCAGAAGGCGTGGAAAATCGAAGCCAGATTGAAAAGTTAAAAGAAATAAATTGTGATTTGGTGCAGGGGTATTATTATTCAAAACCATTACCGGAAGAAGAATTTATATATTGGGTAAGCAAAAGAGGATAAAGAATGTGGGGAAAATCTTATGGACGAAAAAGAAGAACTATTAAAAAAAGACAGAGAACGGCAGAAAAAACGTGAGGCGCTGCGGGAAAAACGTGAGCAGGAGCTGAAAAAGAAGGTCAGGCTTTTTACGGGAATTGGAATACTGGTATTTTTGATTTTGACAGCAGGCATTTCCCTAGGCGTACATAATCACAAAAAAGCCGAGGCAGAAAAAAAGAAAGAAAAAGCCAGACAGGAAAAACTGGAAAAGAAGAAAGCGCAAGAAGATCTGACTGTGGAGTTTCTTGCAGTAGGAGACAACATTACCCATAGTCCTATTTACAAATCAGGGAAAGGGGAAGGAGATGTGTGGAATTATGACCACATCTATGAACCGGTGAAGAAAGATATTGAGGAAGCGGATTTGTCTTTGGTGGTACAGGAAACTATTTTCGTAGAAGACAGAAATGATATTTCCAGTTATCCGACTTTCGGGACACCTGTGGAAATCGGTGATGCACTGGTGAATACAGGATTTGATGTTATTGCCCATGCGACCAATCATGTATTGGATAAAGGCACAAAATCCATTGAATACACACTGGATTGGTGGGAACAGGCACATCCGGAGACCGAGATACTGGGAATACATAAAAGTGCAGAGGAAGCAGAAAATATTTCTGTAATTCAGTGCAAAAACTTAAAGATTGCCATGGTGAATTATACATACAGTTTTAATGGAATGGAATTGCCGAAAGAGAAGGAATATCTGGCTGATTTATTCGATGAAGAAAAAGCACGCAAGGACATTCAAAAAGCAAAAGAACTGGCGGATGTTGTCATGGTAGTGATGCACGTAGGAGATGAGTATGTGCAGGAAGTAGACGAGCAGACAAGGAACTGGACTGAGATATTCTTGGAAGAAGGGGTAGATATTGTCATTGGTTCTCATCCGCATGTCATTCGCCCTATGGAAACTTTAACAGGCGAAGACGGACATAAAATGTTGGTATATTATTCACTTGGAAACTTTGTATCTACACAGAATGATTTGCCATGCCTTTTAGGTGGAATGGCAAAAATCACTGTTCAAAAAGATTTAGAAAGTGGAGAAATTCGGATACCAAATCATGAGTATATTCCGTTATTGATGTATTATGACAGAGAAAATCCGAAGGCAACAGTGTATAAGCTGGAAGATTATCCTGCGGATTTGGTGGAAAAACATTCCGTATATAAGAAAAATCCAAGAGAATTTTCGTTGGAGTACTATCAAAACCTGTTTAAAAAAATAGAAGAACAGGGAAATAAGGATGCAATTTAGAAGAAAATGTTGAAAATGCACAAAAAAATATAAAAAAGAAGAAAAAACTATACAGAAAAACCATAAAACTATTGAAAATAACGTTTCTTTTTGTTACAATAATACTCACATTGAGTGACTTGTAAGGAGGGAACGGCAAAATGGCGAAAAAGAGAAATATTATTGTTGGACAATCAGGCGGACCGACAGCAGTAATCAATTCAAGTCTTGCAGGGGTTTATAAAAATGCCATTGAACGTGGCTTTGATAAGGTGTACGGTATGTTACACGGTGTTCAGGGGCTTTTAGATGAGCAGTATGTGGATTTATCCACACAAATTCATTCAGAACTGGACATTGAACTTTTAAAAAGAACACCATCTGCATTCTTAGGTTCCTGCAGATTTAAATTGCCGGAAATTCATGAGGACAGAGCGATTTATGAAAAGCTGTTTGAGATTTTAAATAAGTTGGAAATTGATACATTTATTTATATTGGCGGCAATGATTCTATGGATACCATTAAAAAATTATCAGATTATGCGATTATTACAGGGCAGAGTCAGAAATTTTTAGGTGTGCCAAAAACTATTGATAATGATTTGGCTTTGACAGATCATACACCAGGTTTTGGAAGTGCTG
>ERZ773248.2084-NODE-2084-length-13264-cov-2.549625_pt1 | contig 13264 bp, 15 predicted proteins | sample MGYA00580518_ERZ773248 | MGnify/ENA primary metagenome ERZ773248 (study PRJEB29015, sample SAMEA2737762) | human gut metagenome | biome: human gut; feature: human-associated habitat; material: faeces | place: China | collected 2012 ...
TAACAAATAGGTAACGATTCCGGTAACGAAATCCCACTTAATAAGCTATATTCCAATAAAGTACATTCTTCCACCTTGCGGGCAGTCCACCGACTACCCGCATTTTTTATATCCTTTTCCAACTGGCACATTCCCCGAAACGCCAACCGTGCGTGGCATGGCTGACTGTATTTCGTGAAAAGAGCCGTTGGAAACCCGCACAAGCGTACCGCAAGGTAAACTTGCCATACCCTTGCCTTTCCCGCCCGTATGGAGTGTTCCCTAAAAGACGAAAGAGAACAGGCACTTTTCCCCAGTTTCCCTATCTGTAAATCTTTCTCTTACGCAGTCCCCCAGCCGGGACAGTCGTTTTTATCATTTCAATAGGCAAAGATAGTTACGTGTTCTTCACGATTTTGCAAGGTCGAGCCGTTCCGGTTTAGCGAAAAATCTTCCCTGCCTTGCGAGGTATTTTTTGCCCAAAACCTTGTAAACTCTAAACACTACCCTTTTACGCCTATGTGAAACGAAAACGACCGACCCGACCGGAAGACGCATAAAAAAAAGTCGGATTTACGGGAAACAGGAAAAAAGTTCAGTGAAACTTCAACTCCCTCACCTCTCGAATCCGCATAAAATTAAAAACTTAAAAAATTACAGCAATATGGAAGCAAAGGTATTATCAGAAGCAAAAGTTTATGTAGGCACTTACGGCAAGTATAACAACGGTTCATTGTCCGGCGCATGGCTCGACCTTTCGGACTATTCGGACAAGGAAGAATTTTACGAAGCCTGCCGGGAACTGCATAAGGACGAGGAAGATGCGGAATATATGTTTCAGGACTGGGAGAACGTGCCAGAAGGCTTAATCGGTGAAAGCTGGATTTCTGAAAACTTCTTTGCCCTGCGTGATGCGGTGGAGGATTTGAGCGACACCGAGCAAGAAGCCTTTTTTGTGTGGTGCAACTACAAGAGCCACGATTTGAGCGAAGAAGATGCGGACGATTTGATAAAAGCCTTTCAAGACGAGTATATAGGACAATATGACGATGAAGAAACCTTTGCCACGCAAATAATCGCCGAGTGCTACGAACTGCCCGACTTCGCCGAAACATACTTTGATTACCAAAGGTTTGCCCGTGACTTGTTTATGTTCGATTACTGGTTCGATGACGGTTTTGTGTTCCGGGCTGCATAACTGAATACCAATTCGGGCGGGGTTCAAAGCCCTGCCCGTTAAAAACAACCAAGCGATGAAACGGAAAAGCATCTATAAAATCATCCTGCGGGCATTGTTGTTCTGCCTTGCGGGCGGTTCATCAGCATAGCCGGAGCAAGCACGGCGATAACGGTATATATCGTATTCCGTGCCGTTTGTTTCCTGCTTCGGGTTTGTCTGTCAGTCTTTTATACGTTGGTCGTGGCTATGCTTTTTCTGTTGCTGCTTTCCTTGCTGGCTATATAATACGATTGAAATATAATAACTTAAAAACAGAACATCATGCAATCACTTAACGAAAACGGGGTGAGCATCACCCGCACACCGGGAGAGGAAAAATTTGTCAAATGCCGTTTGAGCGCATTTAAAAGACAAACATTTTATCAATACGACTACCGCCACACGAACGGCGAACTATTCAGCACGGTAGCTAAAACGCTGGATGAGTGTCGCCGCAGGCGTGACGAGTGGATAGCAAAGAAGAACGGAGTAATAGACAAGTAAATTTCAGGGACATGAAAACGACAGAAGTAAACAAGGAGCTTATCGGCAAGCGTTGCGAGTGTATTTTTACGGGCTTAATGGTAACGGGCGTTATCGAGGACACAGAAGAAAACGAACACACCATAGAGGTCAAAGTCGACCACCCGCACCAGTGGGGCGATGATTTGTATAATGATGTGTGGGCGTGGGGGCGCAAAATTGACGAGTTCGGCACGCCGCACCATTTGCAACTGCTGGAGGATAAGCCGGACTTTCAGATAATGACGGTAGTTTTCGGCGAGCCAATCAGCCGGATAGACCGCAGTGTTTTTGAAGATGTGGACACGTGGGGCGTCTGGTAATGGCAAGGCTGGGTAAACAGCTACGAGAGTGTCCGGTTTGTAGCCATAAACGACCATACGGCAATCATTACGGGCGAATACAATATGGAACAGGTAAAGGTGTGGTTAGAGAAATACACGCCCATAAAGAGCCTTAAAACCAGTTGATAGAAAACGGCGGCAAACTGCCGCCGTTACTTTCTTCCATGAGCCTGCCAGCGGGTGAAGAAAGTAACAAAGAAGCCCATAATGTTTGAATTATTAAAGTGTCTATTAATGTATAAAATCAATCGTTAAAACAGATTGGTTGTTAAAGATATTTTTTACTATATTTCGTATTACAGGATGATTTAGCTTATAAACGCAAGATTTCTCATCGTTAGGATTTTTAAGGTGGTCTGCATCATTATGGATGGCAGATAAATAATAGTATGCATCAGGAATCAAAACAGAATGTTCTTCTGCATATTTAAGTTTCTTATCTGTTTGATGTGTATCGATAAACTCTATTCTTTCATCATCATCTAATAGGTCATAAATTAATTTTTCTAATCGAAATCTAATGCCAAGACTTACAGCGTAAGGGTCATAGGTTAAATCTGCACCAAGATATTTATTTAATTCTTCAAGCACATACTGCTTTAAATTAATTCCTTTTGCCCATGTCTTTTTTAGGTTAGGCTGTGTGGGAATATCTGAACTTCTATCAATGGTATTAGGATTATAATGAAAGAAAAATTTTGATAGGTCGTTATATAATAATTCTTGTTCTGGAATATTTTTATCTAATTGTTCTCTATAAGCAATAAACGATTTCATTGCATTTGAACCAACAGCTTCAACTTTCTTAAGATATTGGATATTAAGCAGAGATGGCTTAAAAATATAATTTCTAAAATATTTCGGGTCTAAATGAGTAAATAAAATAGGGTATATTACACAATCATCTTTTTTTAATAAATTTGAAAGATAATACTGAGCGGCAATAATATTGGCATCATCTAAATAATCAAAAACTTCATCTATAATTAATAGGTATTTCTTCCCATGTCTTAATATACTTTTAAATTTAAGAAGTTGAATTATAAACGTCAAAACATCCCTCTGACCATTTGAAATCTCATCAGCATATGGAAATTCCACAACAAGTCCATTCTTTGTTTCTCTTGAAGAAATTTCTTTCCATGTCGTATTTAGATGTGAAATATTTCTATCGAATTTGCTTTTGAAAATGTCATATGATGCTCTTCGAGATGCCTTTAACAAAGATTCTTTTTTATATTTAAATAAAAACCGGAGTTGGTAGAATAAATTGAATTTGTCGAATAAAGATATACCTATTATATCCTTAAAAATCTCTCCAAACCTATTGTAAAATTCATCTTGTTCTATTTTTTCAAAAAAAGAATCTTGTATATTTGCTATTATTTCTTCTTTCGTTCCTTTAAGTTGTTGAATACTTATTTTTATTTCATCAACTAAATCACTTCTCTTTTTTGTTTCAAATTTCTCAAAACATTCAAATGAAAATTGAATACGTTCTAAAAAATCATTTTGAGAAAAATAATCTGATAAATTAGGCAGTATTTTACCATTAACTCCAAAATTTCTCTTAACATCCGAATATTTATACAAATCTGAGACTTTTTGGGGGATTGAATCTACAACTGTAATAGAGTCAATAGATAAAAAGCCCTTAGTTGTTGAGAATCCTCCAAATGTTTTTGAAATAGTTTGAACTTTAAGTCTATTATTGATTATAACACAAGTTATTTCTTTATTAATTGTATTGGTGGTTGGATTTGCAATTAAATTTGCACCATCAAGGACAATAGAAAGAGAGGGAATGAGGGTTGTGTCTTTTTTGTGCATATTAACTTCTTCAACTTTGATTTTCCCTTTAGCTAAAGAATTAAAAGCTGCTGTAATTGACGATTTTCCAAATCCATTAGGTGCTACTAATATATTAACTTTTCGAGGTTTTATTTCTAAATCAAAACTATTATTAGTAATACCAAATCCTTTAATATTTTCTATTTTTATATTAGTTATCATATTAATGTTTTTTTGAAAGCAAATTTACTCACAAATAAAACACCCAGCAATAAAACACTGGGTGTTTATTAACATACTAATTCCAAAAGATTTATTTATCCTCGCTGTTGTCATTATTGAACGAGAACGAAAGTTGCTGCATTTGCCCGAAGCTGTCGATGATATAAATGTCAATCGTCTGCTGGTCTGTCGATGCCGATGTGTAGTATAGCCGGAATGTTTCTTTCTCCAGCGGATATAGGTCATTGGGCAGGAACACCGTGCCGTTATCCATTTCCAGCTTCCCTTTGCCGTCCGGCTGGAAGTACCTGATTTGATAGGTAGTCGGCTGGTAATAGCCGCCACGCACCAGTTGGCAGCGTATTTCGGCTGTTTCCCCGACTTTCAGCCTTTTGGGTACTGGCAGCGTTTCGATGCTGAACGGGTATGCCTGCTGAATATCCAAGTTGTCATTACAGGCGGTGACAAGCACGAGGGCGGCCACGATGTAGCAGCCCATGATGATTTTATACATTACATTCTTCATATACATTGTTATATAGCGGTCAGTTGATAATGAATTTCAGTCCCACAGATACCTGCGTGTGGAACTTGCCTATATCCGAGCCGAACAACGCCCGTTCCCTTGCGTTCAGTAGCAGAGCCACCCGGTCGGTCAGGTAGGCTTCCAGTTCCAACGTCAGCGCACCGCCGTAAATGAAGCAGTCCTTATCCAATAAGGTAGAGCCGTCCGGCAGTAGCTTTTCACTGCGGTTGCTCGTTTCATATCCGGCGAGAGCCGACAAGCCCAATGAAAGGAAAAAGGTCTTTCGCCTGTCCGATAGGAATTTCAGGTAATAGCCGCCCTCTGCGGTGAACTGTTCGACTGGTATTCTCATATCCTTGTAGTCATACTTCTTGTGCAGGTACTCCCCGCCAATCACCCAGCGGTTGGCGTTCTTGGTGTAAACGCTGTACGCTGCCCCGATATGGTAGGCAAAATCCGTATTGGCGTTCCAATGTACCCCGTCCGCCATGCCTGCCGTCACCTGCAAGCCTTTCATGCCCGGCAGGTATCTTTGTGCGTGTGCCTGAAACGAGGTCAGGCACAGCGCAAAGAGCATCATTATAAAGATGTGTCTTTTCATTCCCTATTTGATTTTTAGTTCGTTAATTACTTCTGCGTTCACGATGTCGGCGTTCTCCATCCGGATAACCTGATGCCGCCCGCCGTTCTTCTCGTAGAGTTCCACCAACAGCAGCTTGTCGTTAGGAATGGTGAACTTCGGCAGGGCGTACACCGTGCGCACGGTCGTTTTCCCGGCAATCTCTATCACCTCGTTGTAGCTGCGTACCGCATCCAGTATCGTTTCCTGAATAGCCGTGCGTTTGGGTACTTTCTTATCGACTATCTTAAACTTGATGAAGTCGGTATCGAAAGGCACGTTGGAACTGTTCTTTGTCTGCGTGTGTACATAGAGCATCCCGTTATAGGTGTAAATCCCCTTGATTAAGAACTGTATGCCGAAACGCTTGCTACCCAAGTGGCGCACTTTCCGGTCATTGTTCTTGTAGATGCTCTGCATAATCAGCTTCACCAACAGCGGGCTTTCATTACCCAGTTCCCGGAAATAGATGTTCATGCGGGTATGTGAGAAGTCGGACGTATCTTCATTCTCCAAGAAGTCTTTCATTTCGATGTTGAGCATTTCCGGTTCACGGGCGTACTTGGCGTTGAACGAAAAGAAACTACCGTCCTCGCAAATGACGGAGAAGTTCGTTTCGCCCGGAAAGCCCTCTGTCGTGGCTTTTACCCTGATTACGTTTTCCGCACCGTCCGCCTTGCCCGCTATGATGTGGTTGCTTCCCAAATCCACATAGCGGACGGCGGCGGGGAAGATGATATGCACCGTCTTGGCAAAAGTCACTTCAACGCCATAGGGCGTAACCATTTGGCGGTACGGGAGTTTCCGGGTAATCCCCCGGTACAAGTCGTTACCCGCCGCATACTTCACGGTGTCAGTGGTTTGTGCGTTTGCCGCACACACGCCCAGCAAAAGGGCGAACATTACAAAAATCTGTTTCATCGTTAATTGAAATTTTAGTGGTTGTTAAATAATTATTGTTGTTTGGCATACAGCATGACTTTATAGCCTGCTTTCAGCTTCACTTTCACAGTTCGGAACTTCTTGGCGAGATAGCCGGACGTTCCTTGCAGCAAGCCCCTTGTCACGTCCATAGCCACCTGCTGCCCGGCACTCCGTGCAAAGGAAATGCTTGTACCCAGCCCGCTTCCGATATTCGCCATAGCTTCGTTGAACGCTTCCTGCTCCATAGAGGACGGCACAGATAATCCCTTTTGCCCGTCCGTGTCGAACACGGCGAGTTCCACCGGGATGATGTTGCCAGCGTACTCAATCGAGGACACCAGTATATCGAGCCTTTCACCCTGCACCTTTGCCGTCCCCGCCACAAGGGTATTCTTCGGCACAACGATGCTGCCCGCCTGCATGGGTTCGAGCAGCCGGAGTTTCACCGCCTGCCCGTCCGTCAGGGTTTGGTCTTGGTGTATGCAGGCGGCTATCGTGTTCCTGCCCATAGCGTAGCCCGTGCCTACCGCCGTGTTGAAGCCGTAGTTTCGTGGCTGGCTGTAAGCCCGGATGAAGTCGGCATCGCTCATGGGCTGCTGCAATCCCGATACGGTCGTTTCCCGGATAGCCTGCACCGGGATAGCCGGAGTGCCGATACCGCCGCCGTTCTGCCCGGCTGTCGGTATTTGGGCAATCTGCCCCCTTTGTCCGTCCTGCCCGTTCATGTACTTTGCCGCCAGCTCGTAGGACTTTTCCAAGAGTGCCATTTGGTCGTCAGCCGTAGGCGTGGCGTTCTGCTGTTGCAGTCTGTCGGTCAGTTCCGCCACCTGCCGCTTCAAGTCCTCTTTTTCCTCGTCCACCGCCGGGGTTTCGTAGAACGTGCTTAACTGGCGGTTGATGTCCCGGTAAGCGTTTGCCGAATAAGAAGCACCGCCGCCTCTTTGGGGCTGCACATCTTCTTCCGGCATCAGGTCGATTTCCGCTTGCGGTTCTTCCGTTTCATCGTCCCCCGTGAAACCGAAGTCCTGCAAGGATTGTATCTTGTCCTGCTGTTTGCGGTTCAGCATCGCTTGTTCATAAGCCTTTTGCTTGTCGGCTATAATCCCGTCCTCTGCGGGCAGGGGTATGTCGGCGTTGAAGCCGCCCACGCTCTCCATGTTCACGTCCTCTTTGCCGGAGGGGGCGAATATCAGGTACATACACCCGGCAATGGCAAGGAACATCAGCGGGAAGACTATCATCTTCCTGCGCTGCTGTGCCTGCTGCGGGGTAAGTTCCCGTTTGGGTTTATCTTCCTTTTTCGGCTTCCCGTCCGCCTGCGGTACGGTCGTGCCGCTTTCATTCTTCTGTACTTCTTCCATATTGCGGTCTGTTTAAGGGGTTGATACTGTCGCTATCGTGTAGCGGGTATTGTTTGATGTGTTCGATTTGCAAGCGTTGTCCATCCCGTTTCCCCATGTTGTAGATTGATGAAACGGTGATATAGATAGACAAGCCGCCGAAAAAGAGGAACATCACGAGGATAACCGCCAGCCTTTTGCCCGGCGTAATCTGTCCGCACATTTGGCGCAGGCGGTCATCCGCCCAGTCCTGCACCTTTTCGATATAGTTTCGTTTTCTCTCCATAAGGCTACCTCTTAATAGTTTGCAAATCCTTGTTCTCGGTAATGGTAAACGCTTCGATAATGAAGCCGTGCGGGTTGTTGTCGCTCCGTGTGGCGTTGAGTAGGCGGCACGAAGTCACAAGACTTCGCACCGTCAGGCTGCTTTCCCGGACAATCAACTGGCGGGCGTAGGTGTTTACCTTGTAGGGGTACTGGTCGAAGTCGCACTTCACGCTGTCAATCTCCACCGTCTGCGTGATGTTTCCGGAAATCACCCGGTTATAATACCCCTTTTCCGCCAAGTCTTTGTAATAGTTGAAAGCGGTCTTGTCGGCGAGGAACAGCGAGCGTTTGATGTTGCTTTCGATAGCCCCCTTGTCGGGCGATAAGGTGAAAAACAGTTCGTGGAAACGCCGCACGTGCGATTTGGCTTCAACGGGTCTGTTCTGTGCCATGTCCTGCGAGAGTGCCAGCATCAGGCTTTTGCCGTTGTCGAGGACGTATATCTTCTGCCGCTGCTTTTCGGCGAAGCTGTACGAGTTCCACACGGCAAAGCCCGTCACCAATGCGCACAGGCAGATGAATACCAGCGCAAAGAGCCGGATTTGCCGGAAACTCGTTTCGATGTTCGTTAATGATTTAAATTCCATATACTAAATTTTGATGTTTGTTATTTGAGTAGTTTTCCGGCTACTTTCCCGGTTGCCGCACCCGTCACAGCCCCGGCGATTGCTCCAGCCCTTGTAACATTGCGGCTATAAGCCGATGTACCGCCAGCAGATACCACCCAGCCAGCCACCGAGGGAATGGTGAAGTAGCCCACGATACCTATAATCATAAAGATTACATACACGGTGCTGCTCCCGTCAGGAATGAAATTCGGGTCTGAAAGTTCCTGAATGTCCTTTTGGAGCATCAGCGTTTGTATGCGTGCCAGCACGCTGCTGAACAAGTCCGACACGGGCAACCACAGGTAAATGGAGATATAGCGTGAAATCCACTGGGTCAGCGTGCTTTGGAAACCGTCATAGACGGAAATCGCAAACGCCAGCGGACCCAGTATGCTCAACACGATTAAAAAGAACGTGCGCAGCGTGTCGATAATCAGCCCCGCCGCCTGAAAGAGCATTTCCAACAGTTCCCTGAACCAGTCCCGGACGGACTTCTTGATATTGTAAGCCGCCCTGTCCATGTACATACCCGTCATAGTCACCATGTCGGAGGGCGACCAGCCCAGTTCTTCCAGTTGCCTGTCAAATTCCTCGTCCGATGCAAGGTAAGCCGTTTCGGGGCTTCGCATCAGGGCTTCATATTCCAGTCGGTCTTTCTGCGCCCGGTATTCGTTCATGTCGAAAGTCTGCGTTTCCATAAGCTGGTTGCACCCTTTCACCACTGGCGACAGCACCGTGTTGATAGTACCCAACACGAATGTTGGAAAGAACATGATACACAGCCCCAGCGCAAAGGGGCGCAGGAGCGGGTACACGTCTATGGCTTCCGCCCTTGCGAGCGACTGCCACACTTTGGCGGCTACATAGAACAAAGCTCCCAGCCCGGCAATACCTTTCGCTACCCCCGTCATGTTGCTGCACAAGGGCATCATTTCATCGTAAAACACCCGCAACACTTGGTGCAGGTTGTCAAAATCCACTGCTGCTAATAACATAGGCATACCGATTTATATGTTACCAGTAGCGTTCATCCGCCGAGCCGTAGAGAGCCAGCACCCGGTCGGTGTCGTTCTTCTTCTTTGCCCGCAGGTAGGACACGGAAATGTTCTTTCGGGTGTAGTAGTTCACGAGGTTGCGGTAGTTGAGCAGGCTTCGATAAGCGTTGTCGATGATTGCCAGCCGTTCGGCATCCGTCAGCGACATACCCGTGATGTTCACTACATTCTTCAAGTCCTGCAACACGTCCGAGCTTTCCGACATCAGCTTGGCATAGCCGAACGATATTGCGGACAGTTCGTCAGGCGTGAAATTCGGGTCTGCCAGCATACTTTGGAAGTTGCGCACGTAGATTTCGGATATTTCCGCCACCAGTTCAATGGACTTCTTCACCTTGACACCGCCCTTGACAACATCGTGTACCGCTTTGAGCGCATCGTAATATTTTTTACCCTGCTGGAAAATCTTCTGCGCTTCCATGAAGCCGTCCAGCGTGTTCTTGGCTGTGGTGGAAGTCTGCACTATCTGCTTGGTGGTGTTGATGATACCCTGTGCCAAGTTGCCGGGGTCTGACACCACCCACTGGGCGGATGCCTTGCCGATGAAGCAAAGGCATACCGCCATAAGGAGAATTGTTTTCTTCATGTTCCTAATTTTTAAGCTGTTGATGATTGGGTATTGCGTTTGCTTTCCGCAAGCCGCTTGATAGCCAGTTCAAGGTTTCCGCCCAGCTTCTCGGCGAGGGCGAACAGTTCCATTTTTTCGCTTTCCTCTGTCGTGAACGTGAAATATTCTTCCAGCGAAACTTCCGTGGCATATACCGCCGACTGCGTGCCGCCCAGCGAGAAGAAAACTTCCTTGTACTTCCGTCCGGGGTGGTTCGCCATGTTGATAGACAATATCTGCGAACGCTCCTTGTCGGTCAGTCCGAGCAGGTTTTGTATGCTGTCGAACTTATTCAAGTATTTTCTTTGGTCTAACAAAATCTTGCAGTCCGAGTTATTGATGATACTCTCTTTCACTATGGGCGAGGAAATAATATCTTCCACTTCCTGCGTTACCACAATCGCTTCCCCGAAATATTTTCGGACGGTTTTGTACAGATATTTTATGTAGTCCGCCATGTTCGCCGATGCAATCGCTTTCCACGCTTCCTCGATTAGTATTAATTTCCTTATTCCCTTTAACTTGCGCATCTTGTTGATGAACGCTTCCATGATGATGATAGTTGTTATCGGAAATAAAATCTTGTGGTCTTTGATATTATCCAATTCAAAGACAATGAAGCGTTTATGCAGCAAATCCAGCTCCTTGTCGGAGTTCAGCAGGTAGTCGTATTCACCACCACGATAGTACGGTTCAAGCACGTTCAGGAAGTTGTCGATGTCAAAATCCTTTTCCCTGACGTTCTTCTGTTCAAGCTGTCGGCGGTAATCATCCCGGACAAACTCGTAGAACGTGTTGAAACAGGGCGTTACCGACCTGTCGCCCGTGATACGTTCGATATAGGCACTTACCGCATTGGACAACGCCACTTCTTCCGACCGCTTTGGGGCTTCATCGTCCCGCTTCCACAGGGTGAGTATTAGTGTTTTTATACTCTCTTTCTTTTCGATGTCAAATACCCCGTCCTCGACATAGAACGGGTTGAACGCTATCGGGTTCTCGTTGGTGTAGGTGAAATAAATCCCATCCTCGCCGTGCGTGCGGTTGTGGATAAGCTGGGACAGCCCCAAGTAGCTGTTACCCGTATCTACTAATAGCACATGCGCCCCCTGCTCGTAATACTGGCGCACCATGTGGTTGGTGAAGAAAGACTTCCCGCTACCACTCGGCCCAAGTATAAACTTGTTGCGGTTGGTCGTGATACCTTTCTTCATAGGCAAATCCGATATGTCGATGTGCAGCGGGCGACCGCTCACCCTGTCCACCATTTTGATGCCGAACGGCGAAAGCGAACTCTTGTAGTTCGTTTCTTCCACGAACAGGCAGAGAGCCTGCCCCAAGAACGTGTAGAAACTTTCCTCTGCGGGGAAGTCCGCCTCGTTGCCGGGTATGCCCGCCCAAAAGAGCGTGGGCGTGTCGGTGGTGTTGTGGCGTGGCTTGCACTCCATTAGTGCAAGCTGGCTTCCCACATCGTTGCGTATGCGTTTGAGTTCGTCCCTGTCGTCACTCCATGCCATGACGTTGCAGTGGCAGCGCACCGAGATAAGCCCCTTGCTATGCGCTTCGTTCAGGTACTCGTCTATCCACTCCTTGTTCACTTGGTTGGCACGGGAGTAGCGGGAGAGCGATTGCATATTCCGGGCGGTCTGCTCGAAGTTCTTCAGGTTTTCGGCGTGGTCGTCTATAAAGATGAACTGGTTATAGACGTGGTTACACGACAACAGCACGCCCACCGGGGCGGCGAATGACAGTCGGCAGTCGCTCCGGTCAGTGGACAGCTTCTCAAATCGGCAGTCCGTCCCGACCTTTCCGGGCAAATCTTCCACGTCCGAAAGCGTGTGCAGGCACAGAATATCGTCCCCGACACGCATTTCTTCCGGGTACAGCCCGATGTCTTTCAGGCAAGTAGTGTCGGTTTGCGAGAGCGAGAAGTATTTCTCGATGATGCCCGCCTTTCCGTCCTGCCCGGTGATTTCCGATGCCGCCAGCCGGGTAAGGGTGACAAACCCGCTGTCGTTCATTATCCTTTCAAACTGCCCGATCGCTTCGGTGAACTTTGCCGCCGCTTCCTTGTCGGCTATCTCCTGCGACACAATCCTGCCCCGGCATAGGGTGGAGAAGTCGCTCTGTCGGCGGCTTCTCTCCCTTGTCGTCTTTGTCAGGAACAGGTAGCAGTAATGGTTCAGGAACGGGCGTTCATTGAAGTGCCGTTCAAAGGAGCGGCTTAAAAAACTAAGCTCGTCCCTTTCCGTGTCGGGCTGGTAGTTCTCCTTGATGAAGAAGTCCTGCTTGTGTACTATGGAGTAGTCGGGCAACACCTTGATTGCCTTGTACCATGCCGAATGTATGGCTTCGTACTCGGCACTGGTGACGGTGAACAGTTCGGGCAGTTCCACCCTGAAAGCCACCGTTATGTCCGCATCCTTTGAAAGGATGCAGCCGTTTTCCACCGCCAAAAGTGGAAATTTCCTCTCCAGCGTGGTAGCCTTTAATGTATTCCTCATGTTCTTTCTTCCTTTCTTCTTTTGTAGTTGAACAGCCGGGGTATCGCCTTTCGGCTGATAATGAAGCGTGGGTGTCTTTTGCGTGCGGCTGCTTTCATCAGCCCGTGCGTGCCGTACCGTGCGTTGAGCCGGAACGTCTGCCACACGAGCAGCAGCGAAGCCGACACGATGAAACCGATACATATCCACTGGTTCACGCCTGCCATGAACAGGACGATGAACACCACGAACACGGCGAGCAAGCCGCCGCAAAAGATAAAGAGGTACTGGCTTTTCAGCCCCTTGAACTCCACCGGCTTCCCGATACCCCTGTTTACCGGATATTCAGACATAGCCGCTGGTTTAGAGGAAGAACGACCGCAGGATAGTGGCGGCGACAATCAGGAAGATGCACGCCCCGAACCAACTGGCGGCGGTCTTTGAGGTGTCGGGGTCGCCGCTCGAAAACTTGTTATATACTTTTCCCCCGCCAATCAAGCCGCAGACCGCCCCGATTGCGTACACCAGTTTTGTTCCGGGGTCGAAATACCCTGTGATTAGGTTCGTGGCTTCGGTGATGCCCGCCTGCCCGTTGCCCTGTGAGTAGGCACTTACCGCAGCGGCAAGGATAGCCGCCGACAAAAAGATTTTCTTTCTCATTGTGATTTGTTTTTAATGCCGGGCGGCGGGTGGGAAGT
>ERZ773248.2088-NODE-2088-length-13239-cov-19.793386_pt1 | contig 13239 bp, 10 predicted proteins | sample MGYA00580518_ERZ773248 | MGnify/ENA primary metagenome ERZ773248 (study PRJEB29015, sample SAMEA2737762) | human gut metagenome | biome: human gut; feature: human-associated habitat; material: faeces | place: China | collected 2012 ...
ACAAACAGCAGGCAGCAGCCAACTTCCAGAAAGCATATCTGGACAAGGACTACGAAGAAGATGAAGAGGTTAAGATCATCCGTACCAAGAAATTTGGAATTAAACCAATGTATCCGGAAGATGCATGCGTACAGATGGAACTTCTCGGACATAATTTCTTTGTATTCTACAATGCAGAAACAGAGCAGGTAAATGTAGTTTACAAACGTAAAGGAAATACTTACGGTCTGATCGAACCGGAATTCTAGTCTTATCAGAACATAAAAAGGCTATAAAAAAAGTTTTCATAAGAAAAGCTTCCGTGCAGAATCCAAACTTCTGTGCGGAAGCTTTTTTAACCGAATCAACTGCGAAGCAGTTATTCGGTGTAGAGCCACGTAGCAAAGGCAGAAGTTTTTATCTGGTTAAATAAGAAAAAGAAGAGGTAGAGGAATGAAAACAGCATTGACAATTGCAGGCAGTGATTCCAGCGGTGGAGCTGGGATTCAGGCGGATATTAAGACAATGATCGCAAATGGTGTATACGCAATGAGTGCGATTACAGCATTGACGGCACAGAATACAACAGGTGTAACTGCAATCATGGAAGTGACACCGGAATTTCTGGGAGAGGAACTGGATAATATTTTTACAGATATTTATCCGGATGCAGTAAAGATAGGAATGGTATCTTCAAGCACCCTGATTGGGAAGATTGCAGACAAACTGGAGGAATATAAAGCGGGAAATATCGTGGTCGATCCTGTTATGGTGGCAACGAGCGGAGCGAAACTGATCAGCGATGAGGCAATCGAAATATTGAAACAGCGTCTGCTTCCGATTTCAAGTGTACTGACTCCGAATATTCCGGAAGCGGAAGTTCTGGCAGAGATGGAGATTCATACGGCAGATGATATGATCGCAGCAGCAAAGAAAATCAGTGATACATATCACTGCGCGGTTTTGTGTAAAGGCGGACACAAGCTAAATGATGCCAATGATCTGCTTTACCGGGATGGCAGCTATCGCTGGTTTGAGGGAAAACGTATTAACAATCCGAATACCCATGGAACCGGCTGCACGCTTTCCAGTGCTATTGCCTCAAATCTTGCCAAAGGCTTTGATCTGGATACATCGGTAGAGCGCGCTAAAGATTATATTTCCGGAGCACTGGCAGCGATGCTTGACCTTGGAAAAGGCAGCGGACCGATGGATCATGGATTTGCAATTACAGGAGAATATAAGAAAGAATCTGAGAGGGAATAATTTTCAGTAAACAGGATGCGAAGATTAAGCTAGTATGACTCACGCTAATTAGCGTGAGCCATACTAGGTTTAAAGCATAGGAAATCTAATGCTTTAAGCCTGGTTTTTCACTTTTGACGTAGTACTCAAAATATGATAGAATATACAGAAAATCCTGTAAAGAAAGAAGGAGCAAAAACGCAATGAGAAAAGCCGGAGTATTAATGCCAGTTTCCGCACTTCCATCACGTGTTGGTGCCGGGGAACTCGGAGAAGCAGCATTTCATTTTATAGAATTACTAAAAAAGAATCATGTTAAAATATGGCAGATTCTTCCACTTAACCCAGTTGGTTACGGAAATTCTCCATATCAGCCATATTCCTCTTGCGCTGGTGATGAAATATATATCAGTCTGGACAAACTTGCAGAGGATGGGCTGCTGAAGACAGCACCTGAAGCTTTTTTACAGAATGCGAAGAGAGTAGATTACGAAGCTGTCCGTCAGTACAGAGAGCCGTTCCTGAGAGAAGCTTTTGAAGTTTTTACAAAGAAAAAGGGACAGGAAGAGTCTGCATATAAAGAATTTGCAGCACAGGAATGGGTGTATGAATATGGCGTATTCCGTGCATTGAAGAAAGCAAATAACGGAAATTGCTGGAATGACTGGGCGGAAGAGGACAGAAACTGGCCGGAGAACAGACATGCATTATCAGCAGAAGTCGAGGCAGAGGCCCAGTATCAGATGTTCCTTCAGTATATTTTCTACACTCAGTGGATGGACGTAAAGAAAACGGCAAACGAAGCCGGTATTGAGATCATGGGCGATGTTCCGTTCTATGTAGGTCAGGATTCTGTAGATGTGTGGGGCGGTAAGGATAATTTCCTTCTGGACACAGACGGACGTCCGATCTTTATTGCAGGAGTACCACCAGACTATTTCAGCGCGACAGGTCAGAGATGGGGAAATCCGATTTACGACTGGGAACATATGAAAGAACAGAATTATCAGTTCTGGGTAGACAGAATCGGTTACAGCAATAAATTGTTTGATATCATCAGAATCGATCATTTCCGTGCATTTGATACATACTGGAAGATTCCTGCAACCTGTCCGACTGCGATTGACGGCGAATGGATCGAAGCACCTGGATATGAAGTGATTGACACACTTCAGAAAGAGCTTCCGGGGCTGAATCTGGTGGCTGAGGATCTGGGACTGCTCCGTCCGGAAGTTCTGGTATTAAAGGATCATTACCATCTGAAAGGAATGAAAATCCTTATCTTTTCTATCGAAACAGGTGGAAAATATGCCAGGGATACCTTCCATGATGTGGAAAACATGATTTTCTATACAGGAACTCACGATAATGACACGATTATGCAGTGGTATGAAAATATGAGCACTGCATCCAGAAGAAAACTTCGCCGTATGTTAAAGAAAGCAGGGGCATCACAGGGTTCTGTCAAAGACCGATTCCTTCAGTATACCATGCAGAATCAGGCGGAATATGCGATCATCCCGCTGGCAGATATCCTTGGACTGGGAAAAGAAGGCCATATTAATACACCGGGAACAATCGGTTCTCCGAACTGGGAGTGGCACTTACCGGATTTTGTACAGGCCGAGAAAGAATTACAGAAATTAGGACGCCTGATTGTAGATACTAAACGTATTTGACCGAATCAGGTAAGTCCCCTGCGGAGGTTGCGAAGAGCAATAAGAAGTGGGTGGGGACTTGCTGCTTTTGGTATTTTATGTTCAAACACTTCGCGGGATAGTGACATGTGAATAAGAACAGATTTAGTAACAATTTTCTTATTTTGTTTATGAAAAATTCATTGTTTTCCATACTGGAAAGTGTTAGAATAGTTTAGTATTGTGTATACAGAAAAATCGTTTGTAATGTTCGCATGCTGCTATTATGTTTGCAGTGAACGGAGTAAACAATAATAACCGGTATCGTACAGATGCCGGTGTATAGCAGCAATGCTTTGTAAAAATAGAGAGATTAACAGGAGTAAAACCTAATATGAATATGTTTTCAAAAGTATTCGGGACCCGCAGCCAGCGAGAGGTTAAGCGTATCATGCCTCTGGTTGAGAAAATCGAGAGCCTGCGCCCGGACATGCAGAAGTTAAGTGACGAGGAACTGAAAGGAAAGACAAGAGAGTTCAAGAAACGTCTGGAAGAGGGAGAGACATTAGATGATCTGCTTCCAGAGGCATTTGCGGTTGTACGTGAAGCCGGTAAACGTGTTCTTGGAATGGAGCATTTCCGAGTGCAGTTAATCGGTGGTATCATTCTTCACCAGGGACGTATCGCAGAGATGAGAACAGGTGAAGGTAAAACACTTGTTGCCACACTTCCGGCATACTTAAATGCCCTGGAAGGTAAAGGTGTGCATATCGTAACAGTCAATGACTATCTGGCTAAACGAGATGCAGAAGAGATGGGACAGATCCATGAATTCCTTGGCCTGACTGTCGGCGTTGTTTTAAATGATATGAAGCAGGATGAACGTCGTGCTGCATACAACTGCGACATTACCTATGTTACCAATAACGAACTTGGTTTCGATTATCTGCGTGACAACATGGTTATTTATAAAGAACAGCTGGTACAGAGAGATCTGCACTACTGTATCATCGATGAGGTCGACTCCATTTTGATCGATGAGGCGCGTACACCTCTTATCATTTCCGGTCAGAGTGGAAAGTCTACGAAATTATATGAAGCCTGCGATATCCTTGCCCAGCAGTTAGAGCGTGGTGAAGCCAGCCACGAGATGACAAAGATGGCAGCTATCATGGGCGAGGAAGTTATCGAGACAGGTGACTTCGTTGTAAATGAGAAAGATAAGATCGTAAACCTTACTGAGCAGGGTGTTCATAAGGTTGAGAAATTCTTCCATATTGAGAACCTGGCTGATCCGGAGAATCTGGAGATCCAGCATAACATTATCCTTGCTCTTCGTGCACACAACCTGATGCATAAGGATCAGGATTACGTTGTTAAAGATGATGAGATTCTTATCGTTGATGAATTTACCGGACGTATCATGCCGGGACGCCGTTATTCTGACGGTCTTCATCAGGCGATTGAAGCAAAAGAGCATGTTAAGATCAAACGTGAGAGCAAGACTCTGGCAACGATCACATTCCAGAACTTCTTTAACAAATATGACAAGAAGGGCGGTATGACCGGTACAGCTATCACAGAGGAGAAAGAGTTCCGTGATATCTATGCAATGGACGTTGTAGAAATCCCGACGAACAGACCGGTAATCCGTGTTGACCATGAAGATGCTGTTTATATGACAAAGAAAGAGAAATTCAACGCAGTTGTCAATGCTGTAGTTGAGGCTCATGCAAAACAGCAGCCGGTACTGGTTGGTACAATTACAATCGAAACATCCGAACTTATCAGCCGTATGCTGAAGAGACAGGGAATCAAACATAATGTATTGAACGCGAAGTTCCATGAACTGGAAGCTGAGATCGTAGCACAGGCAGGTCAGGCAGGAGCAGTTACGATTGCTACTAACATGGCGGGCCGTGGTACTGATATTAAGCTGGATGATGTGTCAAGAGAGGCTGGCGGTCTGATGATCATCGGTACAGAACGTCATGAGTCCAGACGTATTGATAATCAGCTGCGTGGACGTTCCGGTCGTCAGGGTGACCCGGGTGAGTCCCGTTTCTACATTTCCCTGGAAGATGATCTGATGCGTCTGTTCGGTTCTGAGAGACTGATGAAGATCTTTACATCTCTGGGTGTTGCTGAGAATGAACAGATCGAACATAAGATGCTTTCCAATGCAATCGAGAAAGCACAGGAGAAGATTGAGTTTAACAACTTTGGTATTCGTAAGAATCTTCTTGATTATGACCAGGTAAATAATGAGCAGCGTGAGATCATCTACAAAGAGCGTCGTCAGGTTCTTGATGGTGAGAACATGCGTGAGGCAATCTACAAGATGATTCAGGATACAGTTGATACTTATGTAGATATGTGTTTCTCTGATGATGTAGATTCCGAAGAGTGGGATCTGAATGAATTTAACGGCGTACTTCTCCCGGTTATTCCGGTTCAGCCGCTTACTCTTGAGACTGTAAAAGGTAAGAAACGTGATGAGATTAAGCATGCATTGAAAGAAGAGGCAGTGAAGCTTTATGAAGCAAAAGAAGCAGAGTTCCCGGAACCGGAACAGCTTCGTGAATTAGAGCGTGTTGTACTTCTGAAATGCATCGACAGCAAGTGGATGGATCACATTGATGATATGGAAATTCTTCGTCAGGGTATCGGACTTGCTGCTTACGGACAGAGAGATCCGGTTGTTGAATACAAGATGAGCGCATTCGAGATGTTCAACAACATGATCACATCTATTCAGGAAGATACACTTCGTATGCTGTATCATGTACATGTAGAGCAGAAGATCGAGCGTGAACAGGTTGCCAAAGTTACCGGAACAAACAAAGATGACAGCGCCGGTCCGAAGAAACCAGTTCAGAGAAAAGAGATCAAAGTATATCCGAACGATCCGTGTCCATGCGGAAGCGGTAAGAAATACAAACAGTGCTGCGGACGTAAGAACAAAGCCTGAGCCTAGTTGAAAAGAGAATAGTGAAAGCAGGAAAGATATATTACCGGACATATAAAAAATGGTAATGGACTGCTTATGAGATAAAAGGGCTTAATTATATAAGGCCCTTTTATCATACACGGAAATACTTTAATGCGTTAAACTGACACATTGACTTGCTAAAGAATTGGTGTATCAGAACGGCTTATAATAGTGTACCGTTATAAAACCTAAAGGGGGAAAAACAGTATGAAGAGAGAGTCTTTTGGCTCACGCCTTGGTTTCATTCTGGTATCGGCGGGATGTGCCATTGGCATTGGAAATGTGTGGAAATTCCCATACATCTGCGGAGAATATGGAGGAGCAGCTTTTATTCTGATCTACTTATGTTTCCTGGTAATCCTGGGCATTCCGGTCCTGGTATCTGAGTTTGCGGTAGGACGTGGAAGCCACACGAGTGTTGCGAAATGTTTTGACAAACTGGCACCGGAGGGAAGCGGCTGGAAGCCGCTGAAATCCATCGGTATCATTGGATGTTACATGTTGATGATGTTTTACACTACAGTAGGCGGATGGATGCTTTATTATTGTGTAAAGAGTTTACGGGGAGATTTTGCAGGAGCATCTCCTGAGGCAGTGACACAGTCATTTTCCGATATGCTTGGAAATGCGCCGACGATGATGCTTTGGATGGTCATTATCTGTCTTATTGGATTCGCAGTCTGCTTCATGGGACTGCAGAACGGAATTGAGAAAATCTCTAAAGTAATGATGAGCGCGTTGCTGATCATTATGGTTGTTCTTGCTGTTCACTCCGTAATGATGGAAGGCGCAGGGGAAGGAATTAGTTTTTATCTGGTTCCTGATTTTCAGAAAATCAAGGATGCAGGAATCGGTAATGTAGTATTTGCTGCACTGAGCCAGTCATTCTTTACGTTATCCATTGGTATTGGTGCGATGTTGATTTTCGGAAGTTATCTGGATAAATCCAGAAGTCTGACAGGTGAAGCGGTAAGCATCACAATACTGGATACATTTGTAGCACTGACAGCAGGATTTATCATTATTCCGGCATGTTTCTCTTATGGAATCCAGCCAGATGCAGGTCCGAGTCTTATTTTTATCACTCTGCCCAATATTTTTGCAAAGATGAGCGGCGGTGCGTTATGGGGAAGTCTGTTCTTCCTGTTTCTGACATTTGCGGCAATTTCAACTATCATTGCCGTATTTGAGAACCTGATCGTATTTAATATGGAATTATTTGGATGGGATCGTAAGAAGAGTGTCGTTGTATGTGCGGTTCTGGTAGTAATCCTGAGTATTCCATGTGTACTTGGATTTAATGTACTTTCCGGATTCCAGCCGTTTGGTGATGGAAGTAACATCATGGATCTGGAGGACTTTATCGTTTCCAATAACCTTCTTCCGCTAGGAAGTCTTGGATACCTTCTGTTCTGTACAAGAAAGAATGGATGGGGATGGGATAACTTTATCGCAGAGGCGAACGCCGGCACCGGAATGAAGTTCCCGAAATCTCTGAAAGGTTATGTATCCTATGGAATTCCGGCGATCATTATCGTAATCTATCTGAAAGGATACTATGATAAATTCGCAGGCCTTGGAACAGGAGCGCTGGTTGGCTGGATGATCGTGGCACTGGTGTTGCTGGGATTTGTATTTTACTGCGCGATGGCGAAGAAGAAAGCGAAATAAGCAGATAGTAGTGGAATCAAATAAACAAAAGAGAATATGAAAAAAGATGCAGACTTGTCTGAAAAATAATCAGATATGCCTGCATCTTTTTATTTTGTAATATTTGCAATTGTTCACTGACACATTATTATTTTATGAATGTTTTACGTTATAATTATAAGAGAATGAAATGATTATGAGTTATGAAATGTTACTTGGTGTAGCTCCAAACTGTTTTCGATATGCACGGGAAAAAGTGCTATATTCAGAGAAACCGCTTTCTAATGCTGCTTTTGTTACCGGCATTCCTTCTGAAATCAGGGTTCGAGCCATGAGAAGCCGCTTATTTACGATATAGTTATGGAGTGTGAAGCCCGTTTCTTCTTTAAATTTTCGCATCAGATGATATTTGCTGATATAATACCTGGAGGCGAGATTGTCTACCGACAGATCTTCTTTCAGATTGTGGTTGATGTATTGCAGAATATCCGCAATCTGTGAATCAAAAGAGTATGATTTTCTGTCGAAAATATATTGCTTTTCCAGAAAAATACGGTTTACATAGATCATAAATTGCAGAAATAATGACTGAGCCAGAAGGTCTTTGGCAAATGCGTCGGATTTTGTGGCAGACTCTAATTCCAGAAGGATTTCTTTCAGCTTTTCCTGAAGAGAAGGGTGCAGACGAATCAGATTATAGCTGCGGTCGTTTGCTTTCTGGAAACATTTCAGAAGTTCCTGCCAGGGAATATCATTCTGAATCCAGAGAATGAAGCGTTCGTAGGGAACGGAAGCATCGATTTCCGGACGGTGGATCGCATGGCGGTCTACGAGCAGGATGTCCCATGGTCTAAGGTTGTAGGCTTTTCCTTCGATATGATAAGTAGCTTTTCCGGAGATAAAAATGACTACTTTATGAAAATCGTGATAGTGATAAGCAAATTCTTTTTTTGTCTGGTCTTTAATATGAAAAAGTCGGAACTGCTCATTAAGGTAGCCTGTTTTTTCTGATTGATAGAACTGTTCTGATAAGGTCATAGTTACCTCCAATCCTATAGAACTGTGTTTGCTATTGTTTTTGGGCAGTATTTATCATATCATTTAATGCAGGCAGGTGCAATCAATGAACGGAATTTCTGAGAAAACATGCTACAAAGATATTGACATTATTGAAAGATGATAGTATCATACAATTACAAAGTAATCGTAAAAACTTTGTAACTATTTCAAAATGGGGTAAAGAAATAGAAAACAGAACAGAGAGGAGTGATAACATCTGTAAGGCTGTTATATCAGAGAACTGATATAATGGTCTTTTTTTTATGTTTCTATGCAGACTGATAAAAAGTATAAAGAACTGAAAAAGATAATAAAAGTATAAAGGAAAAATGAAATGAGAGAGCATTTTTTGCAATGTAAGTCGCATTTTAATCCATATACATGGTAAAAATAATCGAATATAATAAGCCTATAGTAAGTAAAAGAAGAATATGACAGATTAGTAGAAAGTGATTTTGAAAGAAGATATTTGTGAGTGATAGATAAGGAGAGGGATGCGGCTATGGCAAATACAATTATTATGAGTAAATACCAGGGACTTGGAAATGATTATCTTATTCTGGATCCAAAGAGGAACAGGGTGCAGCTCCAGGGAAAGAAAGTTGCCCTTCTCTGCCAGAGAGGATTCGGATTGGGAGCAGACGGCGTGCTCTATGGACCGGTAGAGATTGAGGGAAAACTTGGGGTGCGTATTTACAATGCAGACGGAAGTGAGTCAGCAATCAGTGGAAATGGTGTGCGTATCTTTGCAAAGTATCTGATGGATCAGGGATATGTTACAGAGAAGAAATTTGACATTGAAACCTTGTCCGGTACAATTCAGGTAGAATGTCTGAACAGCCGTGCAACGGAATTTAAAGTAAATATGGGAAAACCATCGTTTATTTCCAGCGACATTCCGGTATCCGGTGAAGTCCGCGAAGTAATTAAGGAAGGGTTTATGTTCCATGGAAAAGAATATAAAGCTACCTGTCTGACAGTAGGAAATCCACATTGTATTATTTTTACAGATAATGTAAGTGCAGAAGCTGTCAGAAATCTGGGACCTTATGTGGAAAACGCGGATGAATTTCCGGAGAGAATGAACCTGCAGATCTGCCGCCAGATTGACAAAGGAAATCTGGATATCGAAATATGGGAAAGAGGTTCCGGTTATACAAAGGCATCCGGAACAGGAAGCTGTGCGGCAGCGGCTGCGGCATATAAATTGGGACTTGTGGAATCCCGCATTAATGTAAACCAGCCTGGCGGAATGATTCAGATTGATATTGAAGAGGACGGAACAATCTACATGACAGGTACGGTCGGATATATTGCAGATATGAGTGTGGCGGAGAGCTTTTTCTCATAAAAATCAAAAAATTTTATAGAGTTGCCTATAGCCCGCAGTAAAGATTTTGTTACTGTTCACATCTACTATCCCGCGAGGCGTTTTGGCATGAATATGCCAAAATCCCGAGACATACGGCGCGAATTTCTGCGATTAGCATAAATTCTGTGCATCGCGAGGCGTATTACTGAGAGCGGAGTGAACAGTAATAAGATTTGTGCTGCGGATAATTCTTTATTTGTATTTTGATGGAAGATATGCTATTATTTTAAACGAGTCAAACAGCGTAATGGAAACTGTTTGCAGGGTTATCGACAAGTGGCGGAACGAATTACAAGTGTTCGTCTGTTATACTTGTCTGAACAGAAAATCCAGTCGGATATCGTAAAAATCTGACAAAGAATATTTATATTTAAAAATAAGAAAGTGGGTGAAGCTGTGGTTGAATTAGACCAGTTCAAGAGCATTCTTGCAACTTATACAGAACCATTAGTGGAAGTGAGGGATTCACTTTGACCTCGCTAACAAAGAGCAGAAGGTCGAAGAATTAGAGCGCGAGATGGAAGCGCCTGATTTCTGGGATGACGCAGAAGTTTCCCAGAAGAAAATGAAAGAATTAAAAGACATGAAAGATGACATGGAGACTTATCAGAATCTGATTACCCAGATGGAAGATATGGAAACCATGATTGAGATGGGATATGAGGAAAATGATCCTGCACTGATTCCTGAGATTCAGGAGATGCTGGATGAATTCCAGAAGGATTTCGACAATATCCGTATCAAGACACTTCTTTCCGGAGAATATGACAGTGAGAACGCCATCATCAAGTTAAATGCAGGTGCAGGCGGAACAGAAGCCTGTGACTGGTGCGGCATGCTTTATCGTATGTACAGCCGCTGGGTAGATAAGAAAGGTTTCAGTCTGGAAGTGCTGGATTATCTGGATGGTGATGAAGCAGGCATTAAATCTGTTACATTCCAGGTAAACGGAACAAATGCTTATGGTTATCTGAAGTCAGAGAAAGGAGTTCACCGTCTTGTGCGTATCTCTCCTTTTAATGCGGCAGGTAAACGCCAGACTTCTTTCGTATCCTGCGATGTTATGCCGGATATCAAGAAGGATCTGGATGTAGAGATCAATGATGACGATATCCGTATCGATACTTACCGAAGCAGTGGTGCCGGCGGTCAGCATATCAATAAGACATCATCTGCCATCCGTATCACACATTTCCCGACCGGAATCGTGGTACAGTGTCAGAATGAACGTTCTCAGCATATGAATAAAGATAAAGCAATGCAGATGCTGAAAGCGAAGCTGTATCTTCTTAAGCAGCAGGAAGCAGAGGAGAAACTTTCCGGTATCCGTGGAGAGGTAACTGATATCGGATGGGGAAATCAGATCCGTTCTTATGTCATGCAGCCATATACTATGGTCAAGGATCATCGTACAAACGAGGAGACCGGAAATGTGGATGCAGTGCTTGACGGCGGAATCGATATCTTTATCAATGCATATCTGAAATGGATCGCGCTGAAGAAATAAAACATTAGAAAAGGCTGTCCCGGATTACGACAGCCTTTTTCGCGTTGTATAAATAGTTGAGCGTTTTATGGTGATTTGTAGATATATTATGCGATGTAGGAAATACAGATGAGATAATCTGTTTATGCAGAAACATATTTCTTGCGTATTTTTGTCCATTGTGATAAGATATCCATTATATGAAAACAAATGTCTTTAAGAAACGGACAGGTAAATTGATATGCAGAAACAAGTATCAGAAAAAAAGAAATATTTTGTAGTAAGGGAACGCGCGGTTCCGGAAGTGCTGTTAAAGGTCGTGGAAGCCAAGAAGCTTCTTGATTCCGGCAAGGTGGACACTGTGCAGGATGCGGCAGAGCGCACAGGAATCAGCAGGAGTTCTTTTTATAAATACAAAGATGATATTTTTCCATTTCATGAAGAAACCAGGGGAAAGACAATCACCTTTATCATCCAGATGGATGATGAACCGGGGCTTTTGTCGGTTGTCCTGCAGACAATTGCACGGTTTCATGGAAACATTCTTACCATTCATCAGAGCATTCCGATCAACGGAATTGCCACACTTACTTTGAGCGTGGATATTCTTCCGGGAGAGGGAGATGCGGAAGCAATGGTTGAGACAATTGAACAGAATGAAGGAATTCACTATCTGAAAATACTAGGCAGGGAGTAAAGGAAAATGATCAATGTAGCAATTTTAGGATATGGCACAGTTGGAAGCGGTGTATTTGAAGTATTAAACACAAACAAAGAGAGCATTACAAGACGTGCCGGAGAGGAACTTAACGTAAAATATGTCCTGGATCTTCGTGATTTCCCGGGACAGCCGGTAGAAGAGGTTCTGGTTCATGATTATGAGCAGATTGTGAATGATCCGGAAGTGGATATCGTAGTAGAGGTTATGGGCGGTGTAGAGCCGGCTTATACTTTTGTAAAGAAAGCACTTCTGGCAGGAAAGAATGTATGTACCTCCAATAAAGCTCTGGTTGCAAAACATGGCCGCGAACTGATGGATATCGCGAAAGAAAAGAGCATTAACTTCTTATTCGAGGCAAGCTGCGGCGGCGGAATCCCGATCATCCGTGTGATCAATTCTTCTCTTACAGGAGATGAGATCGATGAAGTGACAGGTATCCTGAACGGAACAACCAACTACATGCTTTATAAGATGAATACAGAAGGCTGCGAGTTTGATACGGTATTAAAAGAAGCACAGCAGAAAGGATATGCAGAAGCAGATCCTACCGCAGACGTAGAAGGATATGATGCATGCCGTAAGATTGCGATTCTTTCTTCTCTTGCCTATGAGAGATATTTTGATTTCGAAGATATTTATACAGAGGGAATCACAAAGATCACACCGGAAGATATGGAATATGCTGCGAAACTTGGCAGAACTATCAAACTTCTTGGAACCAGCCGCAGACTGGCAGACGGAACCTGTTATGCAATGGTAGCACCGTTTATGCTCGGTCAGAACAGCCCTCTTTACAGTGTAAATGATGTGTTTAATGCAGTATTTGTACATGGAAATATGCTTGGAGATGCCATGTTCTATGGAAGCGGTGCAGGTAAACTTCCTACAGCAAGTGCTGTAGTTGGTGATATTGTGGATGCTGCCAAACATCTCCATGTTAACATTGTGACAAACTGGAACAGTACTCCGGCAGTATTGAAACCACTGGATGAAGTGACAGGAAAGTTTTTTGTGAGAATCAAAAAAGAAGCAGCAGAAAAAGTGAAGAAGGTATTTGGTGATGTTGAGATCATCAGCCTGGGACAGCTTCCACAGGAA
>ERZ773248.2121-NODE-2121-length-12944-cov-11.415160_pt1 | contig 12944 bp, 11 predicted proteins | sample MGYA00580518_ERZ773248 | MGnify/ENA primary metagenome ERZ773248 (study PRJEB29015, sample SAMEA2737762) | human gut metagenome | biome: human gut; feature: human-associated habitat; material: faeces | place: China | collected 2012 ...
TGTGGAGGACACCAACACCATCATCACAAATCAGAAAACGGACAAAGCTTCTTCCCACACCGTGACCATCGACGCCGGGAACGATAAGGTCGAGGTCACGCTGGACAATGTGAACATCAAGGCCGACTCCGGTTCCGCCCTCATTTCGAAAGGCGACGTGACGCTGACCCTGAAGGGCGACAACCATCTCACCGGTGGTAACGGCGGCAGCAGCAGCTACGGCGGCGACGGCATCACCAGCAGCGGCAGCCTCACCATTTCCGGCGGTACGGTCACTGCCACCGGAGGCGATAGCACGAGCAGTGTTGGCTCCGGCGGCAGCGGCATCTACAGCGTCAGCGGCGATGTCACCATCTCCGGCGGTACGGTCAACGCCAATGGCGGCGACGGCAAAAACGGCTCCGGCGGCGGCAGCGGCGGCTACGGCATCAGCAGCAGCGGCGTCGCCATCTCCGGCGGTACGGTCACGGCCAACGGCGGCGACGGCGGCAGCGGCAGCGGCAGCCACGGCGGCAACGGCATCTACAGCAGCAGCGGCGTCGCCATCTCCGGCGGTGCGGTCACGGCCAACGGCGGCGACAGCAAAGACGGCTCCGGCGGCAACGGCATCTACAGCAGCGGTAGCGTCGCCATCTCCGGCGGTACGGTCACTGCCAACGGCGGCAACGGCGGCACCAACTCCGGCGGCTACGGCATCATCAGCAAAGACATCGATCTGTCGGGCAGCCTCGAGCTGACCGCCAAGGCCGGCAGTCCCAACGGCAAGGCCCTCTCGCGGGCCGGCCATGAGTTCGACCTCGACACCATCAAGGACAAGCTGGACCCGGGCGCAAAAGTCACCACCACCGATGCCGACGGCAAGGTCATCCAGCAGGTCTCTATCCCCCGCCCTGTGGAGCCGGAAAAGCCTGTTATCCCCGGGGACTCTTCTTCCTCTTCCGGCGGCGGCTCTGCGGGCGCCTCTGTGCAGGAGTCGGTCTTCCCGGGCCTCGTCGTCACCGACAAGGACGGCCAGCGCATCTCCTACACCAGCATCCGGGGCAACAACGTCCTCTCCCTCCGCGTCGGGCGGTTCACGGCCTCCCTCCGGGCCTCGCTGGCTGCGCTGCGTCAGCTGCGGGCTGAGGGCATCGACACCATCACCTTCCAGACCATCCTCTGCTCCACCACCCTCTCGGTGGACGAACTGCTGGCCATGGGCGGCGAGGATGCCGAGGCTGTTCTGACCCACCGGTTCACCGCTTCCAGCCTCACTGTGGGCTGAAGCGCTCTTGTCCCCCGACCCGTTTTGTGCTACACTATGGACGTAAAATCAACACAGATCGAGGGAAAGTAACTTATGGCTGGCGACCTTCATACTCATTCCACCTGTTCTGACGGCTCTGTTCCCATCCACCGCCTGCCCCTGATGGCAGCGCGGCTGGGGTTGAGCGCTCTGGCCCTCTCGGACCACGATACCACCCTCAGCGCCCAGTACGCCTACGACCACCCGGTGCAGGACGGCGTGCGGCTCATCCCCGCCGCCGAACTCACCGGCTACGACTTCCAGCGCAGCCACCGCGTCCACCTGCTGACCTTCTGGCCCGACCTGGACTGCCCTGCCCTGCGCCGGCACTGCGACATCATGCGCCAGCGCCGCAACGAGTGCGCTCTGCAGAGCTGCCGGGAGATCGAGGCGCTGTACCCCCAGTTCCGCACCGAGCAGGCGCTGGAATATGCACAGGACAGCGGCGTCCTCTTCAAGAGCGGCATTATGCAGGCGCTGCAGCAGCTGGGCCTGTGCGACGGCATCTACACCGGGCTTTATCACGAGTTGTTCGGCTGGGAGCCGCGGGGCAAGTGCCTCCACTCTCCCGCCTACCCGCCGGTGCGGGAGGTGCTGGCCACGGCCAGAGCCTCCGGGGCGGTGGTGGTGTTCGCCCACCCGACGGTGTACAAGAGTATGCCTCTGCTGCGGGAGCTGGTGGCCGAAGGGGCCATCGACGGCATCGAGGTGCATCACCCCCGCAACAGCCCCGAGGATATGGCCGAGTGCGCTGAGCTCTGCAAGAAGCATGACCTCATCGTCACCGGCGGCAGCGACTTCCACGGCGCGAACCACGGCAAGCCCCACCCGGTGGGTGCCTGCGTCACCGAGGACGACCAGATCGCGCGCATCGAGGCACTGGCCCGCCAGCGCCGGGGCGGCGCTCTGTGACCGGGTCACATTGACTTCCCCACCTGACAAGGATATAATAAAGATACTGCGCGAGTCCGCTCGCCTGTCAGTCGGATATAAAGAGAGGATGTTTGAATATGAGCAAGTCTTTCAGCTACCCCAACAAGGGTACCTGCTCCAAGGAGACCCACATCGTGCTGAACGATGACCACACCATCGAGTCCATCGAGGTCATCGGCGGCTGCAACGGCAACCTGAAGGGCATCAGCCGCCTGCTCAAGGGCATGAAGGCTGAGGACGCCATCGCCCGGATGGAAGGCACCACCTGCGGCCCCCGCCCCACCAGCTGCCCTGACCAGATCGCACAGAACCTCAAGCGCGCTCTGGCTGAGCTGTAAGTCACAGTCCGTTCAATAGACCACCGTTCTGCCCTTATTTCCTGCGGGCAGAACGGCGGCCTTTTTGTTTATCGCAATTTTCAAAAATAGTGCCTATCGAAACGGCATCTTTGCGATAGGCAATTCAACGCTGTTGCTGTTGCATTAAAAAAGTTGAATTGCTACCGACCAAAATCGAGCCAAAAAGCGGTTGACAAAACCCGTGTCCTTTGCTACAATAAATGAGTAAACGCAGGGTTAGCTCATCCGGTAGAGCGACTGCTTCCCAAGCAGTAGGCGGCGGGTTCGAGTCCCGTATCCTGCTCCACAAAAAGAGCGCTGATTCGTCAAGAATTGGCGCTTTTATCATTTCAGCAAGTCTAAAACTGAGAGGGACGTCATGATTTTTGTACCCCTTCTGCACTATTTCAAGTGCAAGAATCAATACAGCGGCAGCGAGGACGGGATGCGCTATCTGCTCTCGCCCGGCAAGCGCAGCGTGCCTGACCCGGACGGCGGCGAGGGCGCACAGAAAGAGGAAGCCATCCTCACGGTGGACATCTGGCCCGACCCCTGGGCGCTGGACCGCACCGACCCCGCCCTGCGCCGGCAGATGGTCTTTCCGCTGACGGACGAGGGCCGGGCCGCAGCGGCGGAGTATCTGTCCTCTGCCTACAGCGCTGATCTGGCGCTCTGGAAGCAGCGGCCCTCCATCCTGGACTGTGAGCCCTGGTCACCGCCGCCGAAGGACGAGGACGCAGAAAGCGGGGAAAGCAAATGATATACCGTCTCAAAGAGCTCAAGGGTGACACCATCCCGGTGCCGCAGCTCATCTTTTCCAAGCTGGGCATCGCCGAGGAATACAACGTCCGGGTAGCGCTGTATGTGCTGGCTACCGGCGTCACCGATCCCGAAAAAATTTGTGCCGACCTCAAACTGCGCAGCCGCATCTCTGCCGAAAGCGCCCTCTCCTTCTGGGCCGGTGCAGGGCTTCTCGAGCGTTACGACGAGAACGCCGCGCCGGGAGCAGAGCCCTCTGCTCCTGCCCCCATGACCTGGGCGGAGATCGCCGCCGCAAGCCGCACCGACCCCATGATCTCGAGCCTCATCGACTGCGCTCAGACCGGCTTTGCCCGCCCGCTGACCCATAGCGAGATGGAAAAGCTGGTCAACCTCTACGTACAGGAGGGCTTTGCCCCCGAGACCGTCATGCTCTGCGTGGCCTATGTGGCCAGCCGGGGCAAGCGGACGATGGCCGCTGTCCTCCACGAGCTGAAAGTCTGGCGGGCCGAGGGCGTGGAGACCGGCGAACAGGCCGACGCCCACCTCAAGCTGCTGGCCCTCCGCCAGACCCGGGAACAGTATGTTGCTTCCCTGCTGGGCATCCCGGACAGCGAGCTCACCCTCGGCGGGCGGAAAGCCATCGCCCGGTGGTATGAGGTCTACGGCTACGATGATGCCATGGTGCAGGAGGCCGCTGTGCAGGCCGGGCCGAAGCGTGACCTGTGGTACTGGAACAGCATCCTCAAGACCTGGAATGCCAAGGGCCTGCGCAATATCCACGATGTGCGCACTCCGGTGGCCGCCGCCGGAGCCAGCCGGAACATCCGGGTGGACCGCGAGACCCCCAGCGGCAACGACTTCCTCAAGAACGCTGCCCGCCGCCGCACCCTCAAGAAAAAGTCCGAGTGACCCCCGGCATAAGGAGACACTATGCGTACCAAAAACGAACTGTATCAGGAAGCCCTGCGCACCGTCGCCCGCCGTCGTCAGACCGCGCGGGCAAAGGCAGAGGACGCCCGCGCTGAGGCCGAGGCTGCTGTCCCCGGGCTGCGCCACGCCGAAGAAGAGGTGCGGGTGCGGGGCATCCGCTGCGCACTGGCCGGTGCGGCGGGCAAGGACCGCACCGATGCCGCTGCGGCCCTCACCGATGCCCGCAAAAAGCTGGCCGACCTGCTGGCCTCCAGCGGCCGTCCCGCCGACGCACTGGAGCCGCACTTCACCTGCAGGCTCTGCGAAGACACCGGCATTGTGGACGGACGCACCTGCAGCTGCGTCCACAAGGTGATGCAGCAGCTCCGCCGGTCGGAGATCGAGGCTCTGTCCAGCCTCTCCATTTCCAGCTTCGATACCATGGAGCTGCGCTACTACCCCGCCCGGATGGACGCCTCCCTCGGCGAGCCGGTGCGGAGTTATATGTCCACCCTTCTGGACGACCTGCGCGGCTACGCCGACGAATTCGATACCACCAGCGAGAGCCTGATGCTCCTCGGCAACGCCGGTCTGGGCAAGACCCATGCCGCTCTGGCCATTGCCGGAGAGGTGTTGGAAAAGGGCTTCGACGTCATCTATGTGTCCAGCCCCGACTTCTTCTCGAAGCTCGAGGCCCTGCACTTCGGCTCCGACCCCGCCGGGGAGGAAGAGATGCTCCTGCGCACCGCCGCCGGGGCCGACCTGCTCATCCTCGACGACCTGGGTTCCGAGTTCAACTCCAGCTTCCTCATCAGCACCCTTTACAGCCTGCTGAACAACCGTCTGGGCGCGAAGCTGCCCACCATCGTCACCACCAACATCACCGACGGCGCTCTGCTGGAAAAGCTCTACACCGAAAAAATCTCCAGCCGCCTCTCCTCTTTTGTCCCCTTCCTCTTTATGGGCGACGATATTCGGGCGCAAAAGGCAGAAGAAGCGTAAACAGGATAGAAGTCAAAGAGAGTTCTTATTCAGGAAAGGAATTTCAAATATGGGAATCGTAGTCATCGGCGCAGTTTTCGTGGACATCAAGGGCTATCCCTTCTCCACCTACATCCCCGGCGGACGGAACGCCGGCCGCATTGAACAGGTGCATGGCGGTGTGAGCCGGAACGTGGCGGAGGACATCGCCAATGTGGAACTGCGCCCCACCTTCGTGGGTCTGGTGGACGACACCGGCATGGGCCAGGACGTCATCGACAAGCTGGACAACCACAAGGTCAACACCAGGTACATCCAGAAGGTCCCCGATGGCATGGGGACATGGCTGGCCATCTTTGACAACGACGGCGACGTCCACGCCGCCATCTCCAAGCGCCCTGACACCACCCTGCTGGAGGAGAAGGGCGACGAGATCTTCAAGGACTGCGACGCCATCGCCATCGAGCTGGACCTCGAGAAAGACACGGTCAAGCAGGTGCTCCGCTATGCCAAGAAGTACAACAAGAAGGTCTTTGCCGCAGTCTCCAACATGAGCATCGCCATGGAGCGCCGCGACTATCTGCAGCAGATCGACTGCTTCGTCTGCAACCAGCAGGAGGCCGGTCTGCTCTTTTCGGACGACTACGAGCATCTCGCCCCCAGCCAGATGGCTCAGGTACTGGCCCGGAACGTCCACAGCGCCAACATGCCCAGCATGGTGGTGACCATGGGCGGTCAGGGTGCCGTGTACGCCAAGCACACCGGCGAGTGCGGCGTCGTACCCGCCAAGAAGGTGGACGTCATCGACACCACCGGCGCAGGCGACGCCTTCTTTGCCGGCACGGTCATCGGCCTGACCTACGGCAAGAATCTGGCCCAGTCCTGTGAGATCGGCAGCCGCCTGGCCGCGTCGGTCATCTGCATCACCGAGAACGTCTGCCCCCGCTTCCGCCCGCTGGAATTCGGGCTGGATGTGCCGGTGGTGGATTGACGCTGCTCCCTCTGAGCACAGGAGCTTCTGCTTCTTATCGAAAAATCGGTTGAATCCCCTCCCCGGCTGTGATACACTGGGGGTATTGAATTTGTGAAAAGAGGAAAATCCAATGAATCAAAAACAGCACAAGCGAAGCGCCTTTTCGGGCAAGATCGGCTTCGTTCTCTCCGCAGCAGGCGCGTCGGTGGGCCTCGGCAATATCTGGCGCTTCCCCTATCTTGCGGCCAAGTACGGCGGCGGCATCTTCCTGCTCATCTACATCATCCTCGCCTTCACCTTCGGCTACACCATGATCGTTGCCGAGACGGCGCTGGGCCGGATGACCAGGAAAAGCCCGGTGGGCGCATTCGCCGCCGTCCGCAAGGGCAGGCGCTCCTTCGGCGGCTGGATCAATGCCATCATCCCCATCCTCATTGTGCCTTATTACTCGGTCATCGGCGGCTGGGTCATCCGGTATCTGGCCGACTACGTCAGCGGCCACGGCAGTGAGCTGGCCACAGACGGCTACTTCTCCGCCTTCATTTCCAGCGGCGCTTCGGCGGAGATCTGCTTTGTCATCTTTACCATCTTCACCCTTGCCATCATCTTTGCAGGCGTGCGCAACGGCGTGGAGCGGGTGTCCAAGGTGATGATGCCCATTCTCGTGGTGCTGTCCGTCATCATCGCGGGCTACTCCGTCACCCGCCCGGGTGCGCTGGAGGGCGTAAAGTATTTCCTCGTGCCCAACATCGCCAATTTCTCCTGGATGACCGTCGTGACCGCCATGGGGCAGATGTTCTACTCCCTCTCCATCGCAATGGGCATCCTCGTCACCTTCGGCTCCTACATGAAGAAGGATGTCTCCATCGAGGAGTCCACCGAGAACGTGGAGATCTTCGACACGGCCATTGCCATCATGGCGGGCCTGATGATCATTCCGGCGGTCTTCTCCTTCTCGGGCGGCGACCCGGACACCCTGCAGGCCGGCCCGGCCCTCATGTTCATCACCATCCCGAAGGTCTTTGAAAGCATGGGTCTCGGCACCGTGGTGGGCATCCTCTTCTTTACGCTGGTGCTCTTTGCCGCCGTCACCAGCTCCATCGCCTTGACGGAAAGCGCCGTCTCCACCTTCGAGGACGAGCTGGGCTGGGACCGTAAGCAGGCCACCGTCCTCATCGGCATCATCATGCTGGTGCTGGGCAGTCTGTCGGCTCTGGGCTACGGCCCTCTGGCCCGGTTCACGGTCTTCGGGATGCAGTTCCTTGACTTCTTCGATTTCCTTACCAACTCGGTCATGATGCCCATTGCAGCCATCACCATCTGCCTGCTGGTGTCCCGGGTCATCGGTGTGGAGAAGATCGAGGAAGAGGTCACGCTGGAAGGCAAGCCCTTCCGCCGCAAGCGCATCTTCAACTTTATGATAAAGTACCTCTGCCCCATCTTCGCGGCCATCATCCTCATCAGCTCGGTGGCAAACGCGCTGGGCGTCATCTCCATGTAAGCAGATAATAAAAAGCGCTGGAAGCCTTTACACCGCTTCCAGCGCTTTTCTTATGCCCGTTTCAGGATGCTCTTTATCTCGTCCAGCTCTTTTGCAAAATAAATGCCGCTCTGCCGCTCGGGGCTGGACAGCCCCATCTCGACCATGTGGGCCAGCAGAGCTTTCAGCCCGGCGTAGTAGCCGTCGAGGTCGTAGAGGATGCAGGGCGCGTCCAGATGACCCAGCGAGACCTTGGACATCACCTCGGCGATCTCTTCCAGCGTGCCGGTGCCGCCTGGGAAGGCGATAAAGGCGTCGCCCAGCTCGATCATCCGGGTCTTGCGCTCGGTCATGTCCTGCGTGACGATGAGCCTGGTCAGGCCGTCATACTGCACCTCGGAGTCGATGAAGAACTGGGGCTCGACGCCGGTCACTTCACCGCCCGCCGTCAGGACGCTGTGGGCCAGACGCCCCATCAGGCCGCTGCGGGAGCCGCCGTAGACCAGAGCGTTTCCGCTCTCGCCGATCCAGCGGCCCAGTTCCTCCACCGCCTGCTTCAGGGCCGGGTCATTGCCCTCATTGGCCCCCAGATAGACCGTAATATTCATCGGTATTCCCTCCGTTATCTTGCCCACGTCATTTCCTGATTCGGGCCTGTATAATCAAACTTCCCGTCGTTCTTCTCTTCCAGCGCTTTTATCATGTGATAAGCAAACTCATTGTAGGGCGTCGGGATGCCCAACTCTTTGCCCATCCGGATGAGCGTACCCGAGAACATGTCGATCTCGGTATGGCGTCCGGCGTCGAGGTCTTGCAGCGTCGAGTAGCGGGCCGAGGGCTTGACGGCGCAGCCCTTGCCGGACACGGCATCCACCTTCTGCAGATCAATGCCTTTGGCTGCGGCAATGGCTTCCAGCTCACGGCGGAGACCGTCGCTGATGGCCTTCATATGGACGCTGTCACGGTAGCAGCCTACGCCTGCGCCGAGGATGGCCTGGGGCAGGTTGTTACAGACGTTGAGGCGGAACTTGCTCCACATCTCTTCCCGGATGCAGTCGGTGGCCCGGAAGTGCAGCTCTGTGCCGCCGAACAGGGCCTCCACGGCCTTGACGCGGGGGCTGTCGCAGGGCGGCTCCTTCTCCCCGAAGATGATGCCAACAGTGGTCGCAGGGTCGAAATGGACGCCGTCAGCCTCCTTGTGGGACGCCACTTTGATGAGGGAGTAAAGCAGATGCTCCCCACCCACGGCAGAAGCAATGATGTCCTCGCTGTCCACGCCGTTCATCAGGCTCATGATGGTGGTGCGGGGGCCGGTGACGGCTTTGATGCTGTCCAGTGCGCCGGGCAGTGCGCCGTATTTCAGGCAGACGATGAGAAGGTCGGCGTCATGGGCCTGCCCGGGCGTCCAGACCGCCGGACGGTAGATTTTGCCGTTGATGGCACAGCCTTCTTTTGCCAGACGCTCGCCCCGCGGGCCATCGGCCACCACGCCAAGCTCAATGTCCCTGCGGGCCGAAAGCCCCCAGATGACATAGGAGCCGACCGCACCGGCTCCCAGAACTGCAACTTTTTTGATGTCCATGACCTTCTACCTCACTGTCGTTTTCCAGCCTTTATCATGAAGCTATTATACCATGCTTTCCTCTTCCGGAAAAGCCCGGAGTGTTTCATTTTTGAACGTCAAAAATCTTTGACTTTTATCGAAAAGTTATAACAAAAGTGTAGAATCTCTTCGGCAAATAGAATCTTTGCCAAAAAAGGGCTTGATTTTTTTCAAAAACGGACTAGAATATCTTCTTGCGGAAAGGTTTCACCTGTACAGCCTTCCGCGAAACTGTTTTTTCAAAAGTAAGGAGATTTTCGATATGAAACTCAAGAATGTTGCTGTTACCGTTGCTGCTCTGGTCCTGGCTGTCAGCATGACTGCCTGCGGCAGCTCTTCTTCTACCGCTGCTTCCACCTCTGAGGCTGCTTCTGCTGCCGCTCAGTCTGAGGCTGCTTCCACCTCTGCCGTGGCCGAGGAGAACAGCGCTTCCTCCGAGGCTGCAAGCGAGGCTGCATCTTCTGAGGCTGCTTCTGAGGTCTCCAGCGAGGCTGCTTCTTCTGAGGCTGCTTCCTCCGAGGTCGCTTCTTCCACTGCCGCCTGAGATCGCCTGGCAGCACCCACCAAAGCATGAGCAAAGGCTCCGGCCTCGCCCCCACCGGGCAGGCCGGGGCCTTTTTTGCCCTGCGGCGCAAAGAGACCCCCGGCACCCTGCGGAAGGTGCCGGGGGTCTTGCAATATGGAGGGGGGCGGGGTCATGCGGAAGCTCCGCCTCCGGGGATGGTTAGTCTTTCACCAGTTCGCTGTCGTCTGCCTCCACCAGCAGCAGGGTGGGTTCTTCGGTCCCACGGTGGGTGAGGTAGAACACCTCGCTGCCGCTGCCCTGTGCCAGCAGGTCGTTGATGGCAAAGCTGCTGGTCTGGCCATTGGTGACGAACTGGATGGTCTGTGCGCCATGCTCCTGCAGGTAGCGCAGGGTGTTCAGGTCGCCGGTAAGGGTGGCAGTGTCGTAGGCACCGGTGTAGGTGCGCAGGGTGCCGTTCTGGCTCACGGTAAAGGGCTGATCCATGCCCTCAGCGTCCACCACCCGCAGCTCAAGGGCGCTGTTGGTGTTGACAGGCTGGCCCTCGGTGGCACCGCAGTCAGGGCAGGTGTGGGTGCCGTCGCCGTTGTCCTTCCAGTGGTGGCCGGTGGCGGGGATGGGTCTGGTCTGTTCATGGCCGCACACCGAGCAGGTATGCTTTTCTTCACCTGCCGTGGTGCAGGTGGCCGGGGTAACTATAGTCCACTCGCCGTAGCTATGGGCCTCGGTCGTCACATGGTCTCTGTCACAGATATGGTTGGCTTCACCGTTGTCCACCCAGTGGTGGCCCAGGGCGGGGGTGTACTCTTTCCATTTATCGGTGTGTGTGGGGGCAGCTGCATGGTTGTCGCTCTCAAGAGTGCAGCCGTACTCCTTCCAGCCCTTTTCCGTGCAGGTGGCATCCTGGTGGCCGGTCTCATGTTTGGTGCAGCGGTTCTTGCCATGGACGATCTTCTGCAGATGATTGTCCTTATCCGTGTACCAAATCTCCGCATCGTCGCCAATGGTTCTCATCAAATCATCACGGGTCATTTCCACGCCGTTGGCTGCAATATAATTGGGCTCGTCAGTATCGGAAGACTGTTTCAGCTTCAACAGCACATTGTTCTTAATTTCGACTTTCTGGGCATTGATATAAGCTTTGTCACTTAACGCTGATGCCGTAACGGTTACCTTCCCAGTTTCACCGCCATCAACAATGACCTCGCTTTCGTCCACAGTACTGTTCGGTCTCTTGCCGATCCATCCACTCAATTTTTCAATCGTCGCATTGTCCAGAATTTTAGCGGTTAGCTTTCCAATTTTATTGCAAAAATCGTCATTATATTCTCCGATTGCTTGAACTGTTCCAACATAGGCGTTATCTTTAACCGTTACATTTGCTTCTTCTACACCTTTCCCACCAATAGCCTTTACATTTTCCAGCCGTGCATGGTCTTCAATAGAAACAGTCACTTTATCTCCTGCCCTATTGGTGTGATAAAAACCTCGTTCGCCAATGAGAACTGCTTTTTTGATGACCGCGTGGCCGCGAATGATAATATTACAAACGCCGCTGTCGCTGCCAATAGCCCCACCATAGGCACTGCTTGCTTTCTCAATTGTTGCACCGCCTTGGATGACAATATCGGTCGTCTGGTCTGCTGCGGTTCCAGTAACCCCTGCCATACCTCCAATCGCAGAAATATAAGCCGATGCTGTCACATGAACATTTTCATTCTCCTGGGTTTTGCCCTCTCTGCCAATTGTAACACTGGCTTTTTGACCATAGCTGCCACGGCCTATCGCTGCGCTCATCCAACCACCCGAAGCCTTTACCGTTGCATGATCATAAATCCCAATGTTCGTTCCCGAACCGGCAGTACCGCCACCGATGGCTGCGCCATCACTATGATAGCCCGCTTTAGCTGTCACATTGGCATTTCCCTGAATGATAATGTTATCTGCACTGCCAAAATTGCCACCACCAATGCCGGCGCCTCCATAACTTTCTGTGCCACTGTTTTTACCACTCGTCGCATCAACAGTTGCATAACCTTCTATGGTTATATTCTTCGTATCTCCCGAGCCATTCAAGCTTCCTGCGTGATTTCCACCAATGCCTGCCGCGCCGACTCCGCCAACAACGGTCAAGGAGCCCGTTTCATCGTTTGCGGCTTTTGAGGTCCTGGTTTCACCACCATCCGTTTTCTCGTCGGTGATGGTCATTGTGCCATTCCCCTGTTTGTTCAAGCCTGCTTTACCGCTCACATTTGAACTATCCAGTGTATTTTTACCGTCCAGCTCAATTTTGGTGTTACCGTCGCCGGAAACGGTCATGGCGGCATCCGTGCTGGATTTGATATTCACATTACTGAGCCGAATCTTGAGTTCCTTGGCCGCTGCGCCCACCCAGTTATTGACGACCTTGATGACATTCGTGGTGGAGGTTGTTGCACTGCCTGCTGCCGGGGTGGTCAGAGCGGGATCAGCCGCCGGGGCGGGGGCCAGAGCGGCCTTCCGGGTCTGGGCAGAGTCCTCCTGGGTCTGGGCAGAGTCCTCCTCGGTCTGGGCAGAGCCCTCCTGGGTCTGGGCAGAGCCCTCCTGGGTCTGGGCAGAGTCCTCCTCGGTCTGGGCAGAGCCCTCCTCGGTCTGGGCAGAGCCCTCCTGGGTCTGGGCAGAGCCCTCCTGGGTCTGGGCAGAGTCCTCCTTGGTCTGGGCAGAGCCCTCCTTGGTCTGGGCAGAGCCCTCCTTGGTCTGGGCAGAGCCACCCTCGGTCTGGGCAGAGCCCTCCTTGGTCTGGGCAGAGCCCTCCTCGGTCTGGGCAGAGCCCTCCTGGGTCTCGTTCAGGGTAGAGCCTGCGTTCGGGTGAGGCTGCTGCTCATCCGCAGCCCCGCCGGAGGGCGCATTCGACCATTTATTATCTCCTGCGCCGCCGCAGATGATGACCTCTTTGTCCTTATCCTCCAGTTCATCCGAATCGCCGGATTTGACGTAGACCTTGCCATTTTCATCCTGCCGGATGGACAGATTGCCGTTTGCCATGTAATAGGTACCCGCAAAGGCCGGGGCTGCAATGGACGTAACAATCGACATGATGGCTGCCGTAGACAGCACCCGCAGAGCTAAATCTTTTCGCTGCATACAAAATCCTCCCTGTTGTACATTCAAAACCTGT